>Ga0157369_10001452_pt1 | contig 29085 bp, 29 predicted proteins | sample C25metaG_FD_113461 | JGI IMG/M metagenome (GOLD analysis project Ga0157369, IMG submission 113461) | Corn rhizosphere microbial communities from Kellogg Biological Station, Michigan, USA - C2-5 metaG | ecosystem: Host-associated > Plants > Roots > Rhizosphere > Soil | place: USA: Michigan... | reverse complement strand
CCACCAGCGGTCGAGCCACGCGAGGTCGGCGGCCTGCGCCGGTGGTCCGAGCCGCTCGGTTCCGTCGTCGCTCACCTCGACCAGCCGTACGCCGTCGGCCGCGCGCTCGGCGACGTCGACCGGTACGACGTCCAGCCACTCGACCGCCGCGACCACGCCGGTGATGTCCGCCGGCGGCTCCCGGAGCCACTCGACCCGGTCGGCGAGACCGTCGGGTCGCGGCGCCACATCGACCCCGACCAGCCGCCACGACGCGGGCGCGATCGCGGCGAGGCCGTCGATCAGCTCGCCGCCGCCGGCCCCCATGTCGACCACGGCGAAACCGTCGCGCGCCTCGGCCGGCAGGGCGTCGTACACCCGCTCGGCGAGGGTCAGCCAAGCGCGCGGCCACAGCGGCGACGTGTGCGCGGCGGTGCGGAAGTGGCGGCCGGGAGCGCCGCTGGGGAGGTAGAAGCCGGTAGCGCCGTAGAGGGCCTCGGCCATCGCCTCGCGCCAGGTCCGCCACGCCACCCCCGCACCCTCGCACGCCCCGCCGCCATGATCATCGCCGCCAGGGCGACATAGATGTCGCTGTGACGGCGCGACACCGCGGCGGCCGGGCCCGGAGCCAGAGGGCGGGTAGCGTTGAAGGGTCCGGTACCCCGCGAGGACTGGAACGACGAACCCATGACCGCCCCATGACCGCAATGCAGCCGGAGCAGCGCCCGGCCCGTCTCGCCGTCGGCGCGATCGGTGCCGGCCGCGTGGGCGCCGTACTGCTCGCTGCGCTCGCCCGCGCCGGGCACCGACCCGTCGCGATCTCCGCCGTGTCGACCGCGAGCCGCCGCCGCGCCGAGGCACTCGTGCCCGCCGCCGCGACCGTGGCGCCCGACGAGGTGCTGGGCGCCTGCGAGCTCGTGATCCTCGCCGTACCCGACGACGAGCTCGACGGCCTCGTCGGCGGCCTCGCGGCGTCCGGACGGGCCCGCCCCGGAACCCTCGTCGTGCACACGTCCGGCGCGTACGGCAGCGGCGTCCTCGCCCCGCTGACCCGGGTCGGCTGCCTGCCGCTTGCGCTGCACCCGGTCATGACCTTCACCGGTACGGCGGTCGACATCGAGCGGCTCGCCGGCGCGTGCTTCGGGGTGACCGCGCCGGAGGAGCTGCGGCTGGCCGGTGAGGCGCTCGTCATCGAGATGGGTGCGGAGCCGGTGTGGATCCCGGAGAGCGCGCGCCCGCTCTACCACGCCGCGCTCGCGTTCGGCGCCAACAACCTCGTGACCGTCGTCAACGTCGCCGCGGACCTGCTCGCCGACGCGGGGGTCGACAACCCGCGGCGGATGCTCGGGCCACTCGTCGGCGCGGCGCTCGACAACGCGCTGCGGCAGGGCGACACGGCGCTCACCGGCCCGGTCGCGCGCGGCGACGCCGGCACCGTCCGCGCGCACCTCGACGTCCTCACCGAAAGCGAGCCGCAGGTGCGGTCGGCGTACGTCGCGCTGGCAAGGCTGACCGCGTTGCGCGCGCTCGCGGCCGGGACGCTGCCGGTCGAACGCGCCGAGCCGCTGCTCGACGTCCTCGCCGAGCGCGGCGGTGGCGCATGACCGGGCCGCGCGTCGCGCGCACCCGCGACGAGCTCGCCGACGTTCGCCGTACCCTGCCCGGCCGGGTAGCGGTCGTGATGACGATGGGCGCGCTGCACGAGGGTCACGCCGCATTGATCCGTACGGCGAAACAGCACGCGGACAACGTCGTCGTGACGGTGTTCGTGAACCCGTTGCAGTTCGGGCCGAACGAGGACCTCGATCGTTACCCGCGCACGTTCGACGCCGACCTCGCGATGTGCGCGCGAGAGGGCGCCGACGTCGTCTTCGCGCCGGGCGTCGACGTCGTCTACCCGTACGGCGAACCATCGGTGCGGGTGTCGGCGGGGCCGCTCGGCGAGCGGTTCGAGGGCGCGCACCGGCCCGGGCATTTCGACGGTGTGCTCACGGTCGTGGCGAAGCTGCTGCACCTCACGAGGCCCGACGTCGCGGTGTTCGGCGAGAAGGACGCGCAGCAGCTCGCACTGATCCGGCGGATGGTCCGCGACCTCGACCTCGACGTGGAGATCGTCGGTGCGCCGACCGTGCGCGAGCCCGACGGCTTGGCGATGTCGAGCCGCAACGTCTACCTCTCGGCGGAGGACCGCCGGGTGGCGTTGACGCTGCACCGCGCGCTGTCGACCGGCGACCTCGACGCGGCCCGCGCGATGATCGCCGCCGAACCAGGAATCGACGTCGACTATGTCGAAATCGTGGACGACGAGACCTGGTCGAACGTCAGCGACAGCACCGAAACCGCCCGCATTTTGGTGGCCGGCCGCGTGGGCGCCACCAGGCTGATCGACAATGTCTCCGTACACCTCGGCACCCGACACGTGGGCTGAAGGAAGAAGGTCTGATGTTCCGCACGATGCTCAAGAGCAAGATTCACCGCGCGACGGTGACGCAGGCCGACCTGCACTACGTCGGCTCGGTCACCATCGACGAGGACTTGATGGACGCCGCCGACCTGCTGGCCGGCGAGCAGGTCGCGATCGTCGACGTGACCAACGGCGCGCGGCTCGAGACGTACGTCATCGCCGGCCCGCGCGGCAGCGGCGTCATCGGGATCAACGGCGCGGCCGCCCGGCTGGTGCACGAGGGCGACCTCGTCATCATCATCAGCTACTGCACGCTCACCGACGCCGAGGCGCGGGAGCTGCGGCCGAAGGTCGTGTTCGTGGACGCCGGCAACCGCATCGTCGGTACCGGCGAGGATCCGGCCGAGTCGCTGCCCGGCATGGACACGTTGCGGGGAGACACGGTACGGCGATGATCCCGGCCCGGCTCGGCGCCCCGGCCCCCGGCTGGACTGCCCGGGCCGACGTCGTCGTGGTCGGCAGCGGGATCGCGGGCCTCACCGCCGCGCTGCACGCCCGCGCGGCCGGCCGCGTCGTCCTCGTCACGAAGTCGTTGCTCGACGCCGGCTCGACCCGGTGGGCGCAGGGCGGCATCGCGGCGGCGCTCGCCACCGACGACAGCCCGACGGCCCATTACGACGACACCCTCATCGCCGGCGCCGGTCTCTGCGACCCGGCCGCCGTACGGGTCCTGGTCGATGAGGGTCCGGCCCGAGTACGCGAGCTCGGCGCTCTAGGCGCGGCGTTCGACCGCGATCCCGACGGCGTGCTGGAGCTCACCCGCGAGGGCGGTCACCTGCACCGGCGGATCGTGCACGCCGGTGGCGACGCGACCGGCGCGGAGGTGGAGCGGGCGCTGATCGCCGCGGTCGTCGCGGCCGGCGACATCGAGGTGATCGAGCACGCGCTCGCCCTCGACCTGTTGCTCGACGAGAGCGGAGCGGCGTGCGGGATCACGCTGCACGTGCTCGGCGAGGGCGCGCGCGACGGCGTCGGTGCGTTGCGCGCGCGGGCCGTCGTACTCGCGGCCGGCGGCCTGGGCCAGGTCTATGCCTCGACAACGAACCCGGCGGTGTCGACCGGCGACGGCCTCGGCCTCGCGCTGCGCGCGGGCGCCGCGGTCGCGGACGTCGAGTTCGTGCAGTTCCACCCGACCGCACTCTGGACCGGCGCCGGCGCGACCGGCCGGCAGCCGCTCGTGACTGAAGCGCTGCGCGGTGAAGGCGCGTTCCTCGTGGACGCGCGCGGCCGGCGGGTCATGGCCGACGTACACCCGCTCGGCGACCTCGCGCCGCGCGACGTCGTCGCCAAGCAGATGTCGCGCGTGATGGCGGCGCAGGGTGTCGACCACCTCTACCTCGATGCCCGCGATTTGGGCGCGGACCTGTTGCGCCGGCGGTTCCCGACGCTGCTCGCGAACTGCGCCGAGATCGGCGTCGACCCGATTGCGGAGCCGATCCCGGTCGCGCCGGCCGCGCACTACGCGAGCGGCGGCGTGCGGACCGACGTCGACGGTGCGACCACGGTCCGCGGCCTCTATGCGTGCGGTGAGGTCGCGTGTACCGGCGTACACGGCGCCAACCGGCTCGCGTCCAACTCGCTGCTCGAAGGCCTGGTGTTCGCGACGCGGATCGGCGCGCGGCTGGCCCAGGGGCTGCCGAGCCCGGGTGAGCCGGCGGCGACGCCCGAGACGGCGTGGTCGCTGGACGACGTCGCGCGGCCGGAGTTGCAGCGGGCGATGACCGACGGCGCCGGCGTATTGCGCAACGCCGACGGGCTCGCGGCCGCGGCGAAGACGCTCGACGTACTCGCCGAGCGGCGTACGGCGGAGGTCGGCCCCGAGTCGTGGGAGACGACCAACCTGCTGTCCGTCGCGACCGCGCTGACCGCGGCCGCCGCGCGCCGCGAGGAGACGCGCGGCTGCCATTGGCGCGAGGACTTCCCCGCGGCCGACCCGCGGTGGCGGGTGCGGCTGGTGCAGCGGCTGACGGCGGCGGGCGAGTGGCAGGTCGACGAGGAGCCGGTGCCGTGACGGCCCTCACGCCGACCACCGCGGGGCAGCTCACCGCCGCCGGTCTCGACCCGGCCGAGATCGCCACGCTGGTCGAGCGCGCGCTCGCCGAGGACCTCGGTGAGGGTGTCGACGTCACGAGTGTCGCGACGGTGCCGTTCGACGCGGAGGGCGTCGCGGATTTCGTCGCGCGTGCCGACGGTGTCGTCGCCGGCTTGCCCGTGGTACGCGCCGTACTCGAGATCGTCACGGACGACTCGGTCGTCATCGAGACGAAGGCCGCCGACGGCGATCGCGTCGTGCGCGGCGACGTGCTGTTGTCGGCGACCGCGCTCGTCCGCGCGCTGCTCACCGCGGAACGCACCGCCCTCAACGTGCTCTGCCACCTCTCGGGTATCGCGACTCTCACCCGCCGCTGGGTGGACGAGGTCGACGGCACCGGCGCGCGGATCCTCGACACCCGCAAGACCACTCCCGGATTGCGATCGCTGGAGAAGTACGCCGTGCGCTGCGGCGGCGGTACGAACAAACGGATGGGCCTGTACGACGCGGCGCTGGTCAAGGACAACCACGTCGTCGCGGCCGGCGGGGTGGCCGAGGCCTTCGCCGCCGTACGTTCGCTGTTCCCCGATGTCGAAGTGCAGGTCGAGTGCGACACGGTCGCGCAGGTGCACGAGGCGCTCGACGCCGGTGCGACGTTCCTGCTGCTCGACAACATGTCGGTCGACGAGTTGGCGGAGGCGGTGCGCGTGACGGCGGGGCGGGCCGAGCTGGAAGCGACCGGCGGGCTCACCTTGGACCGCGCGCGTGCGGTCGCGTCGACCGGCGTCGACTACCTCTCCGTCGGCGCGCTCACCCATTCCGCGCCGGTGCTCGACATCGGCGTCGACCTGCGAACGATCGGAACTGCGTGATGCTGCTCGCCATCGACGTCGGCAACACGAACACCGTCATCGGGTGCTTCGACGGCGACGAGCTCTCCGACTCGTGGCGGATCAAGACCGACGCGCGCGCGACCGCCGACGAGATCGCGCTGCTGTTGCGCGGGTTGCTCGTGGACGAGCCGGCGCCCGACGGCATCGCCGCCTGCTCGACGGTGCCGGCGGTGCAGCACGAGCTGCGCGCGGTCTTCGCCCGCTATTACGCCGATGTCCCGACCGTTCTGGTCGAGCCGGGCATCAAGACCGGCGTGCCGATCCTCACCGATAATCCGCGCGAGGTCGGCGCCGACCGGATCGTCAACGCGCTCGCGGCGTACACGCTGTTCGGTGGGCCGGCGGTCGTCGTGGACTTCGGTACGTCGACCAACTTCGACGTCGTGAGCGACCGGGGCGAGTTCCTCGGCGGGCCGCTCGCGCCGGGCATCGAGATCTCGATCGACGCGCTCGCGACCCGCGCCGCGCGGCTGCTCAAGGTGGAGCTGGTCCGGCCGCGTTCGGTGATCGGCAAGTCCACCGTCGAGGCGTTGCAGGCCGGGATCATCTACGGCTTCGCCGGCCAGATCGACGGCCTGGTACGCCGGATCGCCGCGGAGCTGGACGCCGAGCCGGTGGTCGTCGCGACCGGCGGGCTCGCCAGTTTGGTGCTGGACGAGAGCGAGACGATCACGAGGCACGAGCCCGACCTGACGTTGATCGGCCTGCGCCTGGTGTTCGAGCGCAACGCCTGACCTCCGTCCGACGGCCCGCCCCCGCACCAAGATCATCGCCGTCACAGCGACATAGATGTCGCCGTGACGGCGCAACAACGGTCGGGCCGGCGGCGATTGGCGGCCTGCGGGGCGGCGTTGTAACGTCCGGCGTACCGAACGACGTTCTGGAGGCCGCACGATGAAGACCCGCGCCGCTGTCATGTGGGAAGCCGGCAAGCACTGGGAGATCGTCGAGCTCGAGCTCGACCCGCCGAAGGCCGGCGAGGTGCTGGTCAAGTTCGTCGCCTCCGGGATGTGCCGGTCCGACGATCACCTGCGCACCGGCGACCTCCCGTCGCGCTACCCGATCGTCGGCGGCCACGAAGGTGCCGGCATCGTCGAGGCGGTCGGCGAGGGCGTGTTCGACATCGCGCCCGGCGACCACGTCGTGTGCTCGTTCCTGCCGACGTGCGGCAAATGCCGCTGGTGCTCGACCGGCCATCAGAACCTGTGCGACCTCGGCGCGATGCTGCTCGACGGCTGCCTGCCGGACGGGACCTTCCGGTTCCACTCCGGTGAGCAGGACCTCGGCGGCATGTGCATGCTCGGCACGTTCAGCGAGCGGGCCGTGCTGTCGCGCAACTCGGTCGTCAAGGTGGACGACGACCTGCCGCTCGACAAGGCCGCACTCGTCGGATGCGGTGTGCCGACCGGTTGGGGCTCAGCGGTCTACTCCGCCGACGTGCGCCCCGGCGACACGGTCGTCATCTTCGGCATCGGCGGTGTCGGCATCAACGCCGTACAGGGTGCCAAGCACGCCGGCGCGCGCGACATCATCGCCGTCGATCCGATCGAGTTCAAGCGGACGAAGGCGCTCGAGTTCGGTGCGTCGCACGCGGTCGCGACCGGCGAGGAAGCGGTCATGCGCGCCTACGAGATCACCAACGGCGTCGGCGCCGACTCTGCGATCGTCACCGTCGACGTCGTCGACACGAAGGTGGTCGAGGACGCGTTCAACGCGACCCGCAAGCTCGGTACGACGGTGCTCGTCGGCCTCGGCCCGATGACCGAGAACACCGTGCAGGTCAACGGCGACATCCTCACGCTGTATCAAAAGACGTTGAAGGGTTCGCTGTTCGGCGCCAGCAACCCGATGCACGACATCAAGAACATCCTGTCGCTTTACAAGGCGGGCAAGTACAAGCTCGACGAGCTGGTCACCAAGACGTACTCGCTGGATGACATCAACCAGGGCTACGAGGACATGGAGGCCGGGGTCAACCTGCGCGGCGTCATCCTTTACTGAAACACCCGCGGAGCCAGGCCCGCCGCCGCTACCGTTGGCGCGCAGGCTGTAGCTCTCCACGGGGGACGCGATGCGTACGACGGCGCGGGTAGTGCTGGCATCGGCTCTGCTTGTCGCGACGGCGAGCGCGTGCAACAGCGGCTCCGACGGCTCCGGCGCCTCGGTGGTCACTCCCGTCATGACCGGCGCTTACGCCGGGCACGGCGCGTACATCAACCCGATCGACTTCACCGTCTCGAACGGCGTCGTGAAGGACGTGCACGGGATGGTCAGCGTCAACTGCGTCAGCGCGCCCTCGACGGTGATCGAGGACTCGCAGTTCGTCGACGCCGACGACATCCACGTCGGCTCCGGCGGCACCTTCACCGACACCTACCACTACAAGGTCGGCAACGGTAACTGGACGCTGCACGTCCAGGGCCAGCTCTACAACAACGGCTCGGCAACCGGCTACCTGTCGATCCTCGGCGTCGGCTGCTCCACGCCGACCGACGGCTGGGCGGCGGCGCGCAGCGGCGTCGCGTTGCCGGCGATCCCGTCGCAGCCACCGTCCAGCCCGGCCGCGGCCTGCAGCCCGCAACCGTGCCAGAACGTCGACGGCCTGACGTTGTCGGTCCAGGGCGCCGCGCCGGTGACCGAGGCGGGCAACCCGGCCGCGCAAGGTGTCGACGTCACGTTCGCGGTCGCGGACAACCGAAGCAGCGGGGTCATGATCCAGAACACGTTCCAGCACTTCCAGCTGCAGTTCGGCAACGGCGACTTGGTGGACCACAGCTGGGCGCAGTTCACCGACGCGAGCGGGCAGGACGTGCCGTGCCTGCGTGGCGATGCGGTCAACGTGCTCTCGGGGCAGCAAGTGACGAACGAGCACGTCTGCTTCCTGCTGCCGCACGACGAGGCCGGTCAGCAGATGACCTTCATCTGGGGTTACGCCGGTCCGCCGTTCATGATTCCGATTGGCGCCCTCCAGTAAGTTTCACGGCATGACCGAAGCTCCCGACGCCGACCTGCCGGAGCAGATGCGGGTCCGCCGGGACAAGCTCGACCGGCTGCGCGACCGCGGCGTCGATCCCTATCCGGTCACCGTTCGCCGTACGACGTCGCTCGCGGAGCTGCGCGAGCGGTTCCCGGACCTCGCGCCGGACGCGGCCACCGGCGAGAAGGCCGCCGTCGCCGGTCGGATCGTGTTGCGCCGCGACGGCGGCAAGCTCTGCTTCGCGACGCTGCGCGACGGGACCGGCGACCTGCAGATCATGCTCTCGCTCGACCGCGTCGGCCAGGAGAGCCTCGACGCGTGGAAGCGCGACATCGACCTCGGTGACCACGTCTCCGTCGAAGGTGAGGTCATCTCGAGCAAGCGCGGCGAGCTGTCGGTGCTCGCCGACTCATGGACGCTGGTCAGCAAGTCGCTGCGGCCGCTGCCGGAGAAGTGGAAGGGCCTCGCCGATCCCGAGGCGCGGGTGCGCCAGCGCTACGTCGACCTCGTCGTCAACCCGGAGGCGCGCCGGCTCGTGCATGCGCGCGCGACCGTGCTGCGGTCGCTGCGCGACACGTTGGACCGGCGCAAGTTCGTCGAGGTGGAGACCGGCGTACTGCAACCGACGAACGGCGGCGCCGCCGCGCGCCCGTTCACCACCCACCTCAACGCGCTCGACCTCGAGATGTACCTCCGGATCGCGCTGGAGCTGCCACTCAAGCGGCTCGTCGTCGGCGGTATCGACCGCGTCTACGAGATCGGCCGGACGTTCCGCAACGAGGGCATCGACACGACGCACAACCCCGAGTTCACGATGCTCGAGGCCTACGAGGCGTACGGCGACTACGACACGATGGCCGACCTCACCCGCGACCTCGTGCTCTCCGCGGCAGATGCGGTCGGCGACAGCGCGGTCGACCTGTCCGGCGAGTGGCGCACCGTCACCGTGCACGCCGCCGTCGCCGAGGCCGTCGGCAAGGACGTCACACCGGACACGGACGCCGCCGAGCTGAAGGCGATCGCGGCCGCGCACGACGTGCATCTGCAGCCGCACTGGTCGGCCGGCGAGATCGTGCTGGAGCTGTTCGAGAAGCTGGTCGAGCACACGCTGATCGCGCCGACGTTCGTGCGCGACTACCCGGCCGAGGTGCGGCCGCTGGCCCGCCAGCATCGCGACGACCCGCGGCTGGCCGAGGCCTGGGACCTCGTCGTCAACGGCGTCGAACTGGCCCCGGCGTACTCCGAGCTGGTCGACCCGGTCGAGCAGCGCCGCCGGCTCACCGAGCAGTCGCTGCGCGCGGCCGGCGGCGACGCCGAGGCGATGCAGCTCGACGAGGACTTCCTGCGCGCGCTGGAGTACGGCGCGCCGCCGATGGGCGGCATGGGCCTGGGCGTCGACCGGCTGGTCATGTTGCTCACCGGCGCGAATATCCGGGAGGCAATTGCATTTCCGCTGGTGCGGCCGGAATAGCATTTCGCCCGGCGCGCAAATTACCGGAAGGAATGCGAATATGGCACAGCGGGTTCAGGTCACTTTGGTGTGCGATCTGCACGGCGACGAAACACCGGCCGGCGAGACGGTGACCTTCGGCCTCGACGGGTCGACGTACCAGATCGACCTCTGCGGCGAGCACGCCGGCCAGCTGCGCGAGGCGTTCGCCGGATACGTCGGTGCCGCGCGCCGGGCAAGCGGTCGCGGTGGCTCGACGGCCAGCAGCGGGGGCGGCGATCGGCGCCGGCGCCGGCGTAGCCGCGGCTCCGGTGAAGCCGCGGCCATCCGCGAGTGGGCCCGCGAGCGTGGCCTCGCCGTACCGGAGCGCGGGCGCATCCCGGCCGAGCTCGCGGCGAAGTACGCGGCCGAGAGCGGCTGAGCGCGCGCCGAGCGTTCGCCCTCGGCGTAGAGCAACCAGAAACAGCGGCCGCCGTACGGGCGTTGTCCGATATGCGTGATGTGCCAACAAGCCTCGCTGCGGGGAAGTTCGCTCTCGTGAACAACTCCCGGAGCACGGGGCTAGCATTCGGGGACGGGAAGCAATCGCTTCTCGCGACCGCTTCCGCTGAGGAGCGAGCATGTTCGAACGGTTTACCGACCGCGCGAGGCGCGTCGTCGTCCTGGCCCAGGAAGAGGCCAGGATGCTCAACCACAACTACATCGGCACCGAGCACATCCTGCTCGGCCTGATTCACGAAGGCGAAGGCGTCGCCGCAAAGGCGCTCGAGTCCCTCGGTATTTCGCTCGAAGGTGTCCGCCAGCAGGTCGAGGAAATCATCGGGCAGGGCCAGCAGGCGCCGTCCGGGCACATTCCCTTCACCCCGCGGGCGAAGAAGGTGCTCGAGCTTTCGCTGCGCGAGGCGCTGCAGCTCGGCCACAACTACATCGGCACCGAGCACATCCTGCTCGGGCTCATCCGCGAGGGCGAAGGCGTCGCCGCGCAGGTGCTGGTGAAGCTCGGCGCCGACCTCAACCGGGTCCGCCAGCAGGTCATCCAGCTGCTCTCCGGCTACCAGGGCAAGGAGCCCGCGGCTGCGGGCGCGGCCGGCGAAGGCACCCCGTCGACGTCGCTCGTGCTCGACCAGTTCGGTCGCAACCTGACCCAGGCCGCGCGCGAGACGAAGCTCGATCCGGTCATCGGCCGGGAGAAGGAAATCGAGCGGGTCATGCAGGTGCTCTCGCGCCGCACCAAGAACAACCCGGTTCTCATCGGCGAGCCCGGCGTCGGCAAGACCGCCGTCGTCGAAGGGCTCGCGCAGGCGATCGTCAAGGGCGAGGTGCCGGAGAACCTCAAGGACAAGCAGCTCTACACGCTCGACCTCGGCGCGCTCGTCGCCGGCTCGCGTTATCGCGGCGACTTCGAAGAGCGGCTGAAGAAGGTCCTGAAAGAGATCCGCACCCGCGGCGACATCATCCTGTTCATCGACGAGATCCACACGCTCGTCGGTGCCGGTGCGGCCGAGGGCGCGATCGACGCGGCGAGCATCCTCAAGCCGATGCTCGCGCGCGGTGAGTTGCAGACCATCGGCGCGACCACCTTGGACGAATACCGCAAGCACCTCGAGAAGGACGCGGCGCTCGAGCGCCGGTTCCAGCCGATCCAGGTCGGCGAGCCGTCGCTCGCGCACACGATCGAGATCCTCAAGGGGCTGCGCGACCGTTACGAGGCGCACCACCGCGTCTCCATCACCGACAGCGCGCTCGTCGCCGCGGCGACCCTCGCCGACCGCTACATCTCCGACCGCTTCCTGCCGGACAAGGCGATCGACCTCATCGACGAGGCGGGCTCGCGGATGCGCATCCGCCGGATGACCGCGCCGCCGGACCTGCGCGAGTTCGACGAGAAGATCGCGAGCGTACGGCGGGAGAAGGAGAGCGCGATCGACGCGCAGGACTTCGAGAAGGCCGCGTCTTTGCGGGACAAGGAAAAGACGCTGCTCGCCGAGAAGGCCACCCGCGAGAAGGAGTGGAAGGCCGGCGACATGGACGTCGTCGCCGAGGTCACCGACGAGGAGATCGCCGAGGTCCTCGCGACGTGGACCGGCATCCCGGTGTTCAAGCTGACCGAGGAAGAAACCTCGCGGCTGCTGCGGATGGAAGACGAGCTGCACCGCCGGGTCATCGGTCAGGAGCAGGCGGTCAAGTCCGTCTCGCAGGCCATCCGCCGTACCCGTGCGGGGTTGAAGGACCCGAAGCGTCCCGGCGGTTCGTTCATCTTCGCCGGCCCGTCCGGCGTCGGGAAGACCGAGCTGTCGAAGACGCTCGCCGAGTTCCTGTTCGGCGACGAGGACGCGCTGATCCAGCTCGACATGAGCGAGTTCATGGAGAAGCACACGGTCTCGCGCCTGGTCGGCTCGCCGCCCGGTTACGTCGGCTACGAAGAGGGCGGTCAGCTCACCGAACGGGTGCGCCGCAAGCCGTTCTCGGTGGTGCTCTTCGACGAGGTCGAGAAGGCGCACCCGGATGTCTTCAACACGTTGCTGCAGGTGCTCGAAGACGGCCGGCTCACCGACTCGCAAGGTCGCGCGGTCGACTTCAAGAACACCGTCATCATCATGACGACCAACCTCGGCACGCGTGACATCGCGAAGGGCCTCAACCTCGGCTTCGCCGGGGGCGACGTCTCCGCCAACAACTACGAGCGGATGAAGATCAAGGTCAACGAGGAGCTCAAGCAGCACTTCCGGCCGGAGTTCCTCAACCGCGTGGACGACACGATCGTGTTCCACCAGTTGTCCGAGGACAACATCGTGGAGATCGTGGATCTGATGATCGCGCGGGTCGACACGCAGATGAAGAACCGCGACATGGCCATCGAGCTGACGTCGGATGCGAAGAAGCTGCTCGCCAAGAAGGGTTACGACCCGGTCCTCGGCGCGCGGCCGCTGCGCCGGACGATCCAGCGGGAGATCGAGGACATCCTCTCCGAGAAGATCCTCTTCGGTGAGTTGCAGGCGGGCCAGATCGTCGTGGTCGACGTCGAGGACGACCCGGAGAACGAGGGCCAGCAGCGGTTCGTCTTCAGAGGCGAGTCGAAGCCGGTGACGCCGGACGAGGTGCCCGACACCGTGCCGGCCGAGTCCGCGCCGGAAGGTGCCGCTGACAGCGGTTGAGCGCGACGAAGCTCGTCTTCTCGAAGGTTGAGAAGACGAGCTTCGTCACGTTCGGCGGGACTTGAGCCGTGCGATTTCGGCTTTGAGCGCCGCGACCTCGGCCTGCAGCTCGAACACGCGCCGCACGCCGGCGAGCGTCACGCCCTCGTTGATCAGGTCGACCGCGGCCTCGACCCGATCGACGTCGTGGCGGCTGTAGCGCCGCTGCTGCCCGCTCGACCGAGCGGGCGAGACGACGTCGTACTGGTCGAGCCGGCGCAGGAACGCCTGCTGCACGCCGACGAGATCGGCGACCTGGCCGACGGTGTAGAGCGGGCAGTGCTCGTCCGGCAGCGACGCGGGCGACACGTCAGCCGGCGATCTGCGGCGTCGAGGTCCCGGTGCGGATCTCGACGCGGCGCGGCTTCGCCTGCTCGGCCAGCGGCAGCCGCACGCACAGCACGCCGTCGACATAGTCGGCGCTGACCCGCTCGCCGTCGACCCAGTCGGGGACGCGCAGCCGGCGGGTCGTCGTGCCGTCGAAGCGTTCCTGCACGAGCACCTGCTCGCCTTCGCCGTACGACGCGTGCCGTTCGGCCGCGACGGTTAGCGTGTGGTTCTCGACCGTCAGCGAGATCTTGTCGCTCGCGACCCCGGGCAGGTCGAACCGTACGACGAGCTCGTCGCCCTGGCGCACGACGTCCATCGGCATCGCGGCGGTGTCGGGGCCGAGGGCGCGCGCGGCGAGGCGGTCGAACTCGGCGAGGAAGGGATCGAATCGGTCCAGCAGCATCTGAAGACACCTCCTCGTGTGGTCGTGACGAGATAGCTGCCATGTCACTTATAGCAAAGCTACAACTCAACTTGCAAGTACCTGGCGGGCCGCTTAGCTGGGTAGGCGGTAGCTTGCGTCGCCGGCGCGCTCGGCGAGTCCGTCGGCGACGAGACCGGCCAGCGCGCGGGTGCGTTGCACGGCATCCGGCCAGACCACGTCGAGGTCGCCGATGTCGACGCAGCCGTCGGTCGCGCGCAGTACGGCGAGCAGCCGGCCGCGTACCTCCCGGTCCGTCCCCGCGTAGGCCTGCGTGCGGCGGGGCTGACCCGCCGGCATGCCGCGCGCGACCCACCGGCACCGCGACACGACCGGGCACGCCGCGCATCGGGGCGCACGCGCCGTACAGATCAGCGCGCCCAACTCCATCACCGCGACGGAGAAGTCGCCGGGCGGGTCGGGTAGGCGGTCGAGCGCACGAGCCCGTTCCTGCAGGTTCGGTGCACTCGTGCTCGCGTTGGCAACGCCGTCGTACACCCGTGCGTAAACGCGGCGCACGTTCGTGTCGAGGACGGCGACGCGCGCACCACCGGCGAACGCCGCGACCGCCGCGGCGGTGTAGTCGCCGACCCCTTCCAGCGTGCGCAGGACTGCGGGGTCGAGCGGCACCTCGCCGCCGTGCTCGGCGCAGATCGTGCGCGCGATGGCGTGCAGGCGACGCGCGCGATGCGGGTAGCCGAGCCGACCCCACGCGCGGATGGCCTCGCCGGGAGACTCGCAAGCCAGCGCGGCCGGAGTGGGCCAGCGTTCCATCCATTCTTCCCACAACGGAAGCACGCGCTTGACCGGCGTCTGCTGCAGCATGAACTCGCTGACCAGCACACTCCACGCGCTGCAGCCCGGTTCGCGCCACGGCAATTCCCGCTTGGCGCCCGCGTACCACTCGGTGACGGCTACGGCGAAGTCGGCGGACATCGCGGTCGATCGTAGGCTGCCCGCATGGACCCGCGCGCCGTGCTGCACCCGGTGGGCCCGCACGAGCCGAGGGTCTACTGGACCCGCCGCGCCGTCCTCCTCGCCGCGATCGTCGTCGTACTCGTCCTGCTCTTTGCCTGGGGCTGCTCCGGCGGCTCCGGACAGCCGATCGCGAACCGACCCAGTACGACGCCGAGCGCGAGCCATACGCCTTCACCGACGCCGACGGCGTCGATCGCCGTCACCGCGTGCGCGGCCGGCCAGCTGTCGGTCGCGGCGAGCACCGACGCGGCGACGTACCCCGCCGGGGTCCTGCCGCACCTCACCGCCACGCTGCGGGCGAGCGGCACGACCGGTTGCCAGGTCGCGGCGAGCGCGCTGCGCTGGGAGATCGTCTCCGGCTCCGACACGGTCTACACGACGGCCGGCTGCCCGGCGACGAGTCACACGAGCTACACGGTGCGGCCTAACCATCCGGTGAGAATCGGCAGGATCTGGGACCGGCACCGCTCAGTCGTCGGCTGCGCGTCGCCGGGCACATCGGCCGGATCCGGGACATATCAACTGCGGGTGACGGTCGGCGGCGTACGGTCCCCAATCGCCGTGTTTCACCTCACCGGTTGAACTCAAGCACCCACGGGATTCCGACGAGATTGAAAGGGAGTCGGGGCCGTTCGGGGTGCCCTCGTGAGGAGAACCGTGACCGTGGCGTTGCCGCCGCCGAGCGCGGATCCGACCACGGCTGCGCCCGTCTCGGTCATCGTCGTGGACGACTCCTCCGTACAGCGGCGCTTCGTCCGCATGGCCCTCGAAGGCGATCCCGGGCTCGTCCTCGTCGGTGAGGCGCGCACCGGTGGCGACGCGCTCGCGCTGGTCGAGCGGCTCCGCCCGCAGGTCGTGCTCATGGACCTGCACCTGCCGGTGATGAACGGCATCGAGGCGATCGAGCGGATCATGGCGGTCCGGCCGACGCCGATCCTCGTCTACTCGTCGTTCGTCGACGGCGACGACCGCGACAACGCCGCGGCCGCACTCGCCGCCGGCGCGGTCGATGTCATGGCGAAGCCCGGCGCGCCCGACGGCGGGCCGTCCAACCTCGAGCAGTACGCCGAAGGCCTCCGCCGCCGGCTGCGTCTCGTCGGCCGGGTCAAGGTCATCACGCACCCGCGGGCGAAGCTCGGCGGCGCGGGCGCGCGCCTGTCGACGCACCGGTTGCGCCGCCCGACCGATCCGGCTCGCCCGGCGGACGAGGTACGGCGCGCGCCCTTGTCGCCGGCGGCCGACGATCCCGGACTGAAGGCGCGGCGGGTCAAGGTCATCGGGATCGGCGCGTCGACCGGCGGCCCGCAGGCACTGGCGACGCTGCTGTCGGAGCTGCCGGCCGACCTCGAGCCGGCGGTCGTCGTCGTGCAGCACATGGCGGACGGCTTCATCGAAGGCCTGGCCGGTTGGCTCGACGGCCTCTGCCCGCTGCCGGTGTCGGTCGGCAGCAGTGGCAAGCGACTGCAGCCCGGCACCGTGACGGTCGCACCGAGCGGCCTCAACCTCGTCGTACACGACCAGCTGCGCGTGACGATGCAGGAGCCGCCGCGCTCGCAGTACCACGTGCCCGGCATCGACGTGACGTTCAGCTCGCTCGCCGACTCGGTCGGCGCGGACGCGATCGGCCTGCTGCTCACCGGCATGGGCCGCGACGGCGCCGCAGGGTTGAAGCGGATGCGCGAGCGCGGCGCGTTCACCATCGCGCAGGACGAGGAGACGTGCGCCGTCTACGGCATGCCGGCCGCGGCCATGGCCGTCGGTGCGGTCGACCGGCAGCTACCGCTCGGGGAGATCGGCGCCGCGCTCCGCCAGCTCGTGGGTGACGCCGGAGCGCCGGCATGAATCGCGTGGTCCTGAGCGACGCCGAATTCAGCGCGCTCGCCAAGTTGCTGCACGACGCTGCCGGTCTCGCCTTCGACGACTCGCGGCGCGAGTCGCTGTCGTACTCCGTCACCGAGCGGATGCGTGCCACCGGCGCGCCGGACGTGCTCGCGTACCTCTCGCTCGTGCGCGACGACGCCAAGGAACGCCAGTCGCTGCTGGACGAGGTGACGATCCCCGAGACGCACTTCTTCCGCAACCCGCCGCAGATCCGCGCGCTGCGCAAGTACGTGTTGCCGGAGATGCTGAAGCTTGCGACCCCGACGAAGCGGTTGCGGATCTGGAGCGCGGGCTGCTCGACCGGCGAGGAGCCGTACACGTTGGCGATGCTGGTCCGCGAGCTGCTGCCGGCGTCCGCAGGCTGGGACGTTCAGATCATCGCGACCGACGTGTCGACGCGCGCGCTCGCTGCCGCGCGGACCGGGCGCTACGCCGAGCGCTCGTTCGTGATGACCGATCCCGTTGACCTGCAACGCTTTTTCGCGCTCGACACCGAAGCGCGGTCGTGGCAGGTACGCGACGAGATCCGCGAGCTGGTCGAGTTCCGGCATCACAACCTGGTGACCGAGCCGCCGCCGTTCGAGCCTGGACAGCTCGATCTCGTCTTCTGCCGCAACGTCACGATTTACTTCGACCGCGACACGACGAAGTCCTTGATGCGCCGGCTGCACGGCTGCCTGCGTGAAGGCGGCTACCTGTTCCTCGGCCACGCCGAGACGCTGTGGCAGGTCACCGACGCGTTCTCGCTGATGTCGCTCGGCGACGCGTTCGTCTACCGCCGTCAAGGCGACAACGACGAACGCCGCCGCGTGTTGCCGGATCGCCGGACCGAGGACGAGCCGCGGCCGACCCGTGCGGATCGCCGCCGCGGGCCGGACGACCGCCGCGGCGCCGAGGCCGCTGAGGCCGACGTTGCCGCAGCACCGAAACCGCGGTTACGACCACCGCCGTCGGTGCCGCCGCGACTCGCGCCCGCGCGCGCCGTACCGCGGCACTCCGCACCCGCCGTCGCAACGCCGCCGGCGAACGCACCCGCACCGGTCGACCCGCTCGTCGCGGTGCGCGCCGCGGTGCGCAACGGCCGGTACGGCGAAGCCGCCGACCTCGCCGCCGAATGCGCGATCGCGCAGCCGCTGCGCGCCGAGGCGCACTACCTGCACGGGCTCGCGCTGACCAACCTCGGTCGCGACGGCGAGGCGCTCGTCGTACTCCGCAAGGCGGTGTATCTCGACCCGCAGGACGGGTTCGCGCACTTCCTGCTCGGCGGCGCGCTCGAGCGTTGCGACGAGCCGGTCGCGGCGGCGCGCAGCTACCGCGCGGCCGCGGCTACCCTCGGAGGCCGCCCGCTCGACGCCGTCGCGCCGGAGCTCGGCGGCCGGTCGGTGGCCGAGCTCGCGGCGACGTGTGTGCGGCTGGCACAGCGGATCGAGTTGTCGGATCGGGGAGGCCGGGCATGAGCGCCGACAGCAGCGCCGGCTTCGTGCTCTTCCGCCTCGGCGAGCGCACGTTCGCAACGCCGCTCGACGAGGTGCGCGAGATCGTCCGGCTGCAAGGCCTCGAACGATTGCCCGGTACGACGCCCCCGCTCGCCGGCGTCATCGTGCTGCGCGGCATGCCGCTGCCGGTGCTCGACGTCCGCGCGGCCGGATCGCCGGAGGACAGCGGTGACGTGCTCGTCATCGACACCGGCGCCGACACGGTCGGCGTCGCCGTCGATGCGGTCAACGCGGTGCTGCACCCCGACGAGTTGCCTCCCGGCGACACCGCGCCGAAGGCACTTCCGGCGTACGTCACCGGGGTGCGGACGTACCGCGGCCACCCGGTGCTGCTGGTGAACCTGCAGGCGTTGCTGGACACGACAGCGGCCGGTTGGCAGGACAGCCTCGCGGTGGCTCAGACGTAGCGCTCGAGGATCGACGACTCGGCCAGCCGGGACAGGCCTTCCCGCACCGACCGCGCCCGGGTCTCGCCGACGCCTTCCACTGCCTGCAGATCGTCGATGCCGGCGGTGAGCAGCTTCTGCAACGAGCCGAAGTGCTCCACGAGGCGGTCCACGACCGCGCCGGGCAGCCGCGGCACCCGCGCGAGCAAGCGGTAGCCGCGCGGCGACACGGCCTGGTCGAGCACGTCGGTGCTGGTGCCGAAGCCGCACACGCGCGCGATCACGCCGAGGTCGAGCAGGTCGGCGGCGGAGAGCTCGTCCAGGTCGACCAGGACGTCTTCGGCGCGGCGCGGCTTGCGGCCACCGGTCGGCGGCATGTAGTCGCGGACGATGAGCTCGCGCTCCTGCTCGACGCCGGCCATCAGCTCGTCAAGCTGCAACGACAGCAGCCGGCCGTCGGTGCCGAGCTCTACGACGTAGCCCTCGATCTCCGAGGCGATCCGGCGCACCATCTCCAGCCGCTGCGTGACCGCGGCGGCGTCGCGAACGGTGACGAGGTCTTCGATCTCGAGCGCCGACAGCGTGCCGCTGACCTCGTCCAGCCGCAGCTTGTAACGCTCGAGCGTCGCGAGCGCCTGGTTGGCGCGGGAGAGGATCGCGGCGGAGTCGTCGAGGACGTAGCGGCGGCTGTCGACGTACAGCGCAATGATGCGCATCGACTGGCTCACGCTGATGACGGGGTAGCCGGTCTGCTTCGCCACCCGCTCCGCGGTGCGATGCCGGGTGCCGGACTCCTCGGTCGGGATGGACGGGTCCGGGACGAGGTGCGTCGCGGCGCGGACGATGCGGCTCCCGTCGCCCTCGACGACGATCGCGCCGTCCATCTTCGCCAGCTCGCGCAGCCGGGTCGCGGAGAAGTCGACCTCCATCGGGAACCCGCCGGTGCACAGCGACTCGACCGTTTTGTCGTAGCCGAGCACGATGAGCCCGCCGGTGTTGCCGCGCAGGATCCGCTCGAGCCCGTCGCGCAGCGCCGTACCCGGGGCGACCGCTGCAAGAGTCGCGCGCAGGAGGTCACCCTCGGGGCGGTCGGTGGGGGACACCGCACTCCTTGTCGCGACGCCGGCCTTCGTCTTCGGTCAGCTTATCGGTCAGCGCACGAGGTTGAGGGTTGCGACGTTGCCGGGTCGCGGTGTCGATACCGAATCGTTGAGTATGCGCAGCGCGGCTCGCAGGTCGTTGACCTCGATCGTGGTGATGCCGGCGACCGCGGTTGCGACACCGCACGGCACGAGTGCGCGCCGGAAACCGAGCCGCGCCGCCTCCTGTAATCGCGCGGCGAGGGCACCGACCGGTCGCACCTCGCCGGCCAGCCCGACCTCGCCGAGCGCGACCACGTCACCGGGCAGCGCGTGGTCGCGCGCCGCGCCGGCGACGGCGAGCGCGACCGCGAGATCGGCCGCGGGCTCGACCAGCCGCACGCCGCCGACGGTCGCGGTGTAGACGTCGGCCGCGGACACCTTCACTCCGGCGCGGCGTTCGAGCACGGCGAGCATCATCGCGACCCGCGCGCCGTCGAGGCCGCTGCTCGCGCGCCGCGGCGCCGGCAGCGTCGAGCTGGCGACGAGTGCCTGCACCTCGCTGACCAGCGCGCGCCGGCCCTCCATCGCCACCGTGATCGCCGTACCGGGGACCGGCTCGCTCGCGCGCGAGAGGAAGAGCCCGGACGGGTCGGCCAGCTCTTCGATGCCGTCGTCGGTGAGGTCGAAGCAGCCGACCTCGTCGGCCGGGCCGAACCGGTTCTTCACGGTGCGGACGAGCCGCAGCCGCGAGTGCCGGTCGCCTTCGAAGCTGAGCACGACGTCGACCAGATGCTCGAGCACGCGCGGCCCGGCGATCGCGCCGTCCTTGGTGACGTGGCCGACAAGGACGGTCGCGATGTTGCGTTGCTTGGCGATGCGGGTGAGGACGCCGGCAACCTCGCGCACCTGCGCGACGCCTCCGGGCGCGCCGTCGACGGCAGGCGACGCGATCGTCTGCACGGAGTCCACGACGAGGACCTCGGGCTCGACCGCTTCGACATGGCCGAGCAGGGCCGCGAGGTCGGTCTCGGCGGCGAGGTAGAGCTCATCGGCGAGCGCGCCGATGCGACCGGCGCGCAGCCGCACCTGTGCGGCCGACTCCTCGCCGGTCACGACGAGGCAGCGCGCGCCGTGCGTGGCGATCTTCGCGGCGGCGGCGACGAGCAGGGTCGACTTGCCCACGCCGGGCTCGCCCGCGAGCAGCACGACCGACCCGGGCACCAGGCCTCCGCCGAGGCAGCGGTCGAGCTCGGCGACACCGGTCGGCCGGTGCGCGGCACCCTGAGCCGGCACGTCCGCGATCGGCCGCGCCGGTGCGGACACGGGACCCGCGCTGACGGTGATGCCCTGCGGCGCGCCGACCTCGTTGACCGTCCCCCACGCCTGGCACTCCGGGCAGCGGCCCACCCACTTGGCGACCTGCAGGCCGCACTCGTCGCACCGGTACGGCGCGCGCTCCTTCGCCGCTGACTTCGCCATGACGCGACCGTACGGCGAAGAGCCGACAGTTCGGCCGCCGCCACGCCCGGCCTGCGCCAAGCGTCGGCCCCTCGACGCGCCCCCGCGCGTCGAACCGCCGACACTTCGGTGGGCTGGCCGGCGCCTAGACCGGATCGGCGGGGTGCGGGGCGATCCGCGGCCCGGCCAGCGCCTTCTCGCACAACTCGACGAGCACGTCGTACGCCGGCTTGCCCATCAGCTCGGCGAGCTCGGGGCCGTACGAGCGGTACATCGGCTCCGCGCCGACGTGCGCCTCGGTCGCGCCGGTGCACCACCACTTGAGGTCGTGGCCGCCGGCGCCCCAACCGCGCCGGTCGTACTCGCCGATCGTCGTCATCAGCACTTCGGTGTCGTCCGGTCGCGTGATCCGCTCATAGGTGCGGCGTACCGGCAATTGCCAGCAGACATCCGGCTTGGTGTCGAGCGGGTGCAGGCCGACGTTGAGCGCATGCAGGTGCAGCGCGCACCCCTGCCCGGCCGCGAACCCGGGCCGGTTGAGGAAGATGCACGCGCCGTTGAGCCGGCGGGTACGGCGCTTGCCGTCCTCGACCTCGCTGACGCCGCCCTTGAGCCCCTGCTTGCGGAACTGCCACTCGTCGTCGGTCAGCGCGCGGGCGAACTTCTCCACCCGCTTCTCGTCGGCCTTCTCCGAGTAGAAGGCGCCGTGCGAGCAGCAGCCGTCGTCGGCACGGTTCTTCACGATGCCCTTGCAGCCGCTGCCGAAGATGCATGTCCACGACGAGAGCAGCCAGGTCAGGTCGACGCGGAAGATCTCGTCCTCGTCCTCGGGATTGACGAATTCGACCCATTGGCGCGGAAAGTCGAGGGACACCTCAGGCATTACGTCAGACTACGGGTGTGGCTGTCGTCCGGGTGCCCGAGGCCAAGGTCGCGCTGTCGACCGCGTCGGTCTACCCCGAGGCGACCCCGGCCGCGTTCGAGCTGGCGGCGCGGCTCGGCTACGACGGCGTCGAGGTCATGGTCTGGACCGACCCCGTCAGCCAGGATCCCGAGGCACTGAAACGGCTTTCGGACTACCACCGCGTGCCGATCCTCGCGGTGCACGCGCCCTGCCTGATCATCACGCAGCGGGTCTGGGGCACCGACCCGTGGGCGAAGCTGGTCCGCGCCCGCAACGCCGCCGAGCACGTCGGCGCGAAGACGGTCGTCGTACACCCGCCATTCCGGTGGCAGCGCGACTACGCCCGCGACTTCGTCGCCGGGATCAACCGGATGGCCGGCGAGACCGACGTTCGGTTCGCGGTCGAGAACATGTTCCCGCTGCGCGCACGCGGCCGCGAGGTGACGCCGTACGCGCCCGACTGGGATCCGACCGAAGAGGACGTGGCGCACTTCACCATCGACCTGTCGCACACGTCGGTGTCGCAGACCGATGCGATGCAGATGGCCGGCCGCATGTCCGACCGGCTCGCGCACGTGCACATCGCCGACGGTCTCGGCGGGCCGCGCGACGAGCATCTCGTCCCGGGCCGCGGCACGCAGCCGTGCGGCGCATTGCTCGAGTCGCTTGCCCGCCAAGGCTTCGACGGCACCATCGTGGTGGAGATCAACACGCGGCGCGCGGACAGCCGCGCGGACCGCGAAGCCGACCTCGCCGAGGCGCTCGCGTTCACCCGGCTGCATCTCGCCGCGCCCGCCGATGTCGACCACTCCGCCTGGCGCCGGGCGAACTAACCTGGCCGACGTGCTCCGCACCGTCCTGCTCACCGCGTCCCGCAACCGCCGGGTACGCCGGCTGGTTGAGACGGCGCCGGTGTCGCGCGACGTCGTACGCCGCTTCGTCGCCGGTACGTCGACCGACGACGCGATCGCGGTGACGTCGACGCTCGCCGCATCCGGGCTCAACGTCACCCTCGACCATCTCGGCGAGGACACCACCGAGGTCGGGCACGCGGACGCGACGACGAAGGCCTACGTGACACTCCTCGGCCGGCTCGCCGACCACGGCCTCGCTGCCAAGGCCGAGGTGTCGGTCAAGCTGTCCGCCGTCGGTCAGGCACTCGACGAATCGATGGCGCGCGACAACGCGCACGCGATCTGCGTCGCCGCTGCCGCGGCCGGTACGACGGTGACGCTCGACATGGAAGACCACACGACGACCGACTCGACGCTGTCGATCCTGCGGGCGTTGCGCGAGGACTTCCCGTGGGTCGGCGGCGTGCTCCAGGCCTACCTGCACCGCACCGAAGCCGACTGCCGGGACCTCGCCTACGAAGGCTCACGGATCCGTCTCTGCAAGGGCGCCTACAAGGAGCCGTCGACGGTCGCGTTCCAGTCGCGCTCCGACGTCAACAAGTCCTACGTCCGCTGCCTGCGCGTCCTGATGGAAGGCGCCGGTTTTCCCATGGTGGCAACGCATGATCCGCGTCTCGTCAAGGTCGCGGACAAGCTCGTCCTCGACACCGAACGGGCGAAAGGCAGCTACGAGTTCCAGATGCTTTACGGGATCCGCCCGCACGAGCAGCAGCGGCTCGCCGACCGCGGCGACACCGTCCGCGTGTACGTGCCGTACGGCGACGAGTGGTACGGCTACCTCATGCGCCGGCTGGCCGAGCGGCCCGCCAACGTGTCGTTCTTCCTGCGCGCGGTCGCGACGAAGGGCTAGCTGACCGGGGCGAAGAACGGCAGCTGCGGACCGTCGACCCAGACCGCGAGGCCGCCGAGGTACGCCGGCCCGTCGCTGTCGGTGAGCGATCCGCCGATGCCGGTCGGCGGCGCGGTCGGCGTGAGGCTCCCGGCGAACACCGCGACTTCCTCGGCGCCGACGCCCGCCGCGGGCACGTAGACGCGGTAGGCGTAACCCTGCATGTGGCCGCCGGGGCACGCCGGGCTGTAGGCATACGGCGGTGGCGCCGACGAATCGGAGCGCCAGCACTCGGTGTCCGCCAGGAGCGGCGCGTCGTGGTGGAGCTTCGCGCTGACGATCGTGAAGATGTCGGTCGCGTTGCCGAACGTCGCCGAGCCGCCGTACGTGACGGTCGAGGAGCCGATCGACTCGTGCGGCGACATCGTCGTCTCGAGCGACCGGAACGACGACTGCGGATGCACCGTCGCGTGACCCTTGCCGAGCCCGTGGAAGCGGATGGTGATCCGCACCGGCGCGCCATCGGTGAGCACCGACAGGCGGTAGTAGCCCTCGTGCAGAGTGATGAATTTCGGGGTCGCGTAGTCGCAGCTCGCCTGCAGCGGGACGGCCGGGCTCGGCGAGTAGGTGCAGCCCTTGCATTCCTGCTGGACCGGCACGGTGTCGTTCGGGTAGCCGCTGCACTGCATCGGCGGCGCGGACGAGCCGGTCACGTAGCTCACGCCACCGGCGAACGCCGGCAGCCGCTCCGCCGTGAGCTCGTCGATCGAGTCGCCGGCGGCAGCGGCGGTCGCGCTCACCAGGTCGAACCCGATCAACCGGCCCTTGCCCGAGATCGTGACGTCGGGGTTGTGCGCGTAGGCGGCGGAGACGGTCGCGTCGTCGTACAGCACGACGTTCGCCGTACCGCTGGTCGTCGCCGTGACCGTGGTGACCGCGGCGAGCGGCTCGGCCGTGACGAGCCGGGCCGACGACGGCGCGGCGCCGGCGGCGATCCCGACGCATGCGGCGGCGGCCGCGAGCAGCGCCAGAGCTGGGTGTTGACGCATCGATCCCTCCCTACGACGAGGGACGTTTCCGCCCCACATCGACAAAGAGTTCATTCGGGGCGAACCGGTTCGGTCCTGCCGGACTCTTTCTTCTTGTGACCCTCACGGTTGCCGACCCGGTTGGGAGACTCACGGCCGTGCGTACCCAGGAGGAGGAGTTCTCCGCCTTCTACACCGGCCACTACCCCGAGTTGGCCGGGTACTGCTGGTCGCTCACCCGGGACCGCGAACTCGCGCACGACCTGACCCAGGAGGCATTCGCCCGCATGGTGGCTCGGTGGCGGCGCATCGACGACCCGAAGGCCTACCTCTACCGGGTCGCGACCAATCTCGTCCGCAAGGCCTGGCGGGACCGCGCCGAGGACCGTACGGCGATCGACGCGGTCGCGGCCAATGTGCGCGAGGCGGGCCACCACCCCGGCCCGGACGTGTCGCTGATCACGTTGCGCACCGCGGTGCAGGGCCTGCCCCGCCGGCTGCGCGACGTCGTCCTGCTGCACTACTTCGCCGACCTGTCGGTCGAGTCGGTCGCGACCGCGGTCGGCCGCCCGGCCGGCACCGTGAAACGCCAGCTGTCGGAGGCCCGCGTGCTGCTCGCGAACGAGCTGGAGGCGCTCCATGACTGACCCGCGCCCGATGTTCTTCCCGTCGCCGGACGGCGTCCGCGACGTGCTGCGCCGCGCCCGCGCGCGCAAGCGCCGCCGGGCACTGCTCACCAGCGGCGGGTTCGCTGCCGTCGCGGCCGTCACCGGCATCCTCATCGGCGCCGCCGGCACCGGCACCGGCGCCGACCGGCTCGGCGTCGTACCCACCGCCCCGGACCACCACGGCGCGCGACCCGCCCCGGGCAGCACCGGCCCTGCCGCTCGTTCCCAGCCGACCACTCCCAGCACGGTCGGGGCGGCAGGGTCCGGCACGGTGCTGCCCGGGGCGCCGGGGCCGACGGCTCCGCGCAACACCTTCCCGGTGTCGCGGCCGTCGAGCTCGCCGACGCCGACGGCGCCGCCGAAGCGGCAGTCGGCCAACGCGCCGATCACGCGTACGACCGTCGGCTACGACTCCGCCTGCGATCCGACGTACGACGTCCAGGGCTGGTGCGAGCTCTACACCGGCCCGACGCAGGCCCGGCGCAAGCATCCGGTCGCGCTGTCGGTGGAGCTGTGCCGGCCGAGCGTCGTCGGCGACGGGACCGTGCACTTCACCAACACCCGCGAGATCTCGTTCGAGCTCGACGACGCCAACGGCACGAAGGTCTGGGCGGCCGGGCAGGGCCTCACGTACAAGAACGCGACCTACGCCCTCGTGGTCAAGGGCGGCACCTGCGTGCGCTGGACGTCGTCGTGGGACACGATCGCGGCCGACGGGTTCTACGCCCCGCCGGGCACCTACACCTACAACTTCGGCCTGGAGAGCAGCGACGTCACGACGGGGACCGGCGGCGACGCCCTGACGCTGACCGACTGACCCCGCGGCCGCGTGACAGCATGTAGCGCGTGGCGGAGAAGGTCGCAATCCTCGGCGCCGGCAAGATGGGCGAAGCCCTCATGTCGGGCCTCTTGCGTGCCGGCTGCTCGCCGGCCGATCTGTTGTTCAGCGAGCGCCACCCCGACCGCACCGCGCTGCTGACCGAGCGCTACGGCGTACGCGGGGTCGCGACCGCCGAGGCCGCGCGATCCGCGGACACGCTGCTCGTCGCGGTGAAGCCGCAGGAGATGGGCGCGCTGCTGGATGAGCTCGGCGACGTCGTGCCGGCGGAGACGCTCGTCATCACGATCGCGGCCGGCATCCCGACGTTGTTCCTGGAGTCGCGGCTCGCGGCCGGCACCCCGGTGGTGCGGGTCATGAGCAACACCCCGGTCTTCGTCGACGAGGCCATGAGCGCGGTCGCCGCGGGCGCGCATGCGACCGAGGAACACCTCACGCGCACCGAGCGGCTGCTCGCCCCGGTCGGCAAGGTGATCCGGGTGCCCGAGTCGCAGCTCGACGCCGTCACCGCGCTGTCCGGCAGCGGTCCGGCGTACTTCTTCTTCCTCGTCGAGGCGATGATCGACGCGGGCATCCTGCTCGGCCTGCCGCGCGCCGTCGCCGCCGAGCTGATCGTGCAGACCGCGGTCGGGTCGGCGAAGATGCTGAGCGAATCCGGCGAGCACCCGGTGCAGTTGCGCGAGGCCGTCACGAGCCCGGGCGGTACGACGATCGCGGCCATCCGCGAGCTGGAGAACCATGGTGTCCGGGCCGCGCTGCTGGCCGCGCTGGAAGCGGCGCGCGACCGGTCGCGCGAGCTCGCCGCGGGACAGGCGTGACCGCGGCGCTCGCGTGGGACCCGGCACTGCTCGGCTACGGCTTCGGCCCGGGCCATCCGTTCAACCCGCTGCGGCTCGAGCTGACCGTCGAGCTCGCCCGTGAATTCGGCGTACTTCCTCAGCTTTTGCCGTTCGAGCCGGCGAGCGACGACCTGCTCACGACCGTCCACGACCCGGCGTACGTCGAGGCCGTGAAGGCTGGTGTCACGGACATCGCCCATGGGCTCGGCACGGCGGACAACCCGGTCTTCCCGTCGATGCACGAGGCGACCGCGATGGTCGTCGGCGCGACAGTCGCGGCGGCCCGCGCCGTGCACGCGGGTGCGGCGACGCATGCGGTGAGCATCGCCGGCGGCCTGCACCATGCGATGCCGTCGACGGCGTCCGGCTTCTGCCTCTACAACGACGTCGCGATCGCGATCCGCGACCTGCTCGCGAGCGGCGTCGAGCGGATCGCATACGTCGACATCGACGTGCATCACGGCGACGGCGTGCAGGCGGTCTTCTACGACGACCCGCGCGTGCTCACGATCAGCCTGCACGAGTCCGGGCGCACGCTGTTCCCGGGCACCGGCTTCGCCCACGAGACGGGCGGCCCGGACGCCACCGGCATGTCGGTCAATGTGCCGTTGCCGGCGGGGACCGGCGATGCGGGGTGGCTGCGCGCGTTCGACGCGGTCGTGCCGCCGCTGGTCCGCGCGTTCGCTCCGGAGGTGCTGGTGTCACAGCACGGCTGCGACACCCACGCCCTCGATCCGCTCGCGAACCTGCTCGTCTCTGTCGACGCGCAGCGGCGCGCGCATGCCGCGCTGCACGACCTCGCGCACGAGGTGTGCGACGGGCGCTGGCTCGCCACGGGAGGCGGCGGCTACGAGATCGTCCGGGTCGTGCCGCGGACCTGGACGCACCTGATCGCGATCGCCGCCGGGTCGCCGGTCGACCCCGAGGCGGAGACGCCGGAGGACTGGCGGGAGTTCGTGCACGGCCGGACCGGTGTGACCGCGCCGCTGCGGATGACCGACGGCCGGGACACCGCGTTCTCGCCGTACGGCTCGGGTGCCGCGGACCCCGTCGACGCCGCGATCCGTACGACGCGGGACGCGGTGTTCCCGATTCATGGGCTGGAGCCATGACCCGCGACGAGCTGGTCGAGCACCTCGTCGCGAGCCGCGTGGCGGGCGACGTCGCGACCTCGCGGGAGAGCAACGTCGGCAACATCGACAAGATGCTGCGGCGCGACTGGGACTACCACTTCGGCCTGTCGCTGGACCGCGAGTGGACGGCCGACGAGGTGCTCGCCGTGATGGCGAAGCGGGTCGGCATCGACCCCGACCCGGGCCGCCGTACCGGCACCGACCGGATCGACCCGGACCTGACGGTCGACGCGCTGGAGGCCGCCGCCGACCTGCTCGCACGCGCCGCCGCCGACCGCGCGCCGGTGTTCGTGGCGACCGGGCACCCGAGCGGCGTGCTCTCGCTGCACCTCGCGGTCGCGGCGGCCTTGTCCGCCGCCGGCTGCCGGCTGCTCGGAGCGCCGGACGGGCTCGCGGTGCCGGAGCGTGGCCGGCTGCGCTCGCTCGGCGGGGTGGCGATGCTGACCAACGGCGCGGACTTCCTGCATACACACGCCGCCGAGCCGATGCAGCGGCTGCTCGCGCTCTGGGGCGCCGACCGGCCGGCGCTCGTGCTGGCCGACCACGGCTGGGCCGGTGCGGCGGCCGAGGCCGGCCTGACCGTGATCGGGCTCGCGGACACGAACGACCCGGCGATGTTCGTGGGTGCCGAGGAGGGCAAGGTCGCGGTCGCCGTACCGCTGGACGACAACGTCGCCCCCGACCTCTACCTCCCGCTGGCCGACCTGCTCGCGCACTCAATTGCCAAATAGACCCCATAGAAGTCCGCTATATGGCAATTGACCGTGGCGGGGCGCTCCACCTGGGCGGCGTTGGGCCGAATGGGTGAACGGGATTAGCCCCACCTGCCTCGTGACTCACAGCCGTCACACGGCTACTCTCGGGATCTAGTGCACGCGTCTGACGGCGCGCCGGTGGGGAAGCCGGCGCCT
>Ga0157369_10001451_pt1 | contig 29091 bp, 26 predicted proteins | sample C25metaG_FD_113461 | JGI IMG/M metagenome (GOLD analysis project Ga0157369, IMG submission 113461) | Corn rhizosphere microbial communities from Kellogg Biological Station, Michigan, USA - C2-5 metaG | ecosystem: Host-associated > Plants > Roots > Rhizosphere > Soil | place: USA: Michigan... | reverse complement strand
GGCGATCGCGGCATACTCCTTCCTCGGCTTCGATGCGATCAGCACCATGAGTGAGGAAACGCGGAAGCCCGAGCGCAACATCCCCCGCGCAATTCTCTTGGCGGTACTGGTCGGGGGAGGGATTTTCGTCGTCATGACCTACGTGATGGAACTCGTCCACCCGGGTGGACAATTCGCGGATTCCTCCACCGCGTCGTATGCCATGTCGGTCGAGGTCGGTGGAAAGGTCTTCGCCGACGTCGTGAACCTCGCCATCATCGTCGGCGGGTTCGCCTCGGGCCTCGCCATCCAGGCGAGCACGAGCCGTCTTCTCTATGTCATGGGACGGGACGCCGTTCTGCCCCGGCGCATCTTCGGGTACCTGCACCCGGTCTGGAAGACGCCGGCGTTCAGCCTGCTGCTGGTGGGTGCGGCCGGGTTCATCGCGCTCGGTCTCTCCCTCGACACGGCCGCATCGCTGATCAATTTCGGGGCGTTCCTGGCATTCACTCTCGTCAATGTCTGCGTGATCGCCTATTTCATCCGTCAGCGTAAGCAGGGCATCCATCGTTCCGTCCTCGGCTTCGTGGTACTGCCTGTGCTCGGGGCGCTCGTGGACCTCTACCTGCTCACGCAACTCGGCCCGCTCGCGATCGGACTCGGGGTCGGCTGGCTCGTGCTGGGTATCGCCTACCTGGCCTTCCTGACCAAGGGCTTCCGCCAGCCGCCGCCCGAAATGCACCTCGATAAGGATGCCGAGGACGTCCCGGAGGCGGTGACCCAGGCCGCCTACTAGCAGCGCGGGCGCGCCATGTGCGGCGGCGGGTACGTGGTGCGCCACGTCGCCCGCCGCCGGCCGGCGCGGAATCCGCGGCTTTGCCGGTAATGCGCTGTAACAGGAATACTCGCGGCGCCCGCGCACTTGTTAGCCTGTGCACGCTCGCGACGCCCTGTCGCCGGCGGCCCAGCGGAGGAGCACCATGAAGACCAGATTTGTCGCAGCAGCAGCACTCGCAGCCGTAGCCCTTGCGCTGACGGGGTGCTCGGGCGGCAATGCTCCGGCCGCAACGGATGCCGCCAGCACGGCCCCTGCATCGGCTTCCGATGCGCTCGCCCGGGTCAAGGACGCCGGCGTGCTGACCGTCGGCACCGAGGGTACCTACCGCCCGTTCTCCTACCACGAGGGCGGTTCCGGGCCGTTGGTCGGCTATGACGTCGACATCGCGAAGGCGGTCGCCGAGAAGCTCGGTGTGAAAGCCACCTTCAAGGAGACGCAGTGGGACGGCATTTTCGCCGGTCTCGAGGCGGGACGCTTCGACACGATCGCCAATCAGGTGACCATCACGCCCGAGCGCAGCGCGAAGTACGAGTTCTCGGAGCCGTACACCGTCTCGAAGGGCGTCATCGTCGTGAAGAAGGACAACACGTCGATCGATTCATTCGCGAGCCTCAAGGGCAAGACCACCGCGCAGTCCCTCACCAGCAACTGGTACAAGCTGGCCCAGGAGAGCGGCGCGAAGATCCAGCCCGTCGAGGGGTGGGCGCAGTCGGTCACACTCGTCGAGCAGGGCCGGGTGGACGCGACGATCAATGACCAGCTCACCTGGCTGGATTACAAGAAGCAGAAGGGTGCGAAGGGACTGAAGGTTGCAGCTACCACCGACGACTCCTCGCAGAGTGCCTTCGCTTTCGCCAAGGGCAGCAGTAGCCTCGTCGATGCAGTGAACAAGGCGTTGGATGAGCTTCGAGCCGACGGCACGATTGCGAAGATCTCGGAGAAGTACTTCGGCGCTGACGTCAGCAAGTAGTCCGCAGACCGAAGGAGCGTCGCATCGATGGACCCATCCGGTTGGGACCTCTTCCTCAGCTCCCTGGGGCCGCTGGCCGGCGGTGCCATCGCGGGCACAATCCCGCTCGCGCTGGTCTCGTTCGCGCTCGGTCTGGTGCTGGCGCTGGTCATCGCGCTCATGCGCTTGTCGAAGGTCAGGGTGGTCTCGGGCATCGCCCGCGTCTACATCTCGATCGTGCGCGGCACGCCCCTGCTGGTGCAGCTGTTCGTCATCTTCTACGGGTTGCCGTCGATCGGCGTGGTGATAGCGCCATGGCCCAGCGCCATCGTCGCCTTCTCCATCAACGTGGGCGGTTACGCGGCAGAGGTCATCCGGGCGGCCATCCTCTCAGTGCCCAAGGGGCAGTGGGAAGCCGCGTGGATGATCGGCATGTCGCGCCGCCGCGCCCTCACCCGCATCGTGCTGCCGCAAGCGGCCCGGGTATCGGTGCCCCCGCTCTCGAACACCTTCATCAGCCTCGTGAAAGACACGTCGCTCGCGTCCCTGATTCTCGTTGCGGAACTCTTCCGCCAGGCGCAGGAGGTCGCGGCGTTCAGCCAGGAATTCATGCTGCTCTACCTGGAAGCGGCCCTCATCTACTGGGTCATCTGCCTCGTGCTGTCGTCGGGGCAGAGTGTTCTGGAGAAGCGATTGGACCGCTATGTCGCCCACTGATTCGCACGCACCTGATTCGCACTCGCCCGCCCTCCTCACCGTCAGGGGGCTGCAAAAGAGCTTCGGCGACAACCATGTGCTCGGCTCGATCGACGTCACCCTCCACGCCGGCCAGGTGATGGCGCTGATCGGGCCGTCAGGGTCGGGGAAGACAACACTGCTGCGGTGCCTGAACGGGCTCGAAATCGCCGACGGCGGCACCGTCGACGTGGCGGGGGAGCTGCGCGTGGACTTCGGCGCCCCGGTGGCCAAGAAGAACCTGTCTGCGCTGCGCGACCAGTCGGCGATGGTGTTCCAGCACTACAACCTGTTCCCGCACAAGACCGTGCTCGAGAATGTGATCGAGGGGCCGGTCGTCGTGCACAAGCGCTCCCGAGCCGACGCCACCGCCGACGCGCTCGCGCTCCTCGACCGTGTGGGCCTGACGGAGAAAAAGGACGCCTACCCGTTCGAGCTTTCCGGCGGCCAGCAGCAACGCGTGGGGATCGTGCGCGCCCTCGCGCTGAAACCCCGGCTGCTCCTCTTCGACGAACCGACCTCGGCGCTCGACCCGGAGCTTGTCGGCGACGTGCTCAGCCTCATCAAGGAGCTCGCGCGCGAGGGTTGGAGCATGATCATCGCCACGCACGAGCTGGAGTTCGCCCGGGAGGTGGCGGGGGAGGTTGCCTTCGTCGACGGCGGTGTCATCGTCGAGCGGGGCGACCCGGAACAGGTGCTGAGGCACCCCCGCCAGGAGCGCACCCGCCGGTTCCTGCACCGGCTGCTGTTCCCCTTCTAGAGACGCGCCCCGTCGTCGGTCGTCGTTCTGCCCCCGTCGTTCTGCACTCTCTCGAACAGTGTGCAAGAATTGCACTTCGTGACTCATAGTGCAACCTTGGGGCTCCGCGAACGACGCATGGCGGACACCCGGCTGCAGCTGAGCGCGGCGGCTCGCCGCATGACTGCCGAGCGCGGTCTCGGCGGCTTCACGGTCGAGGAGGTCTGCGAGCAGGTGGGCGTCTCGCGCCGCACCTTCTTCAACTACTTCCACTCGAAGGAGGAGGCGATCGTCGGCCACGCCGACGACATGCTCGACCAGGCGGCCCGCGACGCGTTCGTCGAGGCCGGTGCCGTCGCCCGCACTGCTGGCGGCGCTCAGGGCCGCGTCACGCCGACGTTGTTCGACGATCTCGCGGCACTCGCCGTCACGCACGTCGAACTCGTCGCGCACGACCCGGAACAGGTTCGAAGCCTCGCCGCAGCCATCGAGAAGGAGCCCCAGCTTCTGGGCGTCTTCATGCGCTCCGGCGCCGACAACGAGCGGATGCTGGCCGACCTGGTGACCCGGCGCGAGCATCTCCCCGAGGGCGATGCCACTGCCGGCATCATCGCCGCTGTCTTCATGACCGTGGTGCGCCACACCTCTCACCAGTTCTTCACCGAGGGCAACGTCCAGCCGTTTGCCGAGCTGCTTCACACCAACCTCGCCGCCGTGCGCGCTGTCTTCGCGGCCGAGCACCCGTCGCATTCCTGACCCACACCAAGGACCCCATGACCTCCTCCCTTCCGGCCGCTGACGCGGCCCCGCTGCTTCTGACCAAGCGCCGCATCTGGATCATCTTCTCGGCGCTGATCGCCGGCATGCTGCTGTCCAGCCTCGACCAGACCATCGTCTCCACCGCGATGCCGACGATCGTCGGGCAACTCGGCGGCGTGGAGCACCAGGCGTGGATCACCACCGCCTACCTGCTCGCCACGACCATCGTCATGCCGATCTACGGCAAGTTCGGCGACGTGCTGGGGCGCCGTGCCCTCTTCCTGGTAGCCATCGCCCTGTTCACCCTCGCCTCGGTGGGCTGCGCCTTCGCCGGCGACTTCTGGACCTTCGTGACCTTCCGTTCCCTGCAGGGCCTCGGCGGCGGCGGCCTGATGATCTTGTCGCAGGCGATCATCGCCGACATCGTGCCCGCCTCTGAGCGCGGCAAGTACCTCGGGCCCCTCGGCGGCATCTTCGGTCTCTCCGCAGTGGGCGGGCCGCTGCTCGGCGGCTACTTCGTCGACCACCTAACCTGGCAGTGGGCGTTCTACATCAACATCCCGGTGGGCATCGCCGCGTTCGCCATCGCCTGGTTCGCCCTCACCCTGCCGAACAAGCGCGCCACCACTCGCATCGACGTCGCAGGCGTCGTGCTGCTCTCCGCCGCGACCACCTGCCTCATCTTCTTCACCGACTTCGGCGGCAGCAGCAACCACGGCTGGGGAGCGCTGGAAACCTGGGCCTGGGGTGCCGGCCTGCTGGCCGCGGCATCCGCTTTCATTGTCGCCGAGAGGCGCGCCGACGACCCCATCATCCCGCTGGCGCTCTTCCGCAACCCGATCTTCGTCAACGCCACCGCCATCGGGTTCACCCTGGGACTCGGCATGTTTGCCGCGATCGCCTTCGTGCCCACCTTCCTGCAGATGTCATCGGGCACCTCGGCAGCGGTCTCCGGCCTGCTCATGCTGCCCATGATGGTCGGCATGATGGGCACCTCGATCTGGTCGGGCATCAGGATCACCCGCACCGGCCGGTACAAGCTGTACCCGATCATCGGAACCCTCGTCACTGCCGCTGCGATGCTCGCGATGACGACGCTTGCCGCCACCACCCCGATCTGGCTGATCTGCGTCTACCTCTTCACCTTCGGCGCCGGCCTCGGCCTGATCATGCAGGTGGTGGTGCTCGTCGTGCAGAACGCCGTCGACCCGGCCGTGATCGGCACCGCAACCAGCACGAACAACTACTTCCGCGAGGTCGGGGCGGCGCTCGGCGTGGCGATTTTCGGCGTGATCTTCACCAACCGGCTCTCTGACAACCTTAGGGCGGTGTTCACGACGGCGGGGGCGTCGACAGCGGATGCCGGCACCGCGACGGCGACCCTCGACCCGCAGGCCATGAACGACCTGCCCGAGACCGTGCGCCAGGGCATCGTCACCGCCTACGCCGACTCCCTCGCGCCGGTGTTCTGGTACCTGATCCCGTTCATCCTGCTCGCCTTCCTGCTGGCCCTGTTCCTCAAGCAGATCCCGCTCTCCGACACCGCCGGCATGGTCGCGCGCGGCGAGGCGATCGCCGGCGAAGAGGCCGAGGCGCTCGAAGCGGAGCTTCGCGGGCTGACCAGCGACGATGAGCGGTCCCCCTCACTGGGGTAGAGCCGTCGCTGGCTGCGCTCGTCGGCGCCCGATAGCGTAAAGGCAGGCAGAAGGAAACCTCTGCTCTCACTGTAAATAGCAAACCCGGCGCAAGCCGGGGACGCAAAGCCACGGGACCTACTGGGTTAGCCGGGTTGCCGAAACGAGAGAAGTTGCACCATGCGTACCCACGCTCCGGGGCGCCCTGACGTCGCCCCTGTTCGCACACTGAACGCATCCCGGTCAGAACCCTGCTGCGGCAAGTGCGGTTACCGCACCCGCCTCGTGCCGAACCCGTACTACGGGTCGGGCCTGGCCGTGCACCGTTACCTGCGCGTGTGCCGCCGCTGTCCCTGGACGGTGATCGTCCGCGAATCCAAGTCGCAGCCGCAGCCGCAGCCCGTACCGGTTGTCGAAGCGCCCGCCGCACGTCCCGTTCGGCGCCTCATGCTGCCCTGGTCGAACCGGGAAGCCAGCTAGCCCGCAGCGCGGTCTGCTCACCCTCCTCATGCGTTCACTCACTGCCGGCAGCTCACAGGTTGCGAGCGCGCCGGCAGCAGCGGATGCCGCCGCCGCCGGAAGTGCAGCGAACGACAAACTCCGTGCTCTCCAGGCCGCCGCGACGGATCTGGTGAACGGAGAGACGCTCCATGACGTGCTTGACCACATCGTCACCTGGGTCGACGCTGCGGTACCCGCACCCGGCCATGTACTCGCCATCGAGCTCTCCGGCGGACAGTGGCATGCACGGTGGCGTGGCACCGGGGAGGCGGCGGCCGAGGCACTGGCCAACGGTCGCTCGGCGGAGTACGTGGCGGGTGTCGCGGATTCCTGCCTGGCCGTGCCGGTCGCCTCGCAGAACCGCGCCTATGGCACACTGATGGCGCTGGCTCCGGCCGGCCGCGACTTCACCGCCGACGACGAACGGATGCTCATCGCGTACGCGAACCACGCCGCCGCGGGGATCGAGATGAATCTGCTCCTGACCGAGGCGCGCAAGCAGCAGGAGACGGCCGAGCTGCTTCTGGGCGTCGCGCGGAGCCTCTCCGGCCAGGGCACCGTGGGGTCGGTCTGCCAGTCCGTCGCCGAGGCGGCCGTGCTGCTCTCGGGTGCTGACCGGGCCGGCGTCGCCCTCTGGGACGACGAAGCGGGGGAGTTGCGGTTCATCGCGTCGAGCGGATGGCACGGCGAGTTGGCCGGCAAGCTCCAGACGTTCGTGTTGACCCGGGAGCAGAGCCCCGAATTGAGGTACGTGCTGCAGAACCAGCAGCCCATCCTCATCGACGCCCGCTGTTCTGAGTGGGCGCGGACGATGCTGGAGTACTTCGAACTCGAGGCCCTCGCCGCCGTCCCGGTCGTCGTGGGTGACGGTGTGGGCGGCCTCGTTCTCGTGCACTGGGATCACGACGCTCCGGAGGTGCTCGATGAGACCGTCTCGGAGCGACTGTCCGGGCTTGCCGGCCTCACCGCGGCCGCCCTCGAGAACGCCAGGCTGCTGGAGGACATCCACTGGAAGGCGCTCCACGATTCGCTCACCGGCCTCGGCAACCGCACCCTGTTCGAGGAGCGGCTCCAGGCTGAGCTGGCATCAGCCCACGCGACCGGGGGCGCGGTCGGGGTGCTGTTCTGCGATATCAACCGTTTCAAGCGTGTCAATGACAGCCTCGGACACGGAGCCGGCGACGAGGTTCTCCGGCAGGTCGCCGGGCGCCTGACCGCCTCCGTGAGCGAGACCGAAACGGTCGCGCGGATCAGCGGCGACGAATTCGTCGTGCTCGTGCCGGGGGAGGACGCGCTCGACCGCATCGACGCGATCGTGGTCGCCATGCGCGACCAGTTCGCGCATCCGCTGATGGTCGGTGGTGAGAAACTGTTCGTCGACGTGGCCATCGGCGTCGCGACCAGCGATGGCGCGTCCAGCGACGAGGCCGGCGCTTTCGGGGAACCGGCCCGGCGCATCATCGAGCTCGCCGACCTGCGCATGTACCAGTCGAAGTCGCGCATGCTCGGCCGCCTCGGGTCCCACGACGGCCAGGCCGGCCCCGACGCCCTCCGACTGGAAACGGATCTCCGCGGTGCCGCCGAGCGGGGAGAACTCCGCGTGCACTACCAACCGCAGTTCGATCTTTCGACCAACCAGATCGTGGGAGTGGAAGCCCTGGTGCGCTGGGCGCACCCCGAGCTCGGAATGATCTCACCCGCGACGTTCATTCCCCTCGCGGAGGAGTCCGGCCTCATCTTCGAGGTGGGCGCGCATGTGCTCACGGAGGCGACCCGGGCCGGCGCGCGCTGGCGCGACCGTGGCTTCCCGATCGAGGTGGCGGTCAACGTGTCTGTCGCACAGCTGAGCGACCCCGACTTCCTGCCGCAGTTGCGCCGCACCCTGGCCGAGAGCGGCTTCCCGGCCGATGCCCTCACGATCGAGCTCACCGAGAGCCAGGTCGTCACCGACCACACCGTCGTTGCGGCTCTGCTGCGGGAACTGCGCGGTCTCGGGGTGGCGGTGTCCATCGACGACTTCGGCACCGGTTTCTCCTCCCTCGCGCAGCTGCAGCGGATGCCCGTGAGCGAGATCAAGATCGACCAGGCGTTCACGGCTGAACTGGCCGGCACCGGCAGCTCTCCGTTCGTCGCCGGCATCATCGGCCTCGGCCGGGGGCTCTCCCTGCGGGTCATCGCCGAAGGCGTCGAGACCGACGAGCAGCTCCAGGCGCTGCGTGCGGCGGGCTGTGATCGCGCCCAGGGCTACCTGCTCGGGCGGCCGACCGACGCCGAGACGATCCTGCGCCGGCTCGTAGGCTGAATCGCCCCCGAAGGTGGCGCATCGGGCGGGCGTCACCCCGATTAGTGTCGGCACTATGAAGTCGTTTGCGTGTGGGGATGTCGTTCCCGGTTGTGAAGCCCGCTGGGTGTGTTCCACCGAGGATGAGATCCTGGTGCAGGTGGCGGCGCACGCAGCAGCGGTGCACGGTATGAGTGAGGTGCCCGGCTCGGTGGCCGACGCAGTGCGCCGCGCCATCGTTCCGATCGCGTAGGCCGTGCCAGAGGTCGCGCCCGACGCCGGGCCCGACTGGCCCGGGATGCTCGCGTCGGCGTGCACGGGGGTGGGCGTCACGAGCGCCTTCCAGCCCATCGTCGACACCGCGCGTGGAACCGTCGTCGGTTATGAGGCGCTCGCGCGCTTCGAGGGCTATCCGGAGCGCAGCCCGGAGGCGTGGTTCGCAGCGGCCCGGCGGCACGGCTGTGCCGAGCAGCTCGAGGTGGTCGCGCTGCGTTCCGCCCTGGGGGCTCGCGCCTCCCTCCCGCCGAACGCGTTCCTCACCGTCAACGTGTCACCCGATCTGCTCGCAACTGACAGCGTGCGCGCGCTCTGGCGAGGGCAGGGGCACCTCGGCGGCCTCATCATCGAGCTCACTGAGCAGACGCCCATCGAGTCATATGTCGCGTTGGAACCCGACCTCCACCGCCTTCGTGCCGCGGGGGCGCTCATCGCCGTCGATGATGCCGGCGCCGGGTACGCCGGACTCCGGCATCTCCTGGCGCTGCGACCGGCGCTCATCAAGCTGGACCGCGCGCTCGTGCAGGACGTGGATCGTGACGAGGCCCGGCGGGCGCTGGTCGAGATGATCGGCACCTTTGCCAGCCGCATCGACGCCTGGCTCCTGGCCGAGGGCGTCGAGCGGGTTGAAGAACTCGACACGCTCGCGGACCTCGGTGTGCCGCTGGTGCAGGGATATTGCCTGGCGCGTCCCGCGCCGCCCTGGGCGGGGATCGATGCCGACATCGCGCTTCGCCTGGCTTCGCGTCGACGACGACAACAGAAGCGGATGATCCGCCACGTTGTCGAGGCGGCGCCGACCGTCGTGAGCGTGGCCGAGGCATCCGTCGCATTCACGGCCGACCCGCGGCTCGGCTCAGTCGTGCTCGTCGACCAGCACCGGCGCCCGGTGGCGGTGCTGGAGAGCGACAGGTCGAATCTGGGCGTGATGAGCCCGGGACTCCGGGTCAACCTCGACACGGCGATCGGCGATGCGCTGACACGGGCCATGACGCGCGAGCGCGGCGACCGCTTCGAACCGCTGCTCGCGACCGACAACGCGGGGCGGTTCGCCGGCCTGGTGCGACTGGAGCGGATGATAGAGGTCGTGGCGGCAGGCGACTGAGGGCGGGGAACACGTGCGGACAGCGATCACCGGCGCGGCTCTCGTGCTCCTGGGTGCCCTCGCCATTCCGCTCGGCATCCTGAGCCCGACGGCAGCTGCGGCACTGGGGGAGCGGGTGTGGCCGATCCTGCTGTTCGTGGTCGCCATCACCGTGGTGACCGAGCTCGCCGCCGAAGCGGGCCTGTTCCACGTGCTGGCCGAGCAAGCGGCGCGGTGGGGACGGGGGAGGGCGTGGCTGCTCTGGCTGCTGGTGGTCGCCCTCGCCGTCGTCAGCACCGTGTTCCTCTCACTCGACACGACGGCCGTGCTGCTGACCCCGGCGGTCATCGTGCTGGCCCGCCACACCGGCCTCAGCCCGCTGCCGTTTGCGCTGACCACCGTGTGGCTCGCGAACACGGCCTCCCTGCTGCTGCCGGTGTCGAACCTCACCAACCTCCTCGCCCAGCACCGGCTCGGCGGTCCCGCGCCGGCCGAATTCGCGCGCCTCACCTGGGCGCCCGCCCTCGTGGCCGTCCTCGTGCCGGTGATCGTCATCTTCGTGTTGTTCCGCCGCGTGCTCCGGGTGTCGTACCGGCCCGACGCGCCTCGGCCGGTTGATGACCGGCCGCTCCTGGTCATCACCGCGGTCGTGATCATCGTGCTCCTGCCCGCGCTGGTGTCCGGCCTCGCGGTGTGGATCCCGGCGTGCGCGGCTGCCGTCGTCCTGGCCGCAGCGTTCGCCGTGCGGCGCCCCCACGCCCTCTCGGTGTCCGTGCTGCCGTGGCAGCTCGTGCTCCTGGCCTCGGGACTCTTCCTGGTCGTCGAGGCCGCCCACGCCCTGGGCCTCGAGGCGCTCCTCTCGACGATCGCCGGCACCGGGGATGGCGCAGGCTCACTCCTCCGGCTCGCCGGCGTCGGCGCGGTAGGCGCAAACGCCATCGACAACCTGCCCGCGTACCTCGCACTGGAACCGGTCGCGAACTCGCCGGCCCGCCTTGTCGCGCTGCTCATCGGCGTCAACACCGGCCCCCTGGTGACGCCATGGGCATCGCTCGCGACCCTGCTCTGGCACCAGCGCCTCAGTGCCATGGGAGTGGAGATCTCCTGGCGGCGTTACCTGCTGCTCGGCGTCATCGTCGCGCCGGTCGTCGTGACGGCCGCGACGCTGGCCAGCGTGCTCGCGGCATGATCGGGGCACTATGGGGTCATGGATCCAGTCGCCGCCCTCACCGAGATCGCCTTCTGGCTCGAACGCGAACTCGCGCCGGTTTTCAAGGTGCAGGCTTTTCGCAAAGCCGCCGACGTCATCCGTGATCTCGACGCCGAGGAACTGGCCGACCGGACGCGCGACGGCCGGCTGAAGAAGATGAAAGGCATCGGCGGCCGCACCTTCGAGGTCATCAGCGAAGCGGTCGACGGCGGGGTACCCGACTACCTGCAGAAGCTGCGCGAGCGCGGGTCCGAGCCGCTCGCCCAGGGCACGGGAGAGCTGCTGCCGCTCCTGCGCGGCGACCTGCACAGCCACAGCGACTGGTCTGACGGCGGAACCTCCATCGAGCTCATGGCCGACGCCGCCCGGCTGCTGGGGCGGGAGTACCAGGCGCTGACCGACCACTCGCCGAACCTCACCATCGCCAACGGGCTCTCGGCCGAACGCCTGGCCGAGGAGCTCGACGTGGTCGCCGGCATCAACGCCTCGGCCGATGACGGCTTCCGGCTGCTCACGGGCATCGAGGTCGACATCCTGGAGAGCGGCGAGCTCGACCAGACGCCGGAAATGCTCGGCCGCCTCGACGTCGTGGTCGCGAGCGTGCATTCCAAGCTCCGCTCCGACAAACGCACGATGACCCAGCGGATGCTCGGGGGCATCACCGACCCGCACACCAACGTTCTCGGCCACTGCACCGGGCGGCTGGTCTCGGGCCCCCGCTCGCCGCGGCCGCCCTCGGAGTTCGACGCGGAGAAGGTGTTCGCGGCGTGCGCGGAGCACGACGTCGCCGTCGAGATCAACTCGCGTCCCGAGCGGCAGGACCCGCCCGATGAGCTGATCGCACTCGCGCTCGACGCCGGCTGCCTGTTCAGCATCGACACCGACGCGCACGCGCCCGGGCAACTGGACTTCCTGCAGTACGGCGCCGCCCGCGCGGTGGCGAACGGGGTGCCCCCGGAGCGCATCGTCACCACCTGGCCGGTGGAGCGGCTGCTGGAGTGGACCCACGCCAAGCGCTGACACCGGAGTGCCGACTAGCGCTTCGCGAACTCCTCCGGGAACCCGTTGAACTCGTCGGGGTGGAAGCCGGTGCGTCCGCCACGGTCGAGCCCCTCGATCGCCGCCATGTCGTCGCCGGTGAGCTCGAAGTCGAAGACATCGATGTTCTCCTGCTGCCTCGCCGGGGTGACCGACTTCGGGATCACCACGTTGCCCAGCTGGATGTGCCAGCGCAGCACGACCTGGGCGGCGGAGCGCCCGAGGCGCCGGGCGATGCCGGTGATCACCGGGTCGGCCAGCACCGCGCCTTGAGCAAGCGGGCTCCACGCCTCGGTGAGGATGCCGTGCTCCGCGTGGAAGGCGCACAGCTCCTTCTGCTGCAGGTAGGGGTGCAGCTCGATCTGGTTCACGGCGGGAACGATGGGGGAGCTCTCGAGGAGTCGCTCCAGGTGCGGCACCATGAAGTTGGAGACGCCGATGGCGCGGGCGCGCCCGGCGCGGTGGAACTCTTCAAACGCGCGCCAGCAGTTCAGATACTCGCCCCGCTTCGGGGCCGGCCAGTGGATGAGGTACAGGTCGACGGCGTCGAGCCCCAGCTCCTCTAGGCTGTTGTTGAACGCGACGTGGGCCTGATCGTAGCCCTGGTCGTCATTGGCGAGCTTCGTCGTCACGAACAGGTCGCCGCGGGGCAGACCCGACTCCGCGATCGCTTCACCCACGCCGGCCTCGTTCTGATACCGCGCTGCCGTGTCGATGCTCCGATACCCCGCTTCGAGACCGGCCAGCACCACACCCCGTGTGTCTTCCGGCGGCACCTGGAACACGCCCAGCCCGAGCTGGGGGATGCTCGCACCGGTGTTCAGGTCGAGGCGGGGTACGGGCGGGTTCGCTGAGGCGGCGGTCATCTGATCTCCTTCGTCGTGTGCTGCCAGCGTACGGCGGTCGGTCGTAACAAACGAGAAGCGCGTCCCGCGTCAATGAAACAATCGAGACATGCTGACTTCTCTTCCCATCCTCGACCTCTCCCGCCTCGACGCCGGCCCGGAGGAGGCCGCCTCCTTCCGTAACGACCTGCGGGAAATCACCCATGACGTGGGATTCTTCTACCTCGTCGGCCACGGTGTGCAGCAGGAGCTCATCGACGAGATGCTCGAGGTCTCGCGCCGCTTCTTCTCCCTCCCGGCAGCCGAGAAGCTCGCGATCGAGAACACCCGGAGCCCGCAGTTCCGCGGCTACACCCGGGTCGGTGGCGAACGCACGCACGGCGACGTCGACTGGCGCGAGCAGATCGACATCGGCGTCGAGCGGGACGCCGTCGAGCCTGGCCCTGGTGTGGCCGGCTACTGGCGACTCGAAGGCCCGAACCTCTGGCCGGCCGCCTTGCCCGAGCTTGAGACCGCCGCAAACGAGTGGATCGAGAAGCTCTCCGCGGTGTCGCTTCGCCTGCTGCGCGCGTGGGCGCTCTCGCTCGGAGCCCCAGAGGATGCCTTCGATGAGGCGTTCGCGAGGAGCCCGTTCCCCTCGCTCAAGATCGTGCGCTACCCCGGCGAGACCGGTGTTGAGGAGAAGCAGGGCGTCGGCGCCCACCGCGACGGCGGCGTGCTCACCCTCCTGCTCGTGGAACCCGGCAAGGGCGGCCTGCAGGTGGAACACGAGGGGGAGTGGATCGAAGCGCCGGCGATTCCCGGTGCCTTCGTCGTGAACATCGGGGAAATGCTCGAACTCGCCACCGGCGGGTACCTGAAGGCCACCCTGCACCGCGTGGTCTCTCCCGCCGTTCGCAGCGACCGTATCTCCATCCCGTTCTTCTTCAACCCGGCACTCGACACCGTGATGCCGCGATTGGAGCTTCCTGAGGAGCTCGCCGCCCACGCGCGCGGCCTCTCCGTCGACCCCACCAACAGCCCGATCCTCGAGACCTACGGGGACAACGCCCTGCGCTACCGGCTGCGCGCCCACCCGAACGTGGTCGCCGAGCACCACCTCGACCTGGTCGGCTGACCCCGTCACACTCCGCAACATCGTTCCATCGACCGCCCGTCAGGGTGGATCGTGGAAGAACGAACAGAGCGGAGGAGTGACATGGCAGCCAACCAGGCGACAGCACGGGACCAGACGCCGGCGCGTCAGCAGTCCGAGGTGCGGCAGCAGTCCGAGGTGCGCATCATCGGCGGCGGACTCGGCGAGGGCCTCGCCGGCGAGAACTTCACGCAGGCGTTCCGCAATCACCCGGCGGGTGTCGCGGTGGTCACAGCGGATGCCGGTGACGGCCCGGTCGCGCTGACCGCGACATCCGTCTTCTCGGTGAGCGTGGAACCACCGTTGCTGGTCTTCTCGCTGTCGGACCGATCGTCGAGCTCGGGAGGCATCCAGGGTGCGGCCAGCGTGGTCGTGCATCTGCTGGGTGCCCACGAGCTCCACCTCGCGAAGTTGTGCGCGACCAGCGGGGTGGACCGGTTCGCCGACCGCTCGAGCTGGGATCGGCTGGAGACAGGCGAACCCTATTTCACCCGGGTCGACACGTGGATCCGCGGCACGATCGTGGGCCGCATGCGCGCCGGCGCGTCAACCGTGGTCGCACTGCACGCCCTGGAGGCGCGGCTGCCCGACGCCGACAGCGCAGCGTCGCCCCTCGTCTATCACAACCGTTCCTGGCACGGTCTGGGCGAGCACTCCCGCATCGCGGGCTGACCGGGCGGGCACACGCAGCTGTACCCCCATTTAGGGGGTGAAACGGCAACGGCTGGGCTTCGAGGCGTCACACTAATGAGTGTTGCTCACCCAACACGCCATCCATTTGCTGACCCGAACGTAACTGGAGCCACCCGTGTACCATGCCGTCTTCATCGCCATCGACCTCGTCGCCATCAGCGTGCTGACCTTCGCGCTCTACTTCCCACGCCACCGCCGCCGAGATCTCGTCGTGGCGTTCCTCGGCGTCAATGTGGGCGTGCTCGCTGTGGCCATGGTGCTCGGCTCCGCGCCCATCGGTGCGGGCCTCGGGCTCGGCCTGTTCGGCGTGCTCTCCATCATCCGGCTGCGCTCCGATGAGATCTCGCAGTACGAAGTGGCGTACTACTTCGCGTCGCTCGCGCTCGGTCTCATCGCCGGGCTCAACGCCACGCTCAACCCGATGGCCATGGCACTCATGGCCTTCATCGTCCTGGTGCTGTTCGTCGGCGACCACCCGCGGCTCTTCCGTCGTTACCGGCAACAGACGCTCGTGCTCGACAGCGCCTTCACCAACGAAGAGGAGCTCGCCTGTCACGTGGCCGTGCTCCTCGGGGCGCGTGTGCGGTCCGTGCAGGTGCGGCGCCTCGACCTGGTCAACGACACCACCGTCGTCGACGTGCGCTACCAGGTCGGCGAGAGCGTGTCGCTCTCGCGTGAAGCACTGCCGGTGGGGGCGGAGGCGGCGCGGTGACCCTCGCCGAGGTCGCGGCGCCGGCCGACCCGGCCGCTGCCCCGGCCGACCCCACCCCAACTGCCCCGGCCGCTACCCCCGCCGCTGCCCCCGCCGACGCCACCCCAACCGCCCCGGCCGCTGCGCCGGCTGAGCTGGCCCCGAGTCGCCCGGCCGCCGGCACGGCTGAGGCGAGCTCCGCACCGGCCGACCCCATCGCGTCGCTGGCCCCGATCAGCCTCGAAGAGATCATCCGGCAGGCGAGCCTGCAGACGCGCGTTGACCGCAAGTACGTGGTGCCCATCACCGAACTGGCCGAGGTGCTCGCCGACGTCGAAGACGGCGCACGCGTCGTGGAGATCGAAGGCCGCCGTGACCTCGCCTACGAATCGGTGTACTTCGATACGGCCGACCTGCGCTGCTACCGGCTCGCCCAACACGGCCGGCGCCGCCGGTTCAAGATCCGCACGCGCACCTATCTGGAGTCGGCCCAGAGCTACCTCGAGGTGAAGACCCGCGGGGGCCGCAGCAGCACGGTGAAGGACCGCATGCCCTACCGCACGGAGGACGTGCGCGTGCTCACGGAAGAGGGCCGCGCCTACGTGCAGACGGTGTTCGCCGAGACCGGGGTTCCCGGCGTCGACCCGGCTGCCCTTCTTCCCGTGCTCACCACCCGCTACACGCGCGTGACCCTGTTCCTGCCCTCGACCGGCAGCCGCGCCACGGTCGACAGCCACCTGTCGTGGCAGCTCGAGACCGGCAAACGCCTCGACCGGCCCGCCATGGCGATCGTCGAGACGAAATCGGGACAACGGGCATCCGCTGTCGACCGCCTGCTGTGGGCGCACGGGCACCGTCCCGCTGTGATTTCGAAGTACGGAACCGGAATGGCCGCGCTCTGCCCGGAACTCGCGGCGAACAAGTGGGGACGCGTGTTGCAGGATCACTTCGATCGCCCCGGTCGCCCCGGCCGCCCCGGGGCAGAGGACGCTCGTGGCACAGACTCGCCGGGAGCTATCGCGACTGCGGCAGACCGTGTTCCGCCCGGTTGCGCCCGAGCGCCTTGGCCCGGTAGAGGGCCGCATCCGCTCCGGCGATGACACTCTCGAGGTCGGTGACGCCGTGCCCGAAGGTCGCGATTCCGTAGCTCGCGGTAGGCTGCAGGCGGGGGTTATCGGCGTGCGCCGCGGCGAGCTTGCGGCTGATCTCGCTCGTCACCTCCAAGGCTCGTTCCGGGCTGGCCGTCGGCAGGAGCAGGATGAATTCTTCGCCGCCGTGGCGACCGACGACATCCGTCGCCCGGATGCTGGCCATGCAGGCGCCCGCGAACACCTGAAGCACGTCGTCACCCACGCCGTGGCCATAGGTGTCGTTGATCGACTTGAAGTGGTCGAGGTCGGCGAGGATCAGGGAACCGTCGGTCTTGGAGCGCTGCATCCGCTGCACTCTTTCCGTGGCGATCTCGATGAATCCCGCCCGATTGAGCAGCCCGGTCAGGGGGTCGTGCATAGCCCGGGCGTTCAGCTCCCGGGTGCGCTGCTCGTTGCTGAGGGCGGCCATGCTGAACGACACCACGACCAGGAGCACCATGGTGACGAGCGTCGTCATCGCCGATCCGAAGTAGGTGCGAAAGGTGCTCCCGTCCGGTCCCTCCGCCATGAAGGCAACCAGACGCAGGAAGTAGTAGGCCGAGAAGGTCGACGAGGCGAAGAACATCGGCCGACGCACCCGGGAATGGCTGCGGGGAAGGGCGGACAGCTCGTAGGAGGCCAAGCCGATCATGAGGCTCATCAGCGCGAGGAAGACGGCGCCGCCCGACCACACGTTCGTCGCGGGGTGATCGAAGGAGGCGACCGTGAACGCCAGCACCGGCCCGGCGACAAGCGGCCACACCTCGGGGCGCGGCACCCGCAGCGACCGGGCGCCCGCCCACACGTTCGCGGCGCCCGCCACCAGGAGGGCGTTCCCGAGCGGGTTCGCCCAGACCTGCTGCGGCGTGCCGTTCAGCAGGTAGGCTGCCGAGCCGCCCAGGAACAGGATGAGCGCCAGGCTCCACCAGCGGCTGTAGGCCGCGCGCGGGCCGCGGTGAGTGACGAATGTGAACAGGAAGACGAGGGTGAGTGCCACCACCCCGAACGCGACCCGTAGCGTCGCAACGTCGAGCATTGTGTGTTCGGCTCCGCCCATCCTGCGTGATTTCGCCAGCTGCAGGTTATTGCGCCGGCTGCGAGATGAGTGTATTGCACGAGTAGAGCGATATTCACCAATGACACAGGGAGCAGAGGCAATGACGACTCGCTTGAACCCGTACCTGGCCTTCCGTGACACTGCGCGCGACGCCATGACGTTCTACCAGTCGGTCTTCGGCGGCGACCTGACGGTCAGCACCTTCGCCGACTTCCACGCCTCCGACGACCCCGACGAGGCCGACAAGGTCATGCACTCACAGCTCACCGCGAACAACGAGTTCGTGCTGATGGCCGCCGACACGCCGAAGAGCATGGAGGTGCCCTCCGCCGGTTACTCGCTGTCGGTCAGCGGAGACGACGACGCGCGGCTGCGCGGCTACTGGGAGAAGCTCATCGACGGCGGAAAAGTCACCATGCCGCTCGAACAGGCACCTTGGGGCGACACTTTCGGCATGTGCACCGACCGGTTCGGAATCAACTGGATGGTGAGTATCTCGGGACAGCCTCCGGAATCGGCGTGACCAGGGTGCCGTCCGCGAGGTAGCGCTCGATATTGGCGAGCACCAGGTCGGCCATGGCGCGCCGGGTCTCCACGGTGCCGCTGCCGATGTGCGGGGTCAGCACGACCGTCTCGAGTGCTCGGAGCTCCGCGGGAACCCTGGGCTCGTCGACGAACACGTCGAGACCGGCGCCGGCGATCTGACCGGAGGTGAGCGCCTGCACGAGGGCATCCTCGTCGACGACCGAGCCGCGTGCGACGTTGACCAGGTAGCCGGCGGGACCGAGCGCACGGAGCACCGCCCCGGACACCATGCCGCGCGACTCCGGGCCACCGGGGGCGGCGACGATGAGAACGTCGCACCAGGCGGCGAGCTCCTCGGCTGAGTCGAGGTAGGCGTACGGCGCGTCGGCGGCCCGGCGACGGTTGTGGTACGCGATGCTGACGCTGAACCCTTCGAGGCGGCGGGCGATTGCCCGGCCGATGCGCCCGAGCCCGAGAATGCCCACGCGCTTGCCGGTGACGCGGGCCGCGAGTGGGAATGCGCCGTCGGCCCAGCGGCCGGCGCGCAGGAACCGGTCGGCGCTGCTCACCCGGCGGAGGGTGTCGATCAGGAGCCCGATGGCGAGGTCGGCGACGCAGTCGGTCAACACGTCGGGGGTGTTGCTCACCAGGATCCCTTGCGCACGGGCGGTCGCGATGTCGCTCGAGTCGTATCCTGCGCCGAAGTTCACGATGGCGCGGAGGTCGGGGAGTGCCCGGAGTTGGTCAGCGCTGAGGCCGGCCTCGCCTGTGGTCACGGCGATCTCGATGCCGCGTCCGCGCTCGGCGAGCGTGGACGGCTCATCCGCCGGTGAGAACGGAACAACGCTGTAGGAACGCGCGAGGTCGTCCTCCATCATCGCCATCATGGGCTGGGCCTGCAGGATGCGCGTGCTGCCGCTCATGAGGCGGGGGTGAGCTCGGCGAGCCGGCGGATCTGCTCGGGGTCGGCGAAGGCGGAGCCGACGGCGACAGCGCGCACCCCGGCGTCGAGGAAGGCCTGGGCGTTGCCCGCGTGGATGCCGCCCGTGGCGACGAACTGCACCTGTGGGAAGGGTCCGTGCTGGGCGGCCGCCCAGTCCGGCCCAAGCTGCGCGGCGGGGAACATCTTCTGCCAGACCAGACCCAGCGCGAGCGCCTGCCCGATCTCTGTGGAGGTTGCGACGCCGGGCAGGTGCGCGATGCCGAGCCGGTCGGCTTCCCTCGCGACCTCCGCGTTCAGGTCGGGGGCAACCGTGAAGCGAGCGCCGGCCTCGACAGCGGCCTGCACGAGTGTCGGCGAGGTGACGGTGCCGGCGCCGACGAGGCTGCCGTGCCGGGCAGCGGCCTCAGCGACAGCGCGAAGGGTGTCCACCGCCTCGTCGGTCTGGATGGGAACCTCGATCAGCTGGACGCCCGCCTCCCAGGCCTTCTCGCACAGCTCGAGGGTTCGCGATGTGCTGAGGCCGCGGAAGATTCCCATGACCGGATGCTTCGAGAGGTGTTCCTCAAAGAAGGCCGTGGTGTCCATTGGCGTTTCCTTTCGTTGGGGTGACGGGGTGAGAGCGAATCCGGGCGGCTCAGCCGCGCGCCGAGCGGGCGGCGGACTCGGAGGAAGCCACGAGCAGGGCGGTGTCGGTATGCGAGATGACGAAGTCCACGCCGTAGTCGCGCCAGTGGCCGATCTCGGCCGTGCCATCGCAGTCCACGCCGACCGCGATCCCGGCGGCGTGAGCGACGTCGATGATGTGCTCGATCACGGATTGCAGCTCGGGCGACTGCGGGTAGCGCACCCGGCCGAGGCCCAGGCTGAGGGCCAGGTCGTTCGGGCCGACGTAGATGGCGTGCAGACCGTCGACGCGCACGATCTCCTCGAGGTTGGCCAACCCCTGCTCGGTCTCGATCATGGCGATGCAGGTGGCCTTCGCGTCACCCTCCGCCACGTCAACGAGGTGCCGGCGCGCGCTCGTCCACAGCGGGCCCCAGCTGCGGTTGCCGGCCGGCGCGTAGCGGCAGGCGTCGGCAGCGCGCTGCGCTTCCGCGGCTGAGTTCACCAGCGGAACGATCACGGCGCCCGCACCGAGGTCGAGGGCGCGCATCACCAGGTCGGGAGTGTTCCACGGAACGCGGACGACCGGCACCGCGGGCGTGTGCTCGAGGGCGTTCAGGAGCGCGGGGGCCGACGCCATGCTGGCGAATCCGTGCTGGAGATCGACGACGACGAAGTCGAACCCCGACCGCCCGATGATCTCGGCCGCGATCGGGTCGTCCAGGCCGCTCCACACGCCATACGCCAGGGTCTTCTCCGTCCAGAGCTGCTTCAGAGAGTTCTTCGTCATCGTGCGCCCTCCCGCGCGGCCTTCCGGTGCGCCGCCAGCATTCGCTGGTGCGAGCCTTCGAGGTGGTCACGCAACTCTCGCGTGACGGCGGCCTCGTCACCCGACATCATGAGCTCGAGCAGAACGCGGTGCTTGGCGGCTGATTCGTGCAGGTCGGCGTCGACGTGCACGGTCGTGCGCAGCAGCGTCGTGAGCATGGGGGAGTACTGGTACCAGACGTCGGCGAGCCGGCGGTGCCCGGAAAGCGTGTAGATCATGCTGTGGAATTGGATGTCGGCGGCCGCGAAGTCGTCGCCGTCCCGCGCATCCGCTGCGGCGTCGAGACGGTCGACCAGCCGGGCGAGCTCTGCCCAGTCAGCGGGCGTGCTGCCCGGGAGCGCGAGTTCGGCGGCGAGGATCTCGATCGCCTCCCGCAGGGAATAGAGCTCGTCGATGTCGCGCTCGCTGATGCCGATCACATACGTGCCGTTCCCGCGGGATTCGACGAGGCTCTCGGTCTCCAGCTGGCGCAGCGCCTCCCGGATGGGACCGCGGCTCACCCCGAACTGCTCGGCCAGCTGCTCTTCCACGAGCCGCTGGTCGACGGCGAGCTCACCTCGCACGATCGAGTCGCGCAGGTGCTCGGTCACCTGCTCCCCGTAGGCCTTCCGCCGCACGGGCTTGAACGTGGTCATCGCTGGCTCCTCGCTGCTCCTGCTTCTTGACATGTTATGCGCAAATCTGTTTACTGTTGTCTGTTCACGGTTAACAATGGCCGCAGACGGGATGAGACAGCGTGGTTTCCACCATTTCGATAGAGAGCGTCAAGCTCGGCGCGCAGGTTGCGCAGCGGTTGCGGGAGATGATCCTGCGCCGCGACCTGCCCGACGGCACGCGCCTGGTGGAAGAAGAACTGGCCAGCCGATTCGACGTGAGCCGCGGCCCCATCCGCGACGCCCTCAAGCAGTTGGAGCGCGAAGGCCTCGTCGCCGTGCGCAAGCGCGCAGCGTACGTCGTGGGCTTGACCGTCGAAGACATCGGTCACCTGTACGACCTCCGCAAGGCGCTCGAGCTGCTAGCCGTCAAGGCCGTCGTGCAGCGCGCAACGCCCGATGAATTCGCCGAGATGCGTACCTTCGTTGAACGGATGCGCGACGCAGCTCTCGCAGACGACCACGCCGCGTTCGCCGACGCCGACGTCGCCTTTCACGGGCTGCTCTTCACCATTTCGGGCAATCGCCGCCTGGCCGACGTCTGGCACCAGTACATGCCGATCCTCGCGACGATCCTGCAGTCCGCCGTCGGCCAGGAGGAGAAGCTTCACAAGTCCGCCGAAGACCATCGCGCTCTCCTCGACATGCTGCAGCGCGACGACGACCGGGTCGCCGACGAAGTCAGTGACCACATCGACCGGGCGCGCGAACGCATGATCGCCGCCTACCAGCGCCTCTCCGCCCCGGCCACCGGCCGGGCACCCATACCTCAGTGACCCGCACCACCATGCACCAACCCAACGCGCACCAACCCAATGCACCAACCCAAACCCAATGCACCAACAGAGAAGGGAAATGAAGTGATACTTCACAACCGCAATCGCACGAGCATCTTCACCCGTGCCCTTGCCGTGACAGCCGCCGTCGGCATGGCCGCCGCACTGGCCGGCTGCTCCTCCAGCGGCGGAGGCGCCGGGAACTCCGGCAAGTCCGGCTCCGGCTCCGACTACCCGTCGCACCCCATCACCCTCACGGTCCAGGCCGCACCGGGTGGCGGCTCCGACCTGGCCTCGCGCACCATCGCCAAGGTCATGGAGAAGGAGCTCGGGCAGAGCATCATCGTCGAGAACCGCCCGGGGGCCTCCGGCTCCCTCGCGGTGAAGTACGTCTCAGGCCTCAAGCCCGACGGCTACCACATCGGCTTCACCCCCGTTGAGCTGGCCATGTTCGACCACCTCGGCTACGACGTGTCGCCCGACGACGTGCAACTGCTGGGCGAGATCATGAACCAGCCCGGCACCATCGCCGTTCCCGCCAACAGCCCGTACAAGGACCTCAAGAGCCTGGTGGAAGCCGCCAAGACGAAGAAGATCACGGTGAGCAACTCCGGCGCCGGGTCGTCGTGGGAAGCGGCGACCAAGCTGCTCGGCAAGACCGCCGGCGTCGAGTTCACCCCGGTACCGTTCGACGGTGGGGCGCCGGCCGTGACGGCCGCGGCCGGTGGCAAGGTCGACGCGGTCGTCGCCGGTGCCGGTGAGACCCACGCCGCTGCCGAGAACGGCCAGCTGCGCGTTCTCGCCGTGTTCAGCGACGAGCCGCACCCCGTGTTCAAGGACATCCCGACGGCGAAGTCCGAGGGCTACGACGTCGTCTTCGGTGCCTGGGGCGGCCTGTACGCCCCGAAGGGACTGCCCGACGATGTCGCCACCAAGCTCGAAGACGCGATCGCCAAGGCCGTGAAGTCGCCCGACTTCGTCGACCCGATCAGCAAGACCGGAACCGTCGTCGTCTACAAGGATGCCGCTGACTTCACGAAGTTCGTGAACGACGAGCACACCCGTTTCGGCGAACTGCTCGGCAAGTAGCATCCCGAAACAACCACCCCAACGGTGAAGGTGATGACCAGTGAAACTACGACGTAACAAGCAGGAGGGCTCCGCGGCGACCGCCGCGGGGCCGTCCGGCCGTCCCGAAAGCGACGGCGCGACGCACACCCCGAGCCTGACCGAGGGCATCTCCGTTGAGGAGCTCGCCCTGGTCGAGGAGATGGAGCGGGAGGTGGCCGCCCTCCAGGCGAAGCCCTCCCGCAAGCTCGAGGTCGCCATCGCGCTCTCGCTCGTGGCGTTGTGCGTGCTGGGGATCATCGGTTCCCGGCTGATCGCCGTGCGAACCGAGACCGGGGGGATCGACCCCCGGTGGTGGCCCACGGTGATGTGCGGGGTGGCGCTCGCGCTTTCCCTGCTGCTCACGGTCATCGCCTTCACCCGCCCCCCGTTCGACCGCGAAGACCTCGAGGTCACCAACCGTGGCGGCTGGGTGCGGCTGGCGTGGACCATCGTGCTGTCCGCGCTCTACATCGTGGCCTGGACGCTCACCGGGAACTTCGTGATCCCGTCGGTGATCCTCCTGGCCGCGCTCATGTGGGTTTATGACGGCCGGGGCTGGAAAGCCCTCGTCATCTACCCGATCGTGACCGTGGCCGGCATCTACCTGCTCTTCCACACCCTCCTGAAGGTGCCCCTATGAACCCCGTTCTCGATGGGCTCACCGCCCTGCTCGACCCCACCGTGCTGTTCGGCATGGCGGTGGGCATCGGCCTCGGCATGCTGGTGGGCGCGTTCCCCGGCATCACGGCAACGATGGCGGTCGCGCTCGCCTCCGGCTTCACGCTCACGATGTCGCCGGTTCAGGGCCTCGCCGTGCTCCTCTCCATCTACACCGGCGCCAACTTCGGTGACCGCATCCCCGCGATCCTGGTGAACACGCCGGGAACACCGGCAGCGATCTCGACGACGTTCGACGGGTATCCGCTGGCCAAACAGGGCAAGGCGGGACTCGCCCTGGTGATCTCCGGCTTCGCCGCCGCCATCGGCATCCTGCTGAGCATGGTGGTGTTCTCTGTCGCGGCGGTGCCGATCGCGTCGTTCGCGTTGAACTTCGGCCCCTACGAGTTCTTCGCGCTCGTGGTGCTCGGCCTGACCGTCATGATCTCGATCTCGTCGAAGTCGCTGATCAAGGGCATCATCGCCGGCCTGTTCGGGCTGTTCCTCGCGACGATCGGGCACGACCCGATCACGGCCGACCCTCGCTTCACCTTCGGCCTCGACGTGCTCTCCGACAAGCTGGACTTCATCGCCGTGGTCATCGGTCTCTTCGGTATCGCCGAGATCTTCGACCAGATGCTCAGCCACACCAAGCTGCGGCTGAAGCCGGTCGCCTCCCTCGGCCGCTGGTGGCCGAACAAGAAGGAATACAAGTCGATGGGGAAGCCCCTCATCATCGGCTCGGTCATCGGCACCGTCGTCGGCATCGTCCCGGCCGCTGGTGGCGACATCGCCGGTCTGATCGGCTGGGACCGCGCGAAGGCACTCTCAAAGCACCCTGAGAAGTACGGCAACGGCTCCTTCGAGGGCCTCGTCGCTGCCGACTCCGCGTCAACGTCCACCCTCGGCGGCGCGCTCACCACGACCATGGCGCTCGGTATCCCGGGCGACTCGGTGAACGCGGTGATGCTCGGCTCCATGCTCATCTGGGGGCTGCAGCCCGGCCCGCAGCTGTTCGCGACGCAGCCCGCGCTCGTGGCCAGCATCGCCGGAATCATGGTCATCTCGACGATCGTGAGCCTGGGCCTCAACCTGTTCCGCATCCGGGGTCTCGTGAAGATCCTCGACCTGCCCCGCAACTACCTGTGGGCATCCGTTCTGATCCTGTGCGTCATCGGCACCTACGCGACCACGAACGACATCAACACCGTCGTCGTGATGCTCTGCGCCGGTGCGGTCGGCGTGCTCATGAAGCGCACCGGTTTCCCGGCCGGCCCGGTCGTGCTCGGCCTGCTGCTCGGCCCGCTCGCCGAGTCGAACCTGCGGCGCGCGCTCGTGATCGACGGCCCCGGCGGCTTCGTCACCAACCCGATCGCCCTCGTGCTGCTCGTGTTCGCGATCCTGGCCTTCGTCGGAACGCTGTACAGCCGCATCCGCGCACGTCAGAAGGAGATGGCGGCAGCGCACGCCCTCGCCGAGGCGCCGGCGGAGCCCGCCGCCACCACCACCCGTTCCGAAGGAAAGTAAGCACGTGAACCAGCCCGACATCATCACCGCCCTGCCGATCGCGTTCGATAAGGACGGCGCCCTCAACCTCGACGGAACGCGGGAGATCTTCAGCAAAGCCGCCGCCAGCGGAGTGCAGGGGGGTCTCGTGCTCGGAACAACCGGGGAGTTCGTCTCGCTCGGCTTCGAGGAGCGCGGTCAGGTCGTTCAGGTGGCGGTGGAGGAACTGGCGGGCATGCGCTGCATCATCCATGTCGGCGCGTCGAGCCTGTTCGAGGTGCGGCGGCTCATCGAGCAGGCCCGCGCGGCCGGTGTCACCGAGATCGCCGTGCTCACCCCGTACTACCTTCCGGTGACGGATGCCGAGATGGTGCGGTTCTACACGGCGGTCTCGGAGGCCTCCGACGGGCTGGACGTCTACGTCTACGTGTTCCGGGCGCGCACGGGCAACTTCGTCACCGCTGACGTGATGGCGACGATCTCCCGGCTGCCGAACATCGTCGGGGCGAAGGTGAGCGACGAGCCGCTGTCGCGCCTGGCGGAGTACCGCGCGGTCGTGCCCGACGACTTCATCATCTACACCGGCAGCGACCGCGACATCGCCCGGGTTGCCGAATACGGCGCCCAAGGGGTGATCTCGGGGATCGCCTCGACGCTGCCGAAGCCGTTCACCAAGATCGCCGCCCTGATCGGCGCCGGTGAGACCGACCTCACGGAGGCCCAGAAGGCGGTGGACGACGCGGTCGACACCGTGCAGGGTGACATGGCCCGCATGAAGGCTGCGCTTCGCATGGAGGGCGTTCACGCCGGCTGGCCGCGCATGGCGCTCGAGGAGCCTGACGCGGAGGCGCTGGCAGAGCTTGCGCGGGTCGTGAAGCGCTACGACACGTTCGCCCCGGTGGAATGAGCGAGGCGACGGGGGAGCGCAGGCGGCTCCGCAGTGAGATCTGGTTCAACGACCTCGATGAGCCGGCAGAGACCGCCGTCTACCTCGAGCGTTTCGCGAACTACGGCATCACCCGCGGGGAACTGCAGTCTGGGCGACCGATCATCGGCATCGCCCAGACCGGCAGCGACGTGGTGCCGTGCAACCGGCACCACATCGCGCTCGCTGAGCGGGTGAAGGCGGGAATCCGTGATGCCGGCGGGATCCCGCTGGAGTTTCCCGTGCATCCGTTGCAGGAGACCGTGCGGCGCCCCACCGCCGCCCTCGATCGCAACCTCGCCTACCTCGGCCTCGTCGAGGTCATGGCCGGGTACCCGTTCGACGGCGTCGTGCTGACGACCGGATGCGACAAGACCACGCCGGCGTGCCTCATGGCCGCTGCCACCGTCAACATCCCCTCGATCGTGCTCTCGGGCGGCCCGATGCTGAACGGCTACCTGAACGGGAAGCGTGCCGGCAGCGGCATGGTGCTCTGGGAAGCGAGACGGAAGCTCGCCGCGGGGGAGATCACCGAGGCGGAGCTGGTGGACCAGGTTTTCACCTCCACCCCGAGCGCCGGCCACTGCAACACCATGGGCACCGCCCTGTCGATGAACAGCCTTGCTGAGGCGATGGGGATGTCGCTGCCCGGCTGCGCCGCGATCCCCGCCCCCTACGCCGAACGCGCGGCGATGGCCTACAAGACGGGCCTTCGCATCGTGGGGATGGTGCACGAAGACCTGACTCCCTCCCGCATCATGACGCGGGAGGCGTTCGAGAACGCGATCGTCGTCACGTCGGCGATCGGCGGGTCAACGAACGCGCCACCGCACATCAACGCCATCGCGCAGCACATGGGCGTCGACGTGGACATCACGGATTGGGACCGCCTGGGCCACGGCATCGGGCTGCTCGCGAACGTGCAGCCGTCGGGGGAGTACCTGGGCGAGGAGTTCCACCGCGCCGGCGGAGTCCCGGCGATCATGGGGGAGCTGCTCGCAGCCGGCAAGCTGCACGGCGAGGCGCTCACCGTGACCGGTGACACCGTCGCCGACAACTACGGCACGAGTGCCAGCCTGGACCACGACGTCATCCGCCCGTATGCCGAGCCGCTGATGGAGGATGCCGGGTTCATGGTGCTCTCGGGCAACCTGTTCAGTTCGGCGATCATCAAGACCTCTGTGATCAGTGAAGATTTCCGGAACCGGTTCCTGGGTGAGGACGGCCGGTTCACCGTGCGGGCGATCGTGTTCGACGGGCCGGAGGACTACCGGGCGCGCATCGAGGACCCGGCTCTCGGAATCACCGAGGACTGCATGCTCGTCGTGCGCGGCGCCGGACCGATCGGGTACCCCGGGTCGGCGGAGGTGGTGAACATGCATCCCCCGGGATACCTGATCCAACAGGGCGTGCGAATGCTGCCGTGCCTGGGCGACGGGCGGCAGAGCGGCACCTCCGACAACCCCTCCATCCTGAACGTCACGCCCGAGTCGGCGGCCGGCGGGAACATCGCCATCGTGGAGACGGGCGACCGCATCACGGTCGACCTCACCAACCGCTCGGTGCACCTCGAGGTCGACGACGACGAGATCGCGCGCCGGTGGGGTGACCTGCAGCAGAGCATCCCGGTCTCGAACACCCCCTGGGAGGAGCTCTACCGTTCGCATGTCACCCAGCTCGCCGACGGGATGACGCTCGGGTTCGCCGAGAAGTACCACGACGTGGGGCGCGCCAAGCCCCGGCACTCCCACTAGCGCCCGTGCACTGGCCCCGTCGGGCGGGAGTGCCTACGGGGTGGGCCGGGCAGTGAGGTCGTCGAAGGCCACCGCGAGAGTGCTCGGGCTCGCGCTGCTGCTCAGGTAGCCGTACAGTCCGATGCTGCCCGGGTGCTGCAGTGAGGCGGTGGAATCCGTCGCGGTCGCGGTCCACGCAGCGGGCTCGGCGGTGCCGGTGCGCCAGGCCTTCGCCCGCAGGGTGGTGGGGGAGGTGCCGGTGACCTAGAGCCGCAGGTGCAGACTGTCGGAGGCGCCGAAGGTCAGGCCGGGCACCGTCACCGACGCGAGAACCGTGTCGGTGTTGCGCTGCAGCTGAAGTTGCACGCGCCCGCTGTTGTTGACGACAACGCGCGCGCCATAGGCGTCTGAGCCCACCTGGCGGCCGATGACGCCGGTGTAGACGCTGCTTGCGGTGGGACGGCTGAACGCGACGGTGACTCCGAGGTCGGTGTCGTCGGAGGAGACAGCGCCGAGGTTGGCGTAGAGGTTGCGACCGCGCGGGAGGGTGAGGGTGCCGGCTCCGTCGGTGACGCTGAAGGCGGAGGCGGTTCCGGTGGTGGTCCAGGCTCCGCCGGTGTCAGCCCTACCCAGGCCGCCGCTCACGGAACGATCGAAGGAATCGTCGGCGAAGGCATCCGTTGTCGGGGGAGTCGGGGTGGATGTCGGGGTGGGGGTGGGGGTTGGTGTCGGTGTTGGGGTCGGCGTCGGCTCCGTCTCCGCCGGTGATGAGCCGCCGCCGGTGGCGCGCAGTGCGAAGCTGTGGCTCGAAGCGGCGTGGTAGTTCGAGTGCACTTCGACGGCGATGACGTTCGTGCCGGTGACCAGCCGGGAGCTGGGGACCGTCATCGCCACCGGGCTCGACACCGCGGTCGTGGCCGAAACCGGGGCGGTTGCGTAGGTGCCGGGGCCGACCGTGCCGGAGGGCATGTTGTTGCGGCCCACCTCGGTGCCGTTCACGTAGACGACGATGCCGTCATCCGAGCGCACCGAGAGCGAGAGCGGGGCCGCGGCCGCCGCGGCCGAGAGCGTGAGCGCCTTGCGGTAGTACGACGTGAGGGGCTTCGGGGCTGCGGCAGTGAGTGTCGTCTTGATGTCGCTGGTTCCCCACCCGATCGGGGCGGCGCCGGTGCTCCAGCCGGACGCGTCGAACGAGGTGGCCTTCCAGGTCGCGGCGGGCGCCGTGGTGCCGTACCAATACGACCAGGTTGCGCCCTG
>Ga0157369_10001450_pt1 | contig 29095 bp, 27 predicted proteins | sample C25metaG_FD_113461 | JGI IMG/M metagenome (GOLD analysis project Ga0157369, IMG submission 113461) | Corn rhizosphere microbial communities from Kellogg Biological Station, Michigan, USA - C2-5 metaG | ecosystem: Host-associated > Plants > Roots > Rhizosphere > Soil | place: USA: Michigan... | reverse complement strand
TACATCGCCATCGCCATCCAGAACGCGCGGCTCTATGCCTCGCTCGAGCAGAAGATGCTCGAGTACGAGCGCTTGAAGGACTTCAACGAGAACATCGTGGAGTCGATCAGCGTCGGCGTGCTGGCGGTGGATCTCGACGATCGCATCGAGTTCTGGAACAGCCAGATGGAAGTCACGTACGCCATGCCGCGCTCCGAGGCGCTCGGGCGTTCCCTGTCCGAGGTTTTCCCGGCGAGCTTCGCCGACGAGTTCAAGCGGCTGAGCCAGAACGCGGGCATCCACAACCTTTACAAGTTCCACATCCAGACTCGGTCGGGCGACGTCCGCGTGACGAACATCGCCATCGCGCCGCTGGTCACGCGCCGCTTCAGCGTGATCGGGCGGTTGATCATCGTCGACGACATCACCGAGCGCATCGAGCTGGAATCGCAGCTCACGCAGGCTGAAAAGCTCTCCTCGATCGGACTGCTCGCCGCCGGCGTCGCGCATGAGGTCAACACGCCGCTGGCCGTCATCTCCAGCTACGCCCAGCTGCTCTCCAAGCAGGTCCAGGGCGACGAGAAGCAAAGCGCACTGCTGGAGAAGATCACCAAGCAGACCTTCCGCGCGTCGGAGATCGTCAACAACCTGCTGAACTTCTCCCGCACCGCGGCATCCGAGTTCAGCGACGTCGACCTCAACCGCGTGATCCAGGAAACGCTCACGCTGCTGGAACATCAGTTCAAGACGGCAAAGGTCAAAGTCCAGCAGGAACTGACTTCCGACCTGCCGCACATCCACGGCAACGTGGGCAAGTTGCAGCAGGTATTTCTCAACCTGTTCCTGAACGCCAAGGATGCGATGCCCGGCGGCGGCACGCTGTCGGTCGCGACGCAGAACGGCTACGGCGTGAGCGTCACGGTCCGTGACAGCGGCAGCGGCATCGCGCAGGAACACATCCGCCGCATCTACGATCCGTTTTTCACAACCAAGAATGCGCCGCGCGAAGGACAGAGCCGCGGCACCGGCCTGGGCCTGGCCGTCACGTACGGAATCATCCAGGAACACGCCGGCAAGATCCACGTCGAAAGCCAGCCGGGATCCGGTACGACATTTTTCCTCGAATTCCCACTGGTAAAGAGGGCAGTCAATGCATAGAGCTGTAGCCGCACCGCAACCCGCGCCCATTCCCGGCGTGCCGCGCACCGCGCAGTCGGGATCCATCCTCATCATCGACGACGAAGCCGTGATCCGCGAGTCGCTCCAGACCCTGCTTGAGCTCGAGGGCTACCGTGTCGAGACCGCCACCGACGGTGAAGAAGGACTGGCGCGCCTCGCCAACGAGCCGTTCGACATGGTTCTGCTCGACCATGCGCTTCCGGGCCGCAACGGCCTGGAGATTCTCGCCGACATTCGCGACCGGGATCCGCAACTCGCGGTAATCATGATCACCGCCTTCGGCACCGTCGAGAATGCCGTGAAGGCGATGCAGGCGGGCGCGTCGAACTTCATCCAGAAGCCCTGGGACAACGAGAAGCTGCTGGCCGACATTCGCGCGGCCATCTCCCGCCGCCGCATCGAGGAAGAAAACGTTCAGCTCAAGCGCGCTCTCAAGGAGCGCTACAACTTCGAGCAGATCGTCGGCAAGGCCGAGCCCATGCTTCGCATCTTCGACCTCGTCGGACAGGTCGCGCCTAGCCGTTCCACCGTGCTCGTCCAGGGCGAGAGCGGCACCGGCAAGGAACTGATCGCCAAGGCGATCCATACGAATTCGCCGCGCAAGGACCGGCCCTTCGTTCCCGTGAACACCGGATCGATGCCCGCCGACCTGCTCGAGTCCACGCTCTTCGGACACGTCAAAGGCGCGTTCACCAGCGCCGTCGCATCGAAGAAAGGCCTGTTCGAAATTGCCGACCGCGGCACGCTGTTCCTCGACGAAATCGGCACCATGAGCCTGGAAACGCAGGCCAAGATCCTGCGCGTGCTCCAAGACCGCCGCTTCATGCACCTCGGCGGAGTGAGCGAGATCCAGGTGGACGTGCGCATCATCGCCGCCACCAACGTCGACCTCAAGCAGCTGGTGCGCGAAGGCAAGTTCCGCGACGATCTGTACTACCGCCTGAATGTCATCACCATCGACATCCCGGCGCTGCGCAACCGCCGCGAGGACATCCCGCTGATGGTCGAGTTCTTCCTCGACAAGTTCTCCAAGGAGAACGAGAAGCCGTTGCGCCAGATTTCACCCGAGGCCTTGCGCCCGCTCATGGACTACAACTGGCCCGGCAACGTGCGCGAACTGGAGAACGTGATCGAGCGCGCCGTGGTTCTGAGCACCGGACCCGTGATCGGAGTCGATTTGATTCCCGATCACATCGCCGGCCGAGGCGCCGCGCAGGGCATCCTCGAGCATCGTCCCGACGCTTCGCTGTTCGACATCATGGAAGAGTGCGAGCGCCGCGTGATCGCGGATATGCTCGAGCGCTCCAACTGGAACCAGACGGACGCGGCCGAGCGATTCCGCGTTCCGCTCTCGACGCTTAATCAGAAGATCAAGCGGCTCAATATCGAGATCCGCAAAAAGAACAACAACAAGGATTCGGGCCACTCAAGTTTTTGAGGAGGGGATGTGGTCCGGCGAACCGGGGCGACGATCGCGCCCCGGTTCTTCTTTTTGGTCGGTCATGATGACAGGAACACCTTCGCGCAATTAAAGAATCCGCCGGCGGCCGCCCACATCTGAAACCGCAAGGAATGGAACTTTCCCCGTTCTCCGGTGTCTGACTTTTATAGGGGAGGCCGTTCCGTGCTCACGTGAAGGAGCGCGAAACGTCCAACTTTCACGGGCAGAATTTGCGTGACAGGCAGCATCTTAACCAGAATCAGTAGCTCTGCTTCCTGTCCGGGATTGGGTGGGCTGCTGGCTTGCCACAATCGTCCAACGCCGCTTCACGCGGCCGCAGGAACTGGATGAAGCTGAAGACATTTGCGACCGCCGTCGCGCTCATGCTGACGCTGTTTCTCTTCGCGCAGCATCGCGCTCCCGTCTCCAACAAGCCAGAGTTCAACCGCGTCATCGATTTGACCCACACCGCCGGCCAGCATTCGCCCACTTACGATGTGGATCAGAAATTCACCGCGCACGTCGTGGCCACGCCCGCCAAGGAAGGCTACTTCGCCCGCGATATCGCATTCCCTGAGCACTTCTCCACGCACATCGACGCGCCCGCGCATTTCGCCGCGGGGCGCTGGACGGTAGACCAGATTCCCGCCGAGCGTCTATTTGCGGCACTGGTAATTATTGACGTCTCGGCGCAGGCCAAGAAGAATCCCGACTACCAGCTCTCGCCCGACGACATCGCCGAATGGGAAAAGGAAAACGGCACGATCCCGCAGAACGCGGTCATCGTTCTGCGCACCGGTTGGTCGGAGAAGTGGGATTCGCCCAAGAACTATCGCAATCCTGACGCCCAGGGCGTCATGCACTTCCCAGGCTATTCGCTCGACGCAGCCAGGTTCCTGGTGGAATCGCGCAGCGCCATCGGCCTCGGCATCGACACGCTCAGCGTCGATTACGGTCCGTCGAAAGACTTCCCGGTACACCACTACACCGCCGGCAAGAGCGTCTACCACCTGGAGAATGTCGCCGATCCCTGGCGCGTGCCTGCGACCGGAGCCCTGGTGATGGTCGCACCCGCCAAGATTGAGGGCGGTTCGGGCGGACCGGTTCGCATCCTCGCGCTGCTCCGCTAATCCCGTCGAATTGTTGAGTTCTAGATCGGGAAATACAGTTTCTGGGAGGCTCCATTCTGATTTCCGAATTCCTGTATCCCAAAGCAGGAATTTCGCTGTGGAGAAACTCCGTAAGCCACTGATTTCACAAGCCGAGGCGAATTTCGGACCTTTGGCGTCCTAACTGCAATTTACTTCTGCGTCAGCGTCCCCGCTTTCATTCCCTATTTACTGCCAGTATTCGTTCCGGAGCCTTGATTTGTAACTCCGGACAACGATTTGCCTCAGCCATTCTCCTGGAGGGGAAATGAACCGTAAGAACCTTGTTTCAAGCTTCGTTGTTGTTCTGATGCTGATCACCTTTGGTGGACTGGCCTTTGCGCAGACGCTGGGCACAATCCAAGGCACCGTAACCGACAACAGCGGCGCCGTTGTCCCCAACGCGACCGTCACGGTGACCAATACCAACACCAACTTCTCGCAGAGCGTCACCACAACCGCGAACGGCACCTACGCGATCCCGCAACTCCCGCTGGGACCCTACCGGGTCGAAGCGCAAGCCTCAGGCATGGGCAAGCAGCTCGTGAACAACCTGGTGCTGGAAGTGGGTCGTACCATCAACCAGAACTTCACGCTGAAGCCGGCACAGGTTGAGCAGACGATCGAGATTACGGGCGAGACGCCGGTGATAGAAACCACGACCATGGCCGTCGGCCAGGTGATGGACCCGAAGAACGTCCAGGAAATTCCTTTGAACGGACGCCACTTCGTCGATCTCGGATTTCTGGTTGCAGGATCGGTGACGCCTCCGTCCAACGGCTTCCTTGCGCAGCCCATCCGCGGACAAGGCTCTCTGGCGTTCAACACTGCCGGCCAGCGCGAAGACGCCGTGAACTTCATGGTGAACGGCATCAACCTCGCCGACATGGGAAATGGCCAGATCACCTTCCAGCCGGCCATCGCCACGCTCGACGAATTCAAGGTCGACAATTCGACCTATAGCGCGGATTCGGGACGCAATTCCGGCGCGGTCGTCAACATGGCCACGCGCTCCGGCACCAACACGTTCCACGGCGAAGCGTTCGACTTCATGCGCAACAACTACTTCGACGCGCGCAACTTCTTCAACAAGGCCACGGTTCCGCAGTCCCAGTTCATCCGCAACGATTACGGCGCCGACATCGGCGGCCCGATCATCAAGGATAAGTTGTTCTTCTTCGGCGGTTTCGAAGGACTGCGCCAGCGCCAGGGAATCACGCTGAGCACTAGCGTTCTGAACGCCACGCAGCGCGCGCAAGCACTGGCTTCGAAGGATCCGACGGTCCAGAAACTTGTTCCGCTCATTCCCGTGGCGAACGACAGCACGGGCTCGAAGTTCCTGGGCTCGGCCTCGGCGCCGGTGCTGCTCGACCAGTTCAACGGCGACATCAGCTACATCGCCGGCCAGAAGGACCGAATCCACGGCTATTACACGCTGCAGAGAGACGTCCGCACCGAACCCACCGACGCGAACGCGGGCAGTACCGTACCGGGATATGGCGATCAGCGCGTTGCCCGCCGGCAGCTGTTCACGTTCAACGAGAGTCACGTATTCAGCGGAAACGTTGTGAATGACTTCCGCCTCGGCTTCAATCGCATCCACATCACCTTCCAGCCGATTAACAATCTCGATCCGACCACCTTTGGCATGAAGGATGGGCGCAGCGGCCCGGTGGGGATACCGGAAATCTCCATTTCATCTCTCGGTTTGGATTTTGGCGGCGTTTCGGGATTTCCGCAGGGACGCGGCGATCTGACGACCGTGATCAGCGATAGCCTGAGCTACCTGCACGGCAAGCACAATTTCAAGTTCGGCGGCGAAGTCCGGCAGGTCAACAACAACGGAACGTTCAGCCACGACATCGGCTTTGTTTCGTTCAGCAATCCGACCGACTTCATCAACGGCAACATCTCCTCGTTTACCAACGGCGGCGATGTGTCTCCGCACCTGATCATGCGCGCCCTCGACTTGTTCGCCATGGACAACTACAAGGTGACGCCGTATGTCACGTTGGAGCTCGGCCTGCGCTACGAGTGGAACATGTCGCCGTTTGAGAAGGACAACCGCTGGAGCGAGTTCCTGCCCTCGAACGCGACGCTTGTGCAGGTTGGAACCAGCGCCCTGCCCTTGATTTACAACCAGAACAACAAGGACTTCGAACCGCGCCTGGGATTTGCCTGGGACATATTCCACAACGGCAAGACGGTTCTGCGCTCCGGATACGGTTTGGCGGTGGATCAACCGCTTCCGAACCCCGGCTTGACCGGCAATCCGCCTTTCGTTGGTTCGTTGCGGTTCTCGGCCAGCACGGCGAAGCCATTCACGAGCTTCGCTAATCTCACGACCGACGCTGCGGCAAGCGGAGCGGCGATTGGAACCACGGATCACAATTTCAAGGATGCGTACGTTCAATCGTATAACGTGAATCTTCAGGAGCAGATCACCGGTTCGACCGGGATCATGGTCGGCTACTTCGGATCCAAGGGTACGCACCTTCGGCAAAACATCAACCTGAACCAGCCGTTCTATACCAACGCCTCAACCGGTGCGCAGTCACGGCCGTACACGAACGTGTCGGCCAGCAGCCCATTGTTGCCCGGGGCTTCGATCGGCACTTCGTTGACCGACCGCGTGAGCAACGGCAATTCGAACTACAACGCCCTGTGGGCAACGGCCACCCGCCGCTTCTCCAAGGGTCTGCAGTTCGCCGCCAACTACACCTGGTCCAAGTCGCTGGATTACGCCTCGCAGACAGGATCGGGACAGCCTGAGAACAGCCTGAACGTTCGTGGCGATTACGGCCCGTCGGACTTCGACGCCCGTCATCGCTTCACCTTTACCAGCGTTTACGAGCTTCCGTTCAAGGGCAACCGGCTGGTCGACGGCTGGCGCCTGAGTGGTGTGCTGCAGTTGCAGTCCGGCAACCCGCTGAGCCTGCTGGCTGGGGCTCCGATCTCCGCCACCGGAATTCCGGTGGGCTCCTCGACCGTGTTCACCGGCGTCGGCACCAACCGTCCGGATCAGATCGGGACGCCGGTGATTGTCAATCAGATCACCGCCACTGGCGTGCAATGGATGGCGGCAGGTTCTGTCTGCGACCCGCGATTTGCGGTTGGCACGACGAACTGCCCAACCGGAGCGACGTATGCGTTGCCGGTCGCGCTGGTGGGCGGCGTGAACATCTACCACTTCGGAAACATGCGGCGGAATTCGATCCTTGGACCTGACTTCAAGGACCTGGATATGTCGCTGACCAAGACAACCAAGATCACCGAGCGCGTGAGAACGGAGCTTCGCGTGGAGGCATTCGATCTTGCCAACCACCCGAACTTCGGCAATCCGAACCGGACTGCGGTGACTAGCGCCGGCAACACCTTCGGCCTGATCACTTCCACTCGCTTCCCGAATGGAGATTCCGGCTCGTCGCGCCAGCTTCAGTTCGCGCTCAAGGTGATCTTCTAATCGCGAACACGGTGGCCCACATTTGGCCTCTTTGCCAAATGTGGGTACCTCAAAAACTTTAGGGGTACTCTTCTTATCGGGAGGGGGTACCTAAGGCCTGGAGATTATCTCCGGGCCTTCTTTATTGATCGGATGAAGTCCGCGCAGATTTGCCTTTGCTTCGCACTAGGACGGCGCTTCCGGCGCTCACGTCAGGTGCAGTCGCCACAGGCAGTAGCTCGTGGCTTCGCGCAGGATGCTCCCAACCCGCTGCCCCAGACTTCGGACTTCGGGGCGCGGCGAGCCGTACGCGGTGATCCCATATCGCGCCAGCATCCCCTTGATGCGGAAGATGTGGTATGGGTCCGACACCGCCACGCAACTGTGCATGCGGTTCTCCGCCATGATATTGGCCACGCGCTCGGCCGAGGCGCTGGTGTTCGGGCTCTGGGTTTCGGCGATCACGCGATCTTCCGGCACGCCGCGCTTCATCAGGTAGTCGCGTCCGACGCCGCCTTCGCTGAACTGCGGGTCGTCGCCGTAACCGCCGGTCACGATGATGTACGGCGCGACATGCCTTTCATAAAGCTCATAAGCGTGATCAAGTCTCGCGCGGAGAATCGGGGAAGGCCGCCCGGCCCACTGTGCCGCGCCGAAGACCACCAGCACGTCGGCGGGACGCGCCTCGTCGCGCCATTGCTGCCGGGCCACGCGCAGGCACACGCTGCCGTACCAGCCGACTGCGACGGCGATTCCGATCCACAGCACCGGCACCCAGGCGGAACGCCGCACCGGACGCGCTGTTTCGGGAGCCGTTTTGGAGGTCATCAGGAACCGAGGACTTCGGATATTTCCTGCGTCGGAATGGCGCCCTCGCGCAGGATGCGCCAGTCTCCGGCGTCGTTTGTCAGGTCGATGATCGTGGAGGCAACGCTGCGCGGCGAAGTTCCACCGTCCACGATCAGCGGCACCGAGCCGCCGAGCTGCTCCTTCACGCCCTGCGCCGTGGTGCACTCGGACTCGCCGCTGACGTTGGCCGATGTCGCCGTGATTGGAATGCCCGAAGCGCGCATGACTGCCAGCGGGATTGGCGCGGCGGGCACGCGCAACGCGACGTTGCCGGTGTTGGCCGTGACTTTGAGCGGAAGCCGCGGTGCCGCGCGCACGATGATGGTCAGTGGCCCGGGCCAGAATTTCCGCGCCAGCAGGTAGAACGCGCTGGACAGCGGGCGCGCCAGCTCCTCCGCCTGATCGACGTTCTCGATGAGCAGCGAGAGCGGCTTGTGGCGCGAGCGAATCTTGATCTCGTAAACGAGATCGACGGCGCGCAGGTTGAACGGGTCGGCTGCCAGGCCGTAGAAGGTATCGGTTGGCATCCCGAGCACCTTGCCCGACTTGATCTGGTCGGCGACGTAAGTCACCAGCCCAGGTTCCGGATTTTCACTGTTGATGCGAACGATTTCAGTACGCACGGGATCTTAGCTGCGACCGCGAAACTAACATATTAGCAAGTGGCGCGGCAATGTGACTCGCCATCCATCGCGTATCATGGCACGCGATGGACGCGCAGGACAGATTACGGCACGTCAGCAGCCGCCAGCACCCGCTGATCAAGGAGCTGCGCGCGGCCTTTGCCCACTCCGAGTTGACCCCGGACGGACACTGCGCCATCGAGGGCGTTCGGATGCTGGAAGAGGCGCTGCGAGCCGGACTGCGCATGCGCGCCATCGTCTTCAGCGAGACAGCCCTGAAAGCGGGCGATCGTGCCGCCAAGCTGCTGCCGCAGATCGGCGGCCATACCGAGATCCTCGCCGTGCCGCAAGACGTCTTTGCAGGCGCGGTTGCCACCGAGACGCCGCAGGGCGTAGCCGCGCTGGTCAAATGGAAGGAATCTTCGCTCGACGACATGTTGCGCACGGAGAAACCGCTGCTGGTCGTCGCGGCGGGGCTGCAGGACCCGGGAAACCTGGGAACCATCTTCCGTTCCGCTGAGGCTTTCGGCGCTGCCGGCTTGCTGCTCGCCGAAAAGACCGTCAGGCCCTACAACGCCAAGGCCGTGCGCGCTTCCGCCGGGTCGGTGTTCCGGCTGCCGATGGCGACGATCGATCTGGCGAAGACGATTTCAGCGTTGCGCGAGCGCGGCATCCGCCTGGTCGCAACTTCGTCGCATAAGGGAACGCCGCTCGATCAGGCCGACTTCCGCGCCGGCACGGCCGTATTCATCGGCAACGAGGGCGCCGGACTGCCGAAGCAGACACTTAGCGAAATGGACGCAACCATCATGATCCCGCACTCCGAGCGCGTCGAATCGCTCAACGCCGGCATCGCGGCTAGCATCGTCTTGTATGAGGCGGCGAGGCAGAGGAGAAAGACATGATTCACCGCGGAGACGCTGAGTCGCGGAGGTTCTTTGGCATGTCATTCTCCGCGTCTCGGCACCTCCGCGGTGAAAGTCATTTATGAACCTCTTCCAGGCCATGTCGAACCGTCCTGACCAGCCCGGTGGCCGGCCGCTGGCGGACCGGATGCGTCCGCGCACGCTCGACGAGTTCATCGGCCAGGAACATATTCTTGCGCCGGGCAAGCCGCTGCGCATCCAGATCGAGCGCGATGACACCGGCTCGATCTTGTTCTGGGGACCGCCAGGAGTCGGCAAGACGACGCTGGCGCAGATCATCGCGCGCATGACCAAGGCGGAGTTCATCGAGTTCTCCGCTGTGCTCAGCGGGATCAAGGAAATCAAGCAGGTGATGGCCGAAGCCGAGAAGGCGCGACAGTACGGCACCCGCACCATCGTCTTCATCGATGAAATTCACCGCTTCAACAAGGCGCAGCAGGACGCATTCCTGCCGCACGTCGAGAAGGGCAACATCCGGCTGATCGGCGCGACGACGGAGAATCCGTCGTTCGAGATCATCGGCGCGCTGCTCTCGCGCTGCCGCGTTTACACCCTGAATCCGCTCCAACCGGTGCAGATCGTCACCCTGCTTCGCCGCGCGCTCGAAGACCGCGAACGCGGCCTGGGCGAGCTGGAATTACGCGCGCCAGACGAAGCGCTCGAACTGATCGCGGCTTATGCCAGCGGCGACGCGCGTTCGGCGTACAACGCGCTGGAAGTCGCGGCAGGAGCGGCGGGCAAAGGCGGCGAGATCACGCCGGAGATCGTGCGCGAAGCGCTGCAGAAGCGCGTCCTCCTTTACGACAAAGCCGGCGAAGAGCACTACAACCTGATCTCGGCGCTGCACAAGTCGGTGCGGAACTCCGATCCGGATGCCGCGCTCTACTGGCTGGGACGCATGCTGGAAGCAGGCGAAGACCCGCTCTACGTCGCGCGGCGCCTGGTTCGCATGGCGGTGGAGGACATCGGGCTCGCCGATCCCAACGCGCTCTCGCTCTGCATGGCCGCCCGCGACGCGGTCGACTTCATAGGCATGCCGGAAGGAAATCTCGCGCTGGCCGAGGCGGCTGTTTATCTGTCCATCGCACCCAAGTCGAACGCGCTCTACACGGCCTACGGCAACGTCCGGCAGGACGTGGAGCAGACCGTCGCCGAGCCGGTGCCTCTGCACCTGCGCAACGCGCCGACCAAGCTGATGAAGCAGCTCGATTACGGCAAGGGCTACCAGTACGCGCACGATGTGGAAGGCAAGGTCGCCGACATGGAGTGCCTGCCCGAATCACTCCGCGGCCGCCGCTATTACCAGCCGACGAGCGAAGGCGTGGAAAAGAGAATCCGTGAGCGGATGGAAGAGAACCGGAAAAAGAAAAAGGCAAAATCCAACACAGAAGACACGAAGGACGCAGAGGGAAAGAAGCCATAAGAATCCTCTGTGTCCTCAGCGTCCTCTGCGTTAGGTTTGTGTTCTTATCTCGCGATGTAGCGGTGCTCTTTCAGGATGCACAGGTCCTGAACCACGAAAAGCCCTGCCTGGCGCGCCTTTTCAGCCGCCTTCTCGTGGATCACGCCTTCCTGCATCCACACCACGGGAGCCTTGATCGCGATCGCCTCATCCACAACGGCAGGAACATGCTCCGGACGGCGGAAGATGTTGACGATGTCCACCTTCCCGGGGATATCGCGCAGCGACGCGTAGGACTTTTCGCCCAGCACTTCGTCGACCTGCGGATTTACCGGGATGATCTTGTAGCCGTGGGTCTGGAGATACGCGGCCACGCCGTAGCTCGGGCGGAAGGGACTGGAAGACAATCCGACCACCGCAATGGTCTTGGCGTTCTTGAGCACTTCGGCGATGCGGTCGGTATCCACGTCGGGCATGGGAGTCTCGTGCGGCATCACCAGACTACCCCTCCGCGGCTTCCGCCCGCAACTCGCTAACCCTGGCTCTTGCCGCTCCCGCCCGATTTTTCCTTGAACATCTTCATCGCCAGCTTCCGCACGGTGTCGGAAACGTTCTTGTTCAGCGTCAGGCCTCTCAGGTCGAGCGCGTACAGGTGCGAGACGAGGCCGAGAGCGACGTCGAGCGGCGTACGCGGGTTGTTCACCAACTGCCGCGCGACATTGTAGTTCTTCATGAACTTGCGCTTGCGTGAGATGGTGCGCAGGATCTCTTCCTGCACGTTCTTCATGCTGGCGAACATTTCCACTTCGTTGTCGCCGAGCTTGGGCGACTCGAGCACCGCCAGCGCCACGATCTTGGAACCGTCACGAATCAGCACAAAGCGCTCGTCCTTGGTGCCCTTCATAGCGAGCTGCACGCGCTGGCCGACGGACATCCTGGCAATCTTCTGCACGGTGGAGACGCGCTCGCGCTCCTGCGGAGCGAGTTTCGCCAGCGCTTCCGGATCGCCGGCGAGGACCTTTTTCTCGTCCTCGGTGGCATCCACGAGTTCGAAGGCCTTGCTGGCTTCAGCAGCGATTTCGGCGGCGTGCTCCAGCATCCAGAGCGCGCATTCGTAGTCGAACACTTCGCCGGTTGCTTCGAGCTCCTGCCCGAGGACTTTGAGCCGGTCCTTCAGACCCTGCAACTCCGGCGGCTCGAGCATGCGGTTGGCCGCGATCCCGACCATGATGTCGGTCGAGTGCAATGCGCGCTCGTTCACAAGGATGGCTTCGAGCAGGTGTCGCGACGCAGTTTCCGCCACCACCGCAACCGTCGAATCCGGCACGCGGGGATTGTTGATCAGAGACATCATGATTTCAGGACGGCGATGCGCCGGCGTCAGGAAGAAACTAAGCACTTCGCGCGGCGCATTCGTATCGGACACCACCGCTCGTAGCTGCTCGGCGTCGTAGCGGGCGAGCGTTTCGCGCGCGATCACGCCTACGTCGGGGTCGCTGGCGAGGGCGACCAGCACCTCGACCGCCTCCTCGGGCGGCAGCACGAGCGTGCCCTTCGCCGCCTGCTGAATGATATGCGGCGGAACCGCGGAGGAGCGGATCAATTCCACCATCTTGGACATTTCCCCGAAGTGTAACGCAGGAAACGCCTTTCGCAAGGCCGCAAATGTGCCAAATCCGCCGCCGTCACCTTAGGAAAACATCTTCCAGCAGCCCTGCCGACATCCAAGCTGCTATGCCGCACCGCTGGGCCAATCTGAAGCTCGTCCCCGAGTCGCAGGCGGAAGGACGCGTCGGCGAGATCCTGGCCGAGGTCCGCCAGGCGCTGGGCGCGCCTTACGCGGGGCTGGTCTTCCGCGCTTATGGCGCGTATCCGAAGTTTCTGGAGATGTTCTGGTCGAGGGTGCAACCGGCCGTTGCCGATGCGAAATTTTTTGCGCTCGCCGATCGCCTGCGCGCGACCGCCTATACGCGCGTTTACAGCTACTTCACCGTGCCGGACCTTTGTATGCGCGCGGAGCAGATGCGTCTCAGCCCCGGCGCGCGCCAGGAACTGGGCACGACCGTCGATCTTCTTTACTACTACAACCCGCTGCAACTGCTGCTGTCGGCCGTCGCGCTGCAGGCGTTCGACAAACCGATTGGACGCACCCCGTCCGCCCCGGCCCCGGCCACACATCCCGAATTCCGCGTCCATCCCGTGCTGGTGGATGAAGCAGCGGCAACACCACGCGTAGCCCGCATCTACGACGAGGTCAAACGGACCTTCGGCGCGCCCATCGTCAATACGGACTTTCGCGCTCTCGCGCGCTTCCCCGACTTCCTGGAAGATTATTGGGCGGTGTTGCGGCCGCTTACCGAGTCGCCTATCTATAGCGAGAGCCTATTCGGCGTGCAGGACGCCGCGCTTGGCCTGGCGCGCGAATTTCCCGCCGAGGTAAACCTGACCAAGGAGCGCCTGGAAAAAGCAGGCATCGACGATGACTCGATCGGAGCCGTCGTTCGGGCCACGGAACTCTTCATGAAGATCTTGAGCAGTTCCCTGCTGAACCTGGCGCTGGCGAAGATCGGGCTCGACGGCGGCGGGTCCGTCAAGCCGAAGGCGGAGCACGCCGAATCTCCTCGCGCCGCTTAACGCCGTTCTTGCTTCGTCAAGTCCGCAGAGTGCGCGGGCAGCCGTTCGCGGACGAATTCCACGATCTCGGGCGTGCAGTACTGCGGCGGACGCACATAGAACACAGGCCGTCCCGCAACCGGTTTCAACGAGACGTTCCGCCATTCCGGCGCGCCTTCGCGCGCGTTTTCATGAAGGATCAACGCCGACGCCAGGTCCAGGAATTCCTGCGCGGAAGGCTTGAAGTCCTCGGTGGCGAAATCCAGCACGGTAAGGTACAGGTCGGGCCGAAGAAACCGCATCACGCTGTTGGACTCGATGATTGCGTCTGTCGAATCGGCCAGTAGCCGCCGGACATCCGGCATCGCCTCCGCCAACATTCCCTGCTTCGTCCGCACCCAGATGGAACGCGCGGCGCCGGCGGCGAGGAATCGCGACGTATCGGACTTACCGCTGCGGGCCTGCTCGTCGGTGATCGACCATGTGTGCTCGTCCACGGCGCAGCCGCAGCTCTCGCCGTTCACGGAGCAGATGCCGTGGCCGAACTGCGTGATCTTCATCGCTGTCCAGCGACGCTCGGGAAGCGCGGCGATCAGGCCGGACACCACGCTGGTCTTGCCGACGCTGCGGGAATGTCCACCGACGACAATGACAGCCATCTACTTCTCTTTCTTGGCCAGCCTGCGAACCACCGCGAGCTCCCGCAGATGGCGGCTGAGCGGTTGCGCCGGCGTTCCCCAATACGGCTCATCGCCCGGTTGCAAGACCTTGTGCGGGAGCACGCCCGCGGCGGAGCCGAGAATGGTCCCTCGCTTGATCACCACGTGGTCGCCGATTCCCACCTGGCCGCCGATGACGCAGTCATCTTCGATGACAACGCTGCCGGAGATGCCGGTCTGCGCGGCGATGACCACATTCTTTCCGATGCGCACGTTGTGGCCGATGTGGATGAGATTGTCGAGCTTCGTCCCGCTGCCCAGCACCGTCGCGCCCAGCGCCCCTCGGTCAATGGTGCATCCAGCGCCTATTTCCACGTCATCGCCGATTTCCAGGCGCCCGATCTGGGGAAACTTCACGTAGGCGCCGCTCTCGGGATCGCGCACGTAGCCGAAACCGTCGCTGCCGAGCACCGTCCCCGCCTGTACCACGACGCGCGCTCCGATCGTCACCTGCGAGTGAACCACCACATTCGATCCGATGCGGCACTCGGCGCCGACGGCAGCTTTACTGTGGATCACCGCTCCCGCCGCCACGCGCGTGCCGTCACCAATTGTGACCTCCGCGCCGACAAGCACGTTCGGCCCGATCCCTACGTCCTTGCCCAGCTTCGCCGAGGAATGAACCACCGCATTTGGATGGACGCCGGTCATGGCGGCGCGCCCGCGCTCGAACTCCTGCGCGATGCGGGCAAACGCCAGCTTAGGATTCTTGGCGATGAGCAGCGGCTTGGCTGACTTAGATCCGGCAGCGAAATCGCCGGCAAGGATCGCAGCGGCCCCGGACTGCTGGGCGACGTCGAGAAACGACGCATCGAGCGCCAGCACCAGGTCGTGCCCGGTCGCAGTTTCCGGACCGGCAACGGCGCCGACCTCGATGCTGCCGTCGCCAACCAATTTCAGCCGGTGCAGCTCCGCGATCTGCTTAAGAGTGAGCATTCGTGTTCCGAAGTATGACAGGGCAACGGCGCTCTACGCTATACGCTTCCATAGAGCGGCTCCTCGCCTGGCGGACGCGTCTTCCACCGGCGATGCACCCAAAGCCACTGTTCCGGAAATTGCCGAACGTACTTCTCGATTACGGCGGTGAATGCAGCGGTGTTGGCGACCACGTCGGCCTCGTCGTTGCCGGTTCGCACCAGCGGCAGCGCGGGATCGAAGTGGATCACGTACTTGCGCTGCGTCTCATCCCAGATGGTAAAGCCGGGCACCACGGCGGCTCCGGTGTGCAGCGCCACGCGCGCCAGCCCGCTGGCGGTGTAAGCCTGCCGCCCGAAGAACGGAACGAACACACCTTGCGGCGGGGTCATGTTGGTATCCATCAGGATGCCGACGGTTTCGCCGGCCCGCATGGCGGAGATGAGGCCGCGCGCGAAGTCGTCTTTGTCGAAGGTCTGGTTGCCGGAACGCGTGCGCCACCTCTCGACAAACCGATTCAACGGCTGGTTGTCGAGTCCGCGCACCACGATCTTGATCGGATGCCCGTAGAGAGCGTGCGCGTACGAGCCCAGCTCCCATCCTCCCATGTGGGCAGTCACGAACAGGACGCCCTTACCCAGTTGCTGCGCGGCCACATAGTTCTCCAGACCTTTGTAGATCACTAGGCTGGAGACGTTGTCCTTCGTCAGGCGCGGGAGATGGGTGAAGTCGGCAAGCTGACGTCCGAGGGTGGTGAACACGCCGCGCAGAATGCGGTCACGCTCCGCGCCAGTCATGTCCGGAAACGCAAGCTCGAGATTGCGCTGTCCGACGCGCCGGAGGCGCGCATGCAGGCGATAAACCGCGTGGCTGATGGAGATCCCAATGCCACGCGCCAGCGGCCGGGGCAGCACGCCCAGCGTCCGCACCACCAGCCACACCGGAGCGTACTCGATCCAATCCAACATTGAAGGATGTCTTAAGGAGAAGATTTGACGGTAGCACCGCCGAAAAATGGGTGTCAACGCGTAACCCTCGAGGAGCGTCAAAACTCTCTGGGGGATAACGCTCGATTTCCTGTCATTTTGCGACCCATCATGCAAGGAGGAACTGTGAGAACGATCCTGTGCGCCGCGGCTGCGGTGTTGCTGCTGGCGTTTGCCGGATGCAAGGCTTCCGCGCCGGGAAGCGTGGAGACCAAACTCGCAACCGAGGCCAAGAAGGTCACGATCGGCGGCAAGGACTGGAAGAATCCCGTGCAGGACACGCCGGCCGCCGTCGCCGAAGGCAAGGGACACTTCCAGCATCACTGCCAGATCTGCCACGGCATGGACGGACACAATACCGGCGTTCCGTTCGCTGACACCATGTCGCCGGAAGTCGCCGACCTCGGCTCCAAGGACGTGCAGGAATACAGCGACGGGCAGCTCAAGTGGATCATCGACAACGGCATCCGGTTGACCGGCATGCCAGGCTGGAAGGACATTCTCGAAGACGATGAGAAGTGGAAGGTCGTTCTCTTCCTGCGGCACCTGCCGGCCAAAGGCAGCCAAGGCGTGCCCGAAGTGTTTAAGGAAGAAAAGGAACAGCACGAGGAGATGGAGCACGGCGCGAAGGGCGCGCCTGCGCACGCTCCCGAACACAAGCACTAACGATCACGTAAAGACGTAGCAAGCTACGTCTCTACAAAAATAAAAGGAGCGCTCGCACACTCCTTTCTTTTTGATCCGCAAGTCCGGTTATCGCTTAGGCGGCTTCTCGGGTGGCGTGCCCGGCGCCGGCTTGGTTGTTGTCGCGTCGGAAGCCGGCTTCTCGCTCGTCATTGGAGCCGTCGCGGCCTTCGCTCCTCCCGCATACTTGCCGAGCGCGCTGGTAAACGGCTGCGCGTCCGCCGGAACCGGCGTGATGCCCATCAGCAAGCTGCGATACGGGACCATGTGCCCGTAAAACGCGCGGGTGCTGTCCTGGTCCTGGCGAATGCTGGCGCCGTTCAGGCTGAGTCCGGCGAAGACGCCGCGCGCGCGCGAATAGGTGAGGACCTGCGCCCGCATTTTCCAGTCCGTATCGCCTTCCGCATGACGGCCGACCGGCCCCGCCGCGACGCTGGCGTTCGCGCCCAATTTGAATTTGCTGGAGAGAAGATTACGCATGCCGCCGTCGTTCATGACCAGCATGACGACATCGACCGCCTGGGCGCCGATCTGGAATCCGACGCTGCCGCCCTCGACCACGAAGAATGCGGGCGCGCTCCAGCCCTTGTCGGTGCGGCAGCTCGCCACTCCCTTGCCTCGCTCGGCGCCCAACACGAATGCGCCCTTCAGCATCGACGGCACGATGGCGATGCACTTTGTCGACTCGATAACATTGTTAGGAATGCCGCTGTCGGGCGCGGCCATGATCTCGTCGAGTACGGTGCCGGCCGAGTGTACGCGGTCCACGGACTTGTCGCGGTCGTCGCTCTGCGCAAACCCGCTTAACGACAACATCGCCATGAGTGCAAGGACTGCTGTTCTCTTCATTCCATCACCTCGCCTAAAAATACTAACTCCGCCGGGCTCGTTGTGCCGCGCCCGAACCTAGAAAGAAACGTGTACGGAAGTACGATGCGGGACGGGGAATGGTTTGCGACTTCCCGTAGCGAAAAGGAAAAAGCCCCGCTCTCGCGGGGCTGATTCGAAGACGAACTGAGCCTAGTCTTTCTGCACCAGTGAATGGGTAATCGCGTGCACCGACAACGCGATGCGGTTCTGCACACCGACCTTGCGCATGAGTTTGGCCACGTGAGCCTTCACCGTGCGCTCTTCGATGCCGAGAGACGCGCCAATTTCTTTGTTCGAGCGGCCCGCCACCAAGAGCTCCAGCACTTCCTTTTCGCGGTCGGTGAACGTCAGGCGGCCTGCCGGGAAGATTCTTCCCGACGCGGCAACGCGATCGACGAACATCGACAGCACGCGCCGCGGCGCCCACACCGATCCCTGGTGGACGACCTTCAGCGCCTGCACGAACTCGTCGGACGTGGCGCCCTCGTCGACATATCCCTTTGCGCCGGCGGCCAGCGCCTTCAATACGGTTTCGTCATCCGTCTGGGTACCGGTCACAAGAATACGGAGGCCCGGCCGAGCGGCCTTCAACCCGGCAATCATGTCGAACAGGTTTCGGCCATCGTTGCGGCTGCCGAGCAGCGCGACATCGATATTGTCGCGATACGCGATCTCCGCCAGCGTGACGGGTGAAACTTCGATCTCTGACTGGCTGTCGAACAGACTGCGGAAGCCAACCAGGCGCAGTGGATCCGATTCGACCAACGCGACGTTCATACGTGGTTTCTTCATAACGGCAACGGCTTTCATGCGTGCCCCCTCAGGCGCCGGTGTAGCATATCCTGCACGCGGCTATGTCTGAAAGGGCCGTAGGTACAGTGTCCGATAGAACATTGTAACCTCGTCGTCCGTGCGGGTTTAGCCAGATGGCACCTCGGAGGAGACCATGGTTCCGAAAACGGCAAGGTTCCTGACCGTCATCTTATTGCTTACGCTCTGCTCGTGGGCTTCTCCGCAGGCTCCCCAGAATGGGCCCGCTAGCGCGACTTCTCCCGCCGAAATGCGTGCCCTAGGATATCTCCACACCATCTTCGGCTCTGAGCGGGAGTACAAGAAGAAGCACGGCGCTTACTCCAAGACCATGGCTGCACTCGTCGGCAACGGCTCGTTTACCCGGCGCATGGCGACCACCGACCGCGGCGATTACACCGTAAAATTCTCGTCGACCGGCGAGCACTTCGCCATCGGCATGGTTCCGAAGACGTTCGACGCCGAGCACCGCGCCTTCTTCATCAACGAGACGGGCACAGTCCGGTTCGAGACCGATAAGCCCGCCGGCCCGCAATCCGAAGTTTTGAAGTGAAGTCTTGAGGTGAGGTTATCCCGCCGCCATGGCAGGCTTGGCGTTGGCGGCGACGGACTGCGCTTCGAGGCTCTCCACGTACTCGCGGATGCACTCGCGCTCGTGCTCGCCAACCTCGGTGAACTGAACTCCGAGGCCCGTTCCGCGTGAGCGGCGAACCACGCCGCGCATCTTGATCCATTCTTCCTTCAGCCGGCAGTGGACCTCGATCTCGCTCTCGGTGGGGAACATCTCCGTGGCCAGGATCGCGATTCCGCCTTCGCTGATGTCCGACGCCTGCCCGGAGAAGAGGTGGTCCGACAACCCATACGACACCGCGAACGCCACGTTCAGCCGCTCGTGCCGCCGCAGCTCGGCTGGATCGGGCACGCCGTAGATGTGCAGGCTTTCGCCTTTGCCCTTCACCTTCGCCTGGCCAAGGTCGATGCAGCGGATCTTGTCCTTGATCTCGAGGTAGACCTGCTCATTGACCAGGATCTTGCAGTCGTACTCTTTCGTCAGGCCCTCGAGCCGCGACGCCACGTTCACGACGTCGCCGATGACGGTGAAGTTATTGCGCTCGCTCGACCCGATGTTGCCGGTGATGGCCTCGCCCTTCGTGATGCCCACGCCAATCTCGATCGGATGCTGCCCATGCAGTTCGCGGAAGCGGTTGAAGCGCCGCAGGGCGTGCCGCATTTCCATGGCCGCGCGCACAGCCGCCAGCGCGTCGTTCTCGATCGACACGGGCGCGCCGAACAGGGCCATGATCGCGTCGCCGATGAACTTGTCCACGATCCCATCGTGGCGGTAGATGGGCTCGATCATGCGCGAGAAGTACTCGTTGAGCATGGCCACGATCTCGTCGGCCGTCGACTGCTCCGAGATGGTGGTGAAGTTCCGGATGTCGCTGAACAGCACGCTGATACTCGACCGCGTGCCGCCGAGCTTCGACATCTTGTCCGGGTCCTTCATGATCTCTTCCGCCAGCTTGCGCGAGAGCGTGCGGCAGAGCGTGCCCATCAGCTTCTGTTCCTGCGTAATGTCGTCGGCCACGATCACCACGCCGAGTGACTTGCCGTCCTTGTCGCGCAGCGGCATGGCGTGGCCGTTGATCTCGATCTCGGTGGCGTCGCGGCGCAGATACCGGTACTGGTAGAGGCTGGCCTCGTCCTTGCCGTCAAAGACGTCCTGGATGGCGGTGGTCATCTCGCCGTTCAGTTCTTCGTCGAAATACTTCTGGTGCGCAACCTTGGCGGCGTAATCGATTTCGCCGAACATGCGGCTGGCGGCGGGATTGCAGAATTCCACGTTCCCATGCGCGTCGAGCGTGATCACGCCGGTCGCCATCGTGCGCAGGATGGACTCGTTGTAGTTGCGCATGAACTGCACCTGCTCGAACAGGCGCGAGTTCTGCAGCGCGATCGCCGTCTGCGATCCCAGCGCGTTGAGCAGGTGCTCGTCTTCCTCGGTGAACGTCCCGTGATTCTTGTTCAGCACCTGCATCACGCCGACGGTTTCACCCGACTCGTCTCGCAGCGGCATGCACAACATGCAGCGCGTGCGATATCCGGTGCGCCGGTCCACATCCTTGTTGAATCGAGCATCGGCGTAACAATCGGGGATGTTGACCGTCTGGCCGGTTTGCGCCACGTGACCGACGATGCCGACGCCGATGGGAACACGGATCTCCTGCGACGCCATGCCCTGCGCGACCTTCGACCATAGATCGCCTCGCTGGCGGTCGAGCAGGAAGAGCGTGGCGCGGTCCGCTTCCATGACCTCGGAGGTGGTTGTCACGATCTTGATGAGCAACTGGTCGAGTGCCAGCTCCGACGCGACCGCGCGCATCACGCGCAGCAGCGTCTCCGACACTTCCATGCGCTTGCGCAGTTCTTCGTTGAGCATCGCCGTCTGGATGGCGACGCTGGTCTGCGCCGCGAACGCTGCCAGCAACTGCTCGTCGGAATCGTTAAAGACGCCTGTCTTTTTGTTCAGTACCTGGAAGACGCCGACGATCTTGCCTTCCTTGTTTCGCATCGGCATGCAGAGAATGCTGCGCGTGCGGTAGCCGGTGCGCTTGTCCACTTCCTGGTTAAAGCGCGAGTCGCTGTAGGCGTCGGGGATGTTTACGGTCTCGCCGGTCTTGCCGACGTGGCCGGCGATGCCGGCGCCAAGCGGCACGCGAATTTCGCTCATCGCCGCGCCCTGCGCCACTTTCGACCAGATCTGCTTGGCGTTTTCGTCGACCAGGAAGACCGTGGCCCGGTCGGCATCAAGGACCTGGCAGGTGGAGGTAGCGATCTTGGCGAGGATGGCGTCGAAGCTCTCGTGCGAGAGCGAATCCATGATGTCCAGCAACACGCCGAACAACCGGGCATAGTCCGGCACGGACGGATTTTCCCGCATCTCGCTCAAAACCAGGGCCTCAGATGGTTCGCCGCAGTATACCGCGAAATTTTCGCCTTCGGGACCTGTCGCTTGCAATCGGAGACGTATCATCTACTTGACATGCCGCTGCCCACCCTCTTTTTCGGTCATGGCAATCCGATGAACGCGCTGGCGAAGAACGCCTACACCGAGGCGTGGGCTCGGATCGGCGCTACCCTGCCTCGGCCCAAGGCAATCCTGTCCATCTCGGCCCATTGGTACGTTCCCGGCACAGGCCTGACAATCTCCACTGCGCCGCGCACCATCCACGACTTCGGCGGCTTTCCCCGGCCGCTGTACGAGGTGAGCTACCCGGCGCCGGGCGAGCCCGCGCTCGCTCGGCGGGTCCAGAAGCTGCTTGCCCCGCTCGACGTCACGCTGGACGAATCCTGGGGCCTCGACCACGGCACGTGGGCTGTGCTCTGCCACGTTTATCCGCAAGCCGACGTGCCGGTGGTCCAGCTCAGCATCGACGAAACCAAGCCGCCGTCTTTTCACTACGACATTGGCCGTCGGCTCGCTCCCCTGCGCGAGGAAGGCGTGCTCATCGTCGGCAGCGGCAACCTCGTCCACAATCTGCATGCCTATGCGTGGGGACGCCACGCCGTAGAACCCTTCGACTGGGCGGTCCGGTTCGAGGAGAGCGTGCGCCAGATGCTCTCTGCCGAAGACCACAAGCCGCTCATCGATTACGAGAACCTCGGTAGCGACGCTCTGCTCTCGATTCCCACGCCGGATCACTATCTGCCGTTGCTTTACGTCCTGGGGACGCGTCTGCCCGGCGAGCCTGTGTCGTTTCCGGTGGAAGGCGTCGATGGCGGGTCGATCTCGATGCTCACGATTAAAACCGGCAATTAGGCTCTGGGCCTGGTCTGCCGGCTGAGGGTTGCCATTTCGCCCGCTGAATTTCTTGACTCCGAGGTAGACAATTCCGGGCTACAATAACGGCACTTTGTGGGTTGGCGCGCGTGGGGCGCGCAAAACTGGTTCATCGTCCCCGAACCAGGACGTTCGGAGGAACACATGGCAGACGCGAATCCCGTGCAACCGGGAACGCAGCAGGCGGAGCATCCGGAACACGTGGATGGTCACCGCAATGCCTGGATTCTGACCGGCTATGGGATCTTCGGCCTGGTGGTGATGTCTCTCATCGCCTATACCGTCGCCCAGTACGCCGTTCGCTAGGCGATAATCCGCGGCTTGGCCCGCCTTCGGCGGGTATTCCTTCTTGGGCCTCCCGAGCCTTCGCATTCGTGTGTCTGGCACCTTTTCACCCATCCCAGCAACCCTGCCTTTCCCGCTCTGCTGACAACCTTCGAATCCAGACCCGCACCACACTTATAGGCAAGCAATGGCAGTCCGAATTTGAGCGGGGGGGAAACTTATGCTTTGGTTGATTTTCTTTATTTTGCTGATCGCCTGGATTCTCGGCCTGGTCGGCACCTATACGATCGGATCGTGGCTGTGGCTGCTGCTCGTTGCCGCGGTCGTGGTGCTGATTATTCAGCTGGCCACCGGCCGTCGTCCAATCGCCTGAATCGGCGGTAGACCCCGCCTTCGTGGCGGGACTATCTAGACTGGAGCAGTTGCTTCAGCCCAAATCATGACTTGTAGAAAAAGGGGAGCGGGTTCCGCTCCCCATTTTGTTTTCCTGTTGTTTCCTTAAGCCGTGACCGGGTGCTCCGCTTCGATACTCGCCTCGCGCAGGAACTTCGCCGACTCTTCCGGCGGCGTCGGACAGATGTAGAAGCCGGTGCCCCACTCGAATCCGGCCATCTTGGTCAGCTTCGGCATGATTTCCAGATGCCAGTGGTAGTAGTCGTTGGTAGTGTCCTGCACCGGCGAGGTGTGGATTACGAGGTTATACGCGGGGTTATCGAGCACGCGGTCCATCTTCATGAGCACGGTCTTGAGCGCGTTCGCCAGGTTCTCGTAGATATGGGATATCCCGTTCTCGAACGCTGACTCGTGACGCTTGGGCAGGATCCACGTCTCGAACGGGAAACGCGGCGCGTAGGGCGCCATGGTGACAAAGTCCTCGTTCTCCGAGACGATGCGCGTGCCCGCTTCCATCTCCTGCCGGATCACATCGCAGAAGATGCGGCGCTCCTTGAACTTGTAGTAGTTCTTCGCGCCTTCCAGTTCTTCGATCACCTGCTTGGGCAGAATCGGCAGCGCGATCAGCTGCGAGTGCGTGTGCTCCAGCGACGCGCCGGCCGCCTCGCCGTAATTCTTGAAGATCAGGATGTACTTGAAGCGCTTGTCCTGCTTGAGGTCGAGCACGCGGTCGCGGAAGGCCCAGAAGACTTCCTCGATCCGCTTCTGCGGAAGATTCGCCAGCGTCTGGTTGTGCTCCGGCGTCTCGATCAAGACCTCGTGCGCGCCGATGCCGTTCATCTTGTCGAACATGCCTTCGGCTTGCCGTCCAAGATTGCCTTCGATGCCCAGCGCCGGGAACTTGTTCGGCACCACGCGCAGCGTCCATCCGGCGGAATTCCGCGACGGCGCCGGGCCGCCGTTGGGATTCGGCCGGTATGCCAGCACCTCCGGCGGGGTCTTCGCCTCGTTGCCGTAGCAGAACGGGCAGAATCCGCCCTTCAGTTTGACCTGTTCGCGAATGAAATCGGTCGGACGCTTGGCGCGATCCGTCGAAATGATCACCCAGCGGCCGACAATCGGGTCCTTCCGGAGCTCCGGCACGACAGATTCCTTTCGGATGGTGAAGTCAATTTTTTATTTTAGCGCACCCGGAAGGCGTTCTTGAAAATGTTGATCTCCGGCGGCTCGATATCGGTGTACACCGACACCACGTCGCCGCGGACAGCCGTACCGGCGTGGATGTTGCGCAGGTATTCGTGCGCGACCGTGCGCAATTCGTCCTGCTTCTTGCGATCGACCGCCACTTCCGCCGCCTTCACCGCGCGTGTGCTGCGCGTCTTCACTTCGATCACGCACAACGAATCGCCGTCCCATCCGATCAGGTCTATCTCGCCGCGATGCCTCGCGGTGCGGTAGTTTCGCGCCACCACCGTGTAGCCCATCTTGCGCAGGTGAAAATACGCCAGCTCCTCGCCGCGCTTTCCGGTGGAGATGTGGCCGGCTTCTTTGGGCTTGCGCCCGAACATGTGCGACATGCGATCGAGTGCGTTCAGCGCGACTTTGATCATTTTCCCGGAAGCCATACGGCGACACCTCACCACGGATTTACACGGAGCTGCGCGGATTCCGTCAGGCCCAGGGCCTGTCGCCGAAGCAGAGCCCGTGAGACTCCGCGTCGATCCGTGGTGATGTCCCTAGTGCTTCTCGACGATCGAAAGGCACTGCTCGATGATGTCGAGTCCCGCGTCCGCCTGCTCGCGCGTGAGGATCAGCGGCGGGCAAATGCGAACGGTATTCGGACCCGCCCCGAGCAGCAGCAGTCCACGCTCGAAGGCCAGCTCATCGACGATGCGGTCGCGTTCCTTCGGTGCGCGTTCTCTCGACTTCTGGTCCTTGACGATCTCGATGCCGATCATCAACCCGTGACCGCGTACGTCGCCGACCATCGGATGCTTCGCCGGCCACGTCTTCAGCCGCTTCATGATGTACTCGCCGACGCTGGCGGCGTTGCTGATCGCCTCACGCTCGAGCACGTCCACCGTGGCCAATGCCGCGGCGATGCACACTGGATTGCCGCCGAACGTCGAAGCGTGCGAGCCCGGCACCCAATCCATGATCTCGGCTTTCGCGATGGTCACGCCCAGCGGCATGCCGCTGGCGATTCCCTTCGCGACGGTGATGATGTCAGGCTCGACGCCGGAGTGCTGCACGCACCACCACTTGCCCGTGCGCCCGCAACCCGATTGAACTTCGTCGCACACCAGCAGGATGCCGTTCTCGTCGCAGATGCGCCGCAGTTCGCGCAGGAACTCCGGCGGCGCGGGCAGGTATCCGCCCTCGCCCTGCATTGGCTCGACGAAGATCGCCGCCACTTCTTCCGGCGCGAGGCTCGTCTTGAACAGCTTCTCCTCGATGAACTTCGCGCACCCGACCGCGTACTCGGTGGCGTCCATCGTCGCCGGACGATGGTAGACGTCCGGATACGGGATATGCGTCACGCCCGGCATGAGCGGCGCGAACCGCCGCTTCTGCTGCGGCTTCGACGCGGTCAGCGACAGCGCGCCCATCGTGCGTCCGTGGAACGCGCCGTAGAACGCGATGATCTGCTGACGTTTCGTGTGATATCGCGCCAGCTTGATCGCCGCTTCAACCGCTTCCGCACCCGAGTTTCCGTAATAGACTTTGTGCGGACCGCGCATCGGCGCCACGCGCGACAGCCGTTCCGCCAGCACCGCCATATTTTCGTAATAAAAGTCGGTGCCGGAAATGTGGATCAGTTCGGCCGCCTGCTTCTGGATCGCGGCCACTACTTCGGGATGGCAATGTCCGGTCGAGCAGACGGCGATGCCCGCCGCGAAATCGAGGAACTCGTTGCCGTCCACGTCTTCGACCACGGCGCCGCGCCCGCGCTTGGCTACCATCGGATACGAGCGTGTGTACGACGGGGAAATGAACTTGTTGTCCTGTTCGACTGCGTGCTTCGCCTTCGGCCCCGGCACCTTGTGCTTGAGCTGTGGCGCTGCGCTGGTCACAGTTTCTGTCTTGGCTGCCATATCTTCCTCTGCGTCCGGCGGCGGAATGCCGCCTGAAAAAGTGAAAATGCGGACGGAAGCCGCGCACACTGCGGCCCAAAATCAGGCAGGCAGGGACTAGTCGGAGCCGAACAGGCTGGGACGGGACTGCGAAGGCAGCGCGTGCATCCGCACCCTTGGCCGGATGCGGTATTCCAGACGCGTTTGCAGCATCGCCTTCACACGCCGATTATACGCCCGGTTGCCGCGATCGATGGCAAATGGCAAATGGCAAATGGCAAATGGCAACAAAGGCTAAGCCGCAGATGAACGCGGATCAATGCTGATTTCTTCTTTCGCTTTTTTCTCGTTCTTGTTCTTTTCTTGTCTCTTGTCCGTGCTTCTCTTATCTATCTGCGTCTATAGCGGCGGAAGCTGTTTTGCCATCTGCCATTTGCCATTTGCCATTTTTCAGCTGTGGATTACCTCTTGAATCCAGCCCGACTCTCTCCTCATCCATTCTGCTATTGTGGCCACATCGATGACAGCCGAATCCCAGGCCGCCGCGCGTCCGAGCACTGCGAAGATCGCAGTGAACTTCGCGCTGGTCTACGTCATCTGGGGCTCGACGTACCTCGGGATCCGCATCTCCGACGAGACGATCCGTCCGCTGGCGCTCGGCACCGTGCGATTCGTGATCGCAGGCGTGCTGCTGCTGGCGTGGTGCTGGCTGGTCAAGAAGCGTGTTTCCGTGTCGGCCGGCGACGCTCTGCGGCTCGCGGTGATCGGCATCCTGCTGCTCAGCGGCGGCAACACCACGCTGGCATGGGCCGAACTGAGCGTCCCCAGCGGCCTGGCAGCGCTCATCGTCGCCATCACGCCCCTGTGGGTCATGATTCTCGACTGGCTGTTCTATCGTGAGCGGTTGTCGGCGCTCGGGCTTGCCGGAATTGCGCTGGGAATCGCCGGTATCGTGGTGCTGTTATGGCCGCAATTGGCCACCGGAAGCAACGTGGGACGGCGCGAACTGTTCGGCGCGATTTCTCTACTGTTCGGATCGGCGAGCTGGGCGCTGGGATCGGTGCTGTCGCGCCACTGGAAGATGAGCGTCGACCCGCTGGTGGCCAGCGGTTACGAAATGACCGCGTCCGGCTTATTCAACCTGATCCTCGCGCTCGTGTTCGGATCATTCGCGAGTTCGACGTGGACGGCGCGCAGCGTCGGCGCCGTGGCCTACCTCATCGTCTTCGGTTCGTGGATCGGTTTCAGCGCCTTCATCTGGCTGCTGGGGCACGTCCCGACGTCGAAGGTGGCGACGTACGCATACGTGAACCCAGTGATCGCCGTCTTTCTCGGATGGATCGTGCTGGGCGAAAGCGTCGACCGCTTCGTGATGGCCGGCACCGTCGTCATCGTGGCCGCGGTCGCGCTGGTGAACAGCGCCAAGGTCCGCGACCTGCGACGATCGCGCGGTACCGCGGCCGAACCCGACCTGCCAGCTTGCGAACAGGGAGCGGACTAGCTCTTCCCGGCTTTCTGCTTGGCCCAGCGAGCTTTCTGCGCCATGGAGATTCTCTTCCGCGCCGCCGCGCTCATCTTTCTCTTCGGCCGCATGCCTCCGCCCTTGTGTCCCTTGATCAGCGTGCCGCGAAAAGCCTCCAGCGCCTTCCCTAGCGCGTTGACCTTCTTCTTTGCATGCTCGAGTTCCTTCTCCAACGCCTGAACGATGTCCATGTCGCCTCCGCGGTGATCTTACCAATAGCTCCCTCTTCCGGCGACCATGATCTTTCGGCGCGGATGCCCGAAGGTGCCGGAGCGCTTGGAGAAACTGGTGGCGCAATCCCGGCTGTCATAAACCGTTAAGGCTCCGCCGGCAACGGTAAGAGGCGTCTAACGATCTAAGGTTTCGGAGGGTTCTGATGGTACGTCCCACGCTACTGGTCGCGGAGCCGGAACCGGCGCAAGCGCTGTCGGTACGCAAGCTCGTCCTCGAAACCGGCAAATTCAATGTGCTGACGGCACACTCGACCCGCGAGGCGATCGATCTATTTCAATTGTTTCCAAACATCTCAGCGGCGATCATCGTCGCCGGCGAGGGTCTGGACTGCGACAAGATCGGTGAAGCGATTCGGACTGCAACACACAAGGTACCGGTAGTCGCGCTGTCGCCCAACATCGCAACTTCCTGCGCATCTGCAAATCACAATCTCTCCAGCCATGAGCCGGAAGAGCTTCTTAAACTCATGCGCTCGCTCCTCGGCGATCCGAGGGACTTGGATCGATCGTCGCGAGGCGCGTGAACAAACAGCTCGCGCTTGCGATGAGAGCTAAGGGGCTCCGCGCCGGGCGCCGACTTTGAGTCGAAAATGGCAATACTTATCTGCTCGACAAGTAATTCATTTCTACTGGATGTGATCTAACTGACATTAGGACTTCTTACACGAAGTACCGCAGCTCACCTTCCACTCCTTCTGGAGTTCGGCCCACTCCAACTAGAACTTAAGTAACCTCAAACTAAAACCTCAGTAATACGACTAAAGTTGTGCCGTGCGCGTCTAAGTTCAAGCTACCGCCGGAGTCGGCAACCCCGTACGACAGACTGGCTGAGGGGGTTCCGTGCGTGAACATACATCTCGCAGTATTGGTAGAAGACTCGCCCCGAGCGGCGTTCCGTCAGGTGGTAATCCCACCATTCTCATCGTCGACGACAATTCTGCAAACGTCGCTCTCCTCTCCGAAATCCTGAGCCGGGCTGGATACAAAGTACGGACAGCTGCGTCCGGCAGTCTCGCCATGCAGGTGGCACTGAACCAGCCGCCTGACCTGATCGTCCTCGACGTCCGCATGCCGGAAGCCGACGGCTACGAGGTATGCCTCCAGCTCAAGAGTCTTGAAAAGCTTGCGGCCGTACCGGTCATCTTCCTTAGCGGACTGGAC
>Ga0157369_10001446_pt1 | contig 29161 bp, 25 predicted proteins | sample C25metaG_FD_113461 | JGI IMG/M metagenome (GOLD analysis project Ga0157369, IMG submission 113461) | Corn rhizosphere microbial communities from Kellogg Biological Station, Michigan, USA - C2-5 metaG | ecosystem: Host-associated > Plants > Roots > Rhizosphere > Soil | place: USA: Michigan... | reverse complement strand
TTCCGAGAAGCGAGATTCAGCCCGGTTCCTGCAAGAAACCAACACCAGCGGCGGAGTGAGCTTCGACGGGCACCCCAAGTCGTTGTCGATAACAGGTCTTATCGTGAGTGTGCGCTTTTCGTTCGCCCGTGAAACTCACCATACCCGGTTTATCGTCTATCGCTCGAAGATGTGTTGAAATTGATCCATGCCGCGTTCTGTGTTCGTTCTTCTTGCATCGGCTTGGTCCCTTATTTCGATCTTTGCCGCGCAGACGGAAGCGAAACCCGGTGCAGCCCTTTCTGCGAAGAATTTGCAAGGTTGTTACGAAATAACGTTGGGTGAATGGCAGCCTGTTCGGAATTGGGGCGACGATCAAGTCTTCATTACTACTCCGAAACGTATCCAATTATTGACTGATCGAGGCGAACAGGGATTCGAGTCAGAGGGGTATCTCCTGAGACCTGCTCCCGGAGAATCTCGCACCGTCTACCGATCATCCTTCTGGAAGATTGATAAGGGGGATGTCCTGCTGGTCTGGACGACTGGCTATTCAGGCGTAACGATGAAGGTCCGTCCCAGCGGCGAAGAACTCAGAGGCACGGCGAGAACGTTTTGGGACTTCCCTCGGTCGCCACAAACGGCTGCGGTTACCGCCCATAGAATCGAATGCAAACGACAATGACGAGTGATAACAGGTCTTATCGTAAGTGTGCGCTTTTCATTCGCCCCATTGAACCAAAAGTTGCGTGAAGCCGATTATCGCTCGTTATTGCTAGACGGCGGAACGCGGAGGCGAGTGCCGGTCGTGCTCCCGCCACCAAGGGCTTCTCGCACATCTGCAAGCCCAACTTCTGGCTTCGCAAAGAAATCGATGTATTCGTCATGGCTGAAGAAGGCATTCACGTAATTCGCGTGTGTTAGGACGTAGCCGCCCCACCCATTCAACATGGACACCTGGAGAAAGGACGCAAGGTCTTCGGCCTCGTATTCTAAGAACAGATGACCGGGAGATTCGTGTAGCAGCCGACGGTCGCCGTATGTGCTCCGCAGCCGGTAGTACAGGTGCCAGTTCTCCGTGCTCGGCCAGATGCCCCATTCGGTGATCCAGAGAAGCGTAGGCATTCGACACGTGACAGACGTGGCGATCCAATGCGCGAAGTAGAAAATCCTGTGGGGTTCAGGGGGATAGCTGATGCGCTCAACGTTTAACCCCGGCACGTCATCCGGCTTGGCACGGTCTTTGCCGCGTAGCCACGTTTCGCAGTCTTCTTTCGTATAGAAACGCATCGGACTAGTCTACCGGGACGACGATTGTCGATAACAGGTCTTATCGTAAGTGTGCGCCATTTGTTCGCCTCAGAAGCGAATAAAAAGCGCATGTTTACGTGAAGCCGATTTATCGACAACTAGACCGCTGTGTGCCTAATCCGGACGCAGAAAACCGGTCTACAATTACCGGCCTGCATGTCCGCGTGGCTTGTTTCCGGCAGTCGCTGGCGTAAGGCAGTCCTTGCCTGTCTCCTACTGCTGGACTGCTCATCCGCTCTTGGTCAGCCGCCGTCACGCCCTCCATTCTCCGCAACCATTCAAGCCACCACGATGGATTCAACCCACAACGGATGGATCGAGAGCAGCCACGCGGTCTATGCGACATTGCACTTCGGCGGCGCACACAGGTGGCGCATCGATCTGATCGACAGAGGCTACGAGAGCGAAGATGGGGATTTCTTTATTCGCGATGAAGAAAAACACGTCCTCTACAAATTTCTCTCGCCGCCCATCCTGCCCGAGGTCTTCTATCACGAGTACGACGTCAGGGATTTCTCGCCGATCTCGGAAGCGTATGGCCTTGAGCAGTGGACGCTCTTTGACCCGCAAAACCCGTGCTCCACGTTCCCCGACGCAACCTGCGTACGGCTTGGTTCGGACAACATAAAGAAGCTGCGCTGCGACAAGTGGCGCATGGACACGGTTTCGGGATCGTGGCGCACTCGCCTCACTGTCTGGATCGACCGCAGAAGCGGTATCACCGTGAAAAGCGACATCGAGAACGTGTCCCGCGAAAAGAAGCACCGCGAAGTCCATCGAGTGATCCTGCAACTGACGAATATCCAGCAAGCGCCACAAGGTCCGGCGCTCTTCGAGTCAGTCGGGATTGACGGAAGAATCACGTCGCCGAACGGTGGAGACCTTCGCGCCGGCAGTGGCGCATTCACAATCCGCAAAGACGTGGACCTGTATACGTTCCAGGCAGCGGCGAAGGAGGTCCTCGTTGACGCGACGGTTCGGGACGGCAAGCACCGCTTGGTTCCGAATCTTCAAAAGAGCGATTTCCGAGTTTTTGCGGATGGAGTGGAACAGCCTGTCATCGGTTTCTGGTACGACGAGGTGCCCCTCGCGGTCGCCCTGGTAGTGGATAACAGCCAGAGCATGCAGCCCGCCCTCGCCGCGGCGCATAAGACCGCAGCCGAGGTCTTATCGCAGTTGAAGCCAAACGACAAAGTCGCGGTCTTTGCGCTGAACACGAGAGCTGACATCGTCTCGGAACTCACGTCCGATCGGAGTCATCTGCCCGAGGCCATCAAGTCGATCGGCGTAGTCAGCAGTCCCCAAGAGCTTTTGCCTTGGGTGGAAGTGCCGCAATGGGGAAACGGGACGGACATCGTAAATGCGCTTTTTGTCGCGACTCTCTATTTGAGAGATCATGCGCCGGAGATGCGCCGCGTGGTCATCTTGATCTCCGATAACCAGGCAACGGCGATGACCATAACCCGAAAGCAAGTGGTGAAAGATGAGAACGATCTCATCGATACGGCACTCCTTTCGGAGACCGTCATCTATGACTTGCAGGCCAACGGCGGCCTTCCGCGTGGACCCGAGATCGCAATGGACCATGTCACGGAAGTTACGGGCGGAGAAATGATGAAGGCATCCGGTCCACGGTTAGCGCTCGACGAGGTCATCGATGCACTGCGAAAACGCTACCTTCTGAGCTTCAAACCGGCTCAAACAGACCCGGACGGACGACTGCACACGATCGAACTGCGGCTCGCGGATCGCCTCGGCCGGAGAGCGGAGGATTATTCCATCTACTATCGCAAGGGCTATCGGACGCCCCAGCTGCAATCACAACCGAAAGCTGCGGCCGCGGTTGAGGTTGCCGGGATCCGCCCGGAATTCAACCGCGCCAAGCTTGGCCCGCGAGTGTGCGTAGCGGAATTGAAAGGATTCTCCTCGGACATTGTGGGCAATGCCGATACCCGAGAGGTCGCCACAGAACTGTCCGGATTGAAAACCCACGGCGGCACGCCGATCGACGCCATCGACATCGGCAAGCGAACAACCGCGGAGCTGTCGCAAGCCGTAGAAGCGGAACGGTGTGATTACACCTTGAGCCTGTGGCGATACATCCCTGAACATGTGGACTTGCGCACACACCGGCCGCCGGGCCTCATTCAGGACCAGAACACAACCCTCACATTCGAGCTTCGGCGTCGCGATTCCAAGAAGCCGATTGCCAAAGGCACAACAACCAAACAGGACGGGAACCGCTACCAACATTCCCAGATTCCGAATGGCGCACGTCCGCGGACGCCTCCGTTTCCATACGGCGACTTCGCTGCACAAATCGCCAGCAAGATCTTATAGGAATTCCGTAGGCCTCAACCGCGGCGTGGTTCGTCCGCTACAGCACCTTCCAACGAATGGTGACGGACTCGCCTGGCGCGTAGACAACCACCAGGAATTTGACGAACACGTTGTGGGTCGGGTCATGTTCATCGCCGATTCGCAGAACATAGATGTGCCCTGCGGATATGGCGGCATTAGCGCCAGATTGCAATTTGCCGAACAGCACTTCTGTCCCGCCGAGCTCCTGCCGGGTCTTTCGCCCGATCGATAGCTTTCCTAGGTCGAGCCGGATGGATGCAAATGCTTGGCCACCACCAACCGTCTCCGCGACCGAATACCTTGCGGCAAGAGTTTCCTCCGTTCCCAGATCGGCAAATGCCGCGATGCGACCGCCTTCCACGCCTGAGCTGAACTTTCCGGGAACATAACCGCCAAACTCTAGGTCGCTACAGCGATTACGACGCTCGCCGTTCTGTTCCACGCTTCCGTAGCGACCGTCAGCGAAACAAAGCGCCTGTGAAAGTGCATCACGCGAATACAGAGTTGTAATGCCCCCGTTTGAATCGTCTCCACTTGCGCAAACAGCGGAACCGCTAATTTAAACGTGATCAGAGCGATGGTTTTACGAAGCATGGCTCCTCCTTTGCGGCTGGGTATTATGCCCGAAATCGAATCCCAGATGATTGGCGATAACAGATCTTATCGTAAACATGCGCCTTTTCTTCGCTGTTCGGGCGAATGAGAAGCGCACGCTTGTGTGAAGCCGATTTATCAGTCGATGACAGCCCGTATCGAATCCGTCGCGCGTGACGTACACGATAGCAAGGCCGATAATCAAAGCATGAAACCAGCTGCGAAGGGTGTGGCGATCGCTGCCGTGGTGATTCTGGCGGCCGCGCTCGTGCTCGACTACGCCTTCTACGACGAGGGTGCGCGTTTCGCTGATCAGCTCGCGACATTCGCAGCCAAATTTCGCAATTCACCCCAAAACGAAGCGGTTTTTGACTACGTGCCTAAGTATTGGAAGTGGCAACCGATTCGGGTCGGTATTGGCAAGATGCGCTGGTGCAGGAATCCGCCTTGCGATGCACAGGGAGCCGCCACGGTCTGGGTGTCGATCGGAAGGTCGGGTACCGGATACCGAATCGGGGCCGAAGCCAGTGTCCCGCATCCGCTGGAGATCGAGAAGCCGCAGGGGCCGCTCCGCGTCCGCCTAAGGAAGATGAATGGAGAAGTTCAAGTCGTCGGACTGGAATAGGCACGAGTGTCCGGTCGCTAACCGCTAGTTGTTGATAACAGGTCTTATCGTAAGTGTGCGCCTTTTCTTCGTCGGTAGAGCCGATCATCACATTCGGCGTTTCGGATGCCCTGGCGATACCGTAGAACGCCTCAAGCCCGCAAAGCCATAGGTTCCTCTTCGCCAGGTGTATGAGTAGATCGCAATGTCGGTCTGCTTTGGATTCAGTTTGTTATCTGCCTCAGGCACAGAGACATCGATCATCCCGTCATTAAATCGCACCGTTACATCGCCGAACGCGTTATCACAGAAGCCAGCACCACTCGGCGTTTGTTGCTCTCGCCAAACCTTCTGGTACGACTCACGCGGCAGTTTGCTGAACACGGTGAGAGCTAGACACGTTGGGTCGCCCGATGACGTTACGAGTAGCACTTGCTTTGTGTCGGAGATGAAATCAAGTTCTTCAATACGCGAGTCGTCGTCGTTGGCGTCGGCAAAGACGGAAGCCATCCGCCACAGTTGATGCACGGTGAATGGCGTAAGGCCGGTCCTTTGCGCCCACTTGGCCTCATCTTCACGACGCACTTGCGTCCAATCCTGGCCGTGCGTCAGACCGGCGGCGACAAAGAATACGACGATTGCGGTTGTGAATCGCCTCATTCCAACCCGACCCGTTCAGCGATGAAGCTGTTGGCGGCCTACTGTGGATGGTTTTCTTTAACCGTGTAATCCGGCGGTATCTGGAACAAAGATGGATCGGGATCGCCGCGCTGAATATTCGTGAATCGCTGTTCCATAGTGCCGCTACGCGGATCGACGGTCTTAACTTTCAACGATCAAGTGCATGTCGACCGTCGTCCAGGTTTCGGATACAGAGATCAAGGGAAGCTCGTTGCCTTCAACTCCAGCCGGAGTGATGCGCGTCACCCTACTGCCACGGGCCAACAGGCCCTCGATGGCTTGGGTCCCAAGGTCCTCGCGAGTGACTTGAATCCGGGACAAGTTCTGCGGGGTAGCGGCTTTCTCGGGCGGAATTGCCGCCATGTTCTGATGAGCACTCGGCTCTGGTATGTAGTTGATTGTGGCAGTTTTTGCTGTGTCGTTCAGGGTGATGTTTGCGCGGCGAATCGGGTCAAACATCGTGATGAAAGAGTGCCGTTCCCCACCTGGCGCGATGAATTCGCGCTCTGTGCGCTGACGGCCTTCGGAATCACGGTACGACTTGCCGTGAGTTTCCTGATGAATGCGATTGCCATCTGCGAGGGTCTGATCGGTGGTCCATACGACGTCGGCAGAGAATGGTTGATTCTTAACACCACTGACACCACCGACGACTGCACCGCTAAAAACGACGCCTTGACCGTTAGCTGTACCCATAAACATGAGGATGGTCGATATGGTCGCCACAAGCACGTTGCCCCGAACTTTCATAGGAGCCTGAAAACATCCGCGAAATTGTAACGCCAAAGTGAAGCTAAGAACCACCCGTGGCAGCGGACAGTTCGTGAGACTTTCGCCTAGCCTTTCGGCCTACCAGAGGTGCAGGATACGGATAGCAATAGCGTGGAGGATGTCATGGTCAGCGTCGTGAAGTTCCGCAGTTTGCTCTCAGCAATCACAATCTTGGCTACGAGCGTAGCGGCATCAGGCGTTTCGGCGAGACCGGCAGCCGACCGAAGCTCGGATAAGAGCGCCTCCACTCCACAGATTGAATGGATTCGCGCAAATGCTGTGCCGCTAAAGACAGTCGAGGCTGGTCACGGCTTCGACGACATGATGCCGCTAAAGAAAGTCGTCGGCGATGCACGAGTCGTCGCGCTCGGAGAGGCGACGCATGGCACGCGAGAGTTCTTTCAGTTGAAGCACCGTATGGTGGAATTTCTGGCCACCCAGATGGGGTTCACGATCTTTACGATCGAAGCGAACATGCCGGAAGCGTACAAGCTGAACGACTACGTCCTCCACGGAACCGGCGATCCAAAAGAATTGCTTCGCGGAATGTACTTCTGGACGTGGCAGACGGAAGAAGTCCTCGCGATGATCGAATGGATGCGCGAGTTCAATCGGTCGGACAAGGGCCATATCGAGTTCACCGGTTTCGACATGCAGACCCCAACCGTGGCCGCTAACATCGTGCGACGGTACGTCGCAGACCACGACGCCCCGTACCTGACCACTCTCGACCCTGTGTGGCAACAGGTCACAAAGGCACGAGCGAGCGCACCCAACGGCTTTGGTGTGGGCACGTCCTCTTTTCCGGTCGAGATTGCGGCTGGGCACACAATTACGTTCAGCGGGTACATCAAGACTGAGAACATCACACGAGGTTACGCTGGCCTCTGGTGGCGGATCGACGGGTCGAAGAATGAAGCTGGCCGCCCCGCGATACTCGGCTTCGACAATATGCAAGCCCGTGGTCCGCGTGGCACGACGGAGTGGACGAAGTACGAAATCACGATGCCGGTTCCGGCTGAAGCGCAGAACATCAACTTCGGCGTCCTGCATCCCGGCAACGGTACGGCTTGGTTCGATTCACTGCAAGTGGCTATCGACGGCGTTCCGTACACCGACACGTCCAGGTTCGACCTCGACTTTGAATCGGAAACCGTGCGTGGCTTCTACGCTGGAGGCCAGGGATACAGTGTCGGCATCGATAAGGATGTCGCCCACAGCGGCAAACAAAGCTTACGTAGCAAGTTCGTTGGGGCCGAGATTCCGGAGAATGTGGAAACAGCGCCGAACGCCACCCTCGTTGCGAGTTGCAGGGTAATCGTTCGCGATCTAGAGGACCTTCGGTCTGGCACGAACGGAGACAAGGAAAAGCTCAAGGAGCTTGAATGGGCTATCCAAAACGCCCGCGTGGTCTTGCAATACGCTGAACTCAACGCTCATACGAAAACGCGGGATGAGTCGATGGCAGACAATATCAAGTGGATTGCGGACCAGAACCCCGGCGCAAAGATTATCGTGTGGGCGCACAACGGCCATATCTCTCATAGGGGCACGCCCTCGTATGAGCCGATGGGTGGCTACCTTCGCAAGATGCTCGGTTCGCAATACCTCAACTTCGGCTTTGCCTTCAATGAAGGCTCGTTCCAAGCAGTCGAAATGGGCAAAGGCTTACACGACTTCACCGTAGGCGCAGCACCCAATGGCAGCCTCGATGCGACATTCGCTGCGACCGGCGTCCCAATCTTTGCTCTTGATCTGCGCACCGCTCCGAAACTCGGTCTGGCAGCCGACTGGCTCAAGAGTTCGCATCAGACGCGCAGTATCGGAGCCGTATTTTCGGAGAGCACAGCCAACAACTATTACGTGAACACGGCAGCGCCAGAGATGTTTAATGCAGTGCTTTTCGTAGAAAAGACGAGCGCGGCGCACAAGCTCATCTTGGCCCCACCAGACGCTAATCAGGCGAAGTGAGGCGTTTAGCGTGACGGGGAAGCTTCGTTCTTCTCCTTCGGCCAGTCCTGATGCATCGATGACAGGGCATTCAGCACGTCCAGGCAGTCGCGAACCTCGCCACGAAGGACGGTGCGTTTGGCCGCTCCTCCGGCATCTTAGTGGTTTGCGTTTTATCTTTCGGTCCGCCATAAGCCAACCGCTCCCAGCGGATCGGAATGCCCTTCATACCGGGGTGCTGGGAGCGGCTTCATCGCCTAACAGATTGTCGGGCAGTTTGTCCCGAAATGGGAAACGCGTCTGTGAGCTACGTCACAAAGCTCGCTGGCGAAGCTACGCTCGACCGGGATTTCGCAATAATAAAGTGCCAAATCCCCTATCACACGTTTCACGGTCGGGGGCGAACGGAAAGCGCACACTTACGCTAATGTATGGTCCGCCGCGTGACTGCAAGGGCGAGTAATGAACGAAGCACAGTCTGCGTAAATGTATCCGGCCTCTGGTTGGAGCTTTTGCTCCGGGCCATGATGATGATCCGCGCGTGCTGCTCCTAATAAGGCGACCGGTCTGTTTCGACCCTTAGCGTAGCAAGGTTTTGCAGCACGCCGTTTGACTGTTGTTTCGTCTTAGCCTCTCCTTAGCAGACTTTCAGAACCTGGCCCTACTACGCGGCTGCGATCGCCGCGTTCCTGTACTCGTTGCCTGTCGAGAGCACCGCCCAGGCGATGCGCGCCAGTTTGTTGGCGACTGCCACGACGACCTTGTTCCGTGGTGCTCGCAGCTCCAGTTCATGCGCCCACTGCCCCAATCGGCCAGTGTCGTACTTCACTCGCAGCAGCATCGCGCGTGCGCCGTGGATGAACATGCGACGCAGATAGACGCTCCCTCGTTTGCTGATGCCGAGCAGTCGCGCCTTGCCTCCGGTCGAGTGCTGTCGTGGAATCAGGCCGAGCCAGGCGGCAAACTCCCGTCCTTTGCGAAAGGCGGCGCCGTTTCCAATCGCAGCTACCGTCGCTGTCGCCACCAGCGGGCCCACTCCGGGAATCTTTCGCAACCGCTGGCACGCGGGATCGCTCTCCGCGATGGAATCGATCTCATTGCTGACCGAGTCGATCTCAGCGTTCAGATCCTTCCACTCTTGCCAGAGATGAGCGAGCACCTTGCGCATCCGAGGCGTCAGGTTCTGCTCCGCGTCTTCCAGTATCGCGGCCATGCGATTGCGCAGGTTCGACGCGCCTGCCGGGAAGACGATCCCGCGTTCCAGCAGAAAACCTCGGATCTGGTTGATCAGTGCCGTCCGACGATGCACCAGCCGGTCCCGTACTCGATGGAGTGCTTGCAGATCGAGCTGATCGTCGGTCTTAATCGGCACGAAGCGCATGTTCTCGCGCGCTACCGCTTCGGCGATCGCCTCGGCATCGAGGAAGTCGTTCTTGTTCGACTTTAGAAAGGGCTTTACGAACTGTGCCGGGATGAGACGAACATCGTGCCCTTGCTCTCGCAGAGCTGCACCTATGAAGTGCGCGCCAGAGCAGGCTTCGATGCCAACCAAACTGGCCGGCAGGTTCGCCGTGAAGGCGAGCAACTGCTGGCGAGAGAACTTACTCTTGATGATGATCTTGCCGTGCTCGTCCAGTGCCACCAGGTGAAAGGTCGTTTTCCCCAGATCGATGCCGACCGACGCGATATGCATGCGAGTGATCCTCCACTGTGTGTTGCTGGATCATCCCATCTCGGGATGATCCGCGGCGGACCATCTAATTAGGCGATTTATCGCTCGTCCAGGTCCTCACTGAGTCGACTTCGCGTGCGATTTCAATTCTTCTATTGCCTTCTGTGTTGCCTGATCCGAAGCTGTCAAACTTGCCTGCGGATACAGGAAACTGTTCTGTTTGCGATGACCTTCGTCGAATTGCAGAGCGAGCGACAGCAGACTTCTTGCTTGAGTTTTGAGCTGTAACACACGCTTCCCGTCAGACATCTGAATCGTAAGTTCAAAGACCTCCAGGCGCCACGATGTGACGCGATAGGCATGGATGTCGTTTCCGAACACTGCCGCACGAGCACAATAGCCGGTGCCGTCAGCATCCAGTTCGAGGCGTGTAAACGTGAAGCCGTCACTTGAAAACCCAGACCAGACGCCCACGAATTTCTCGGGTGGAATTGGGGGCGCTTTCTTGTCACTCGCGGCTGCAATTCGGGCGTCGGTCAAAAACACGGCAAGGAGGAAAATGGCGCGCACGATACGCATAAAGGAAGACATCTGTTTCATGTCGCAATCCGGAAGGCCGTCAGGGAGCGTGATCACCCGAATATCGTAACCACGCGCTTTCTGTTCGCCAACAGGCGAAGAAAAAGCGCACACTTACGATAAGGCGATTAATGAGATGGTCCGCCGCGCGATCAACCCGATGGCATGATTGCGAGAAGGAGGATCATCGACATGAAGATTCGTTCGATCGGCATCGATCTCGGCAAGACGACCTTTCACCTCGTAGCACTCGCGGAGCGCGGCAAGGTCATTGTCAGAAAGAAGCTATCACGCAAGCAGCTGTTGGCATTCACCGCGAACCTCGATTCCGCGCTGATTGGCATGGAGGCTTGTTCAGGCTCGCACTTTCTAGGCCGTGCGCTTCGCGAGCAAGGGCACGATGTTCGTCTCATCCCGGCGCAGTTCGTAAAACCCTTTCTAAAGTCGAACAAGAACGACTTCCTCGATGCCGAGGCTATCGCCGAAGCGGTCGAACGCGAGAACATGCGGTTCGTGCCTATCAAGACCGACGACCAGCTCGACCTGCAGGCGCTGCACCGAGTGCGGGAACGGTTGGTCTCACGTCGCACGGCGGTGATCAACCAGATCCGAGCGTTCCTGCTGGAGCGCGGCGTGACCTTTCACAAGGGGTCGTCGAGCTTGCGCCGGCAGATGCCAGAGATCCTCGAGAACGCCGATGCACAGTTGTCGCCTCGGATTCGTGGCCTACTGGCGACGATGTGGGAAGAGTGGAAGCAGCTGGATGAACAGGTGAAGTCGTTTGACGCACAGATCGAGACCATCGGCAACGATGATCCGATCTGCCAACGCCTGCGCGAGATACCAGGAGTGGGGCCACTGATCGCCAGTGCCGTGGTGGCGTCGATCGGCAACGGAGCGGCGTTCCATAAGGGCCGCGAGTTCGCCGCCTGGTTGGGCTTGATTCCGAAACAGTTCTCCACCGGCGGCAAGGTGAAGCTGCTCGGCATCAGCAAACGAGGAAACCGCTACCTGCGGACGATGTTTATCCATGGTGCTCGTTCGCTCGTGCTCCGCGCGAACCGCGAGCGCTCACCAGTGGGCGCCTGGGATCAGCAGCCTGGAGGCCAGGGCGCATCGCAACGTGGTGATTGTAGCCATGGCTCACAAGCTGGCGCGAGTCACATGGGCCGTGTTGGCGAGCGGTGAGCGATATCGACCCGCTTCAGTGGCAGCGTAAGCACCCTGGGAAAACCTTTCCACGAAGTCTGCTAAGGAGAAGCGACGGACGAAGGAACAGTCAAGCGGCGTGCCTGAGAAACTGTGTTGTGAAATGTGTCTGACAAGACCGCCCGATTAGAGAGGACAGGCACGCGCGGATCTCATCCAGTGCCCGGAGATGGATTCTCCAACAAGGCCGGATACATTTGCGCAGACTGATCTCCGTTCCGAAGATTTCCTTGCAGGCGCGCGGCGGACCATACATCACAACAATCACGCGATCTGCGTTGGCTGAGTCAAGCAAAGATGATCGCGACGATGGCCCAATCCCGGTGCATATCGGATAGGCCGACGGTCATTTTGCGGGCTTCGAGATGCGGTTGACTGATCGGTTGTAGGCGGACAGTGGAAGAAACCTTCCTAATCGATTCCTTCCTACGCGCCAATCCGTTCTGTGAGTCCGGGTCCACTCATCAATCTCGCGGGTGATTGCAGTGAAAGCGTGACCGCGAATGGTGACCGGCAGTCCCTCGTCGATGAGCCGCAGTCGTACCACCGCCTCGGATACGTTCAAGTATCTCCCAATTTGAGGGCAGCCTCTGAGGACTGCGGGTGGCGCAGTTCGCTCATCAGGTGTCAGACGCGTTAGCGCAGTCTTGATTGTTCGATAGAACTCGCTTAACGAACGGAGCTTGATGCCCCTGGAGAACAATGCACTCCTGGCGCTAAACTTCTGCCGCTTGCTGATGCGCAGTCTCGGAAACACATGGAAAGATTGGCAGCGATCATTCGTTCCGTTCATCAGCACGGCAAGAGTGATGACCCCGTGTTGATCGCGGCGAACACAGTCGTCCAGCGCGGCCACTCACTGCCAGTCACGCAAGGGCACATGGTGACGGCTACATCTACTCTCAGCTTGGGACATCGGATGTACCCTTCATATGGCCCGGCGATGACGCGACCAGGAAAGCGACGTATCAGGTCCGAGATAATCTCCATACGGCGTTTCTTCAAGTCGGCTGTAAATTTGCAGCGCCGTTCGTTGAATGATTCATGCGACGGGCGTTTAAAGCCAATCAGCTCATACGTTCGCGTGAGGCTGCCAAAGCGACGGATATATGTGTCCTTGTCTGGAACCGCTAATGAACCATCGATTATGTCCGAACTCAAATGGCCTCTCTTGCGCCACAACTTTCGCAGCAACTGCAACAACTGCTCGTCTGTTTTCGCGTCGGTGCGGTCATAGTAAGTCTTAAACGCACGCCTGAATGTTTCCTCGTCAACGATTGCCGGAAATGCATTCGCCTTGGTGATCCACCGCTCAGGTGGTATGGGCCGGACTTTTGACTTGAGTTTGCATTCTGTACGCCCCCACGCAAGCATTCCCATGTATTTAGGATTCGTGAGGACCTTTTTTACCTGGTACGGTGTCCACGGTCGCCCCTCACACCTATGGCCCTGCCGAGAAAGGATTTGCGCTATTGCATAAGGTCGTATGTGCTGCTTGAGGAACATGTCGTAAATCGAGCGGATGATTTCAACCTCTCGTTCGGGCCCTAACACCAGTTGGACCCGTCCAGCGCGGAACAGTTTCTGGTCTCCGGTTTGCATCAACAGCCGCGGCTTACCGTCCGCCGTGAGCAGCATCCGCCGAAGGCCGAAGCCTGGGTTTGAACCAGCCCAAAAGCCTTCTGACGCAATTCTTTTTAGCGACAGGTAGACTCTGCGCGATAGTTCGCGGCTGTATTCAGCCGCCATGGTCCGCTTGAGCGCCTTAAGATGGCATTGGGCAGCGTCAATTCATTCCCAAACTGTTCTGCGCAGTAGTGAATCGGAACGCCGCTACTGCGGCACAGGAACTCGTAGTGAGCCGCCTCGTCGGTATCCTGAAAACGTCCCCATCGGCTAACGTCGTAAACCAAAATCGCCAGGAATTCTGGTTTTCCCCCTACAACGTCCTGCAACAGAGCTTTGAGTGCTGGTCGATTGCGCAACGACAATCCGCTTCGGCCCGGATCGGAGTAGGTTTTCACGATTCTGAAATTATGCTGCTCCGCATATTCCGCAATTACCCCTTCTTGGTTGGCAATGGAATACTGCTGGTGCTCTCTCGACATTCGGAGGTATTGGGCGACTGGAATGCGCCCGGACGTGTCCATAACACGCTCCTGTAAGACGACATCGTAGTCCTTGCACTCAGGGGACTGCGCATCTGTAGATCGCGTGACAGCGCTCACAGCGCGTGCGATTGTTCGGTGCGAGGATCGCAGCGTCCGCTAAAGTGGACTCGCTCCCGGTTGCCCAGCGGCTTCCGCAGGGGAATGCCAGCCGGGAGCGTGATTCTTGCGTCCCACACGCAAAGCAGTGGCGTTGGGAGCGTAGAAGTCGAGACCACCGTAACCGTCAACTTCGATCCGCTCACGCGATGACGAGTGATAACGGGTCTTAATCGTAAGTGTGCGCTTTTCCTTCGCCTCTGAAACGGTGAGCCGATGGAGCACCCGTCGCCGTTCCCGCTAACGAAAACGCCGGCCTGTGCAGGCCGGCGTGCGTAGGGCAGTTTTGGTTTCGACTCAGACCACGATCAATGGGCGCATCATGTCATGCTCTTCGTGTTCGAGGATGTGGCAACGCCAAACATATTCATCTCCGGTGCGGGGACTCGTAGGGATCGTGACGGCGGGAACCGTGGGCAGGTCGAAACGCATGATCAACTGCATCATCAGCTCGGTCCCACGCGCGCCATTTCCTTCCAGCCTGTGTCATTCGGGTCCGGCGGGCGCATTGGCCTTCGAATTTCGGCACTCCGCTGTACTTTTTCGAGTTGAAAGATTGGCGGCCGATCACCTGCGCATTTACCAGGTGGATGTGGATGGGATGAGTGTCGCCCGTAAGGTCGATCCGTTCCGCAGACATTTTGCTCTCGGATTCAAGAGCTTTGTCTGAGGCGATTCTGTCTTCAATTGCATAAACTAGAATCGATGGACTGGCTGACAGAAGACGAAGTGTCGACGACGCGGCAATGGATCGCCGCGGGATTCAAGCGCTATGCCGAAGTGTGCGGCGCGCTTGGAGGGCAGATACGAAACAACATCCGTCAGCAGGTCCTGGCATACGGCACTAGCTTTGATGGTCTTCTGGCTGGCATTATCGACGTACCAGACGATTACGACGTCGAGACGCTGAAGCGGTTGCTGTTCGAGCTTAAAACGGCGGATTGCCCAGCTGCGGTGCTGGTTGAGTTGACGTTGCTGTGTTCGAGTGCTTACAAGGTGACGATTGTTGACCTCCTCTGGAGAGCGGAAATGCTCGACGACGGCTTGAAACCGCGCGAGCGACTGGGGTTTGCAGATCCTGCCAACAAGAGGGGTAAGGGTATTTCGCGCAGGGCGGTGGGTGCAACAAGAACTGAGATTCCTTGGGACATCGAGGCCATGCAAAAGACCGGGTACGCAACTCTGAGCTCTGAGCACTTTGCCTACTTCTATCTTTTCCTGGACGCATTCAAGAAGGGTCACGATGCGCTGTCCTATCTCCTTACCGCCACGCGTATTGTGAGAGAGATTGTGCCCGCCGTTTCTACCTATCTCGTTTTTCCCGGAGCCGCAGCCGAGAGAGACGGCCTCAGTCCAGGAGCGCTGCAGCGAAAAGTTCTCAGATATTTTGACGAGAACCCCTCCCAAAGAGCGTCAATGGAAAGCAGCATTCGAGCCCTCCTGGCGGACCCCGCCTCCCACAGGAGCGTGTTCGGCGATCCGGAAACCTTTTTCGGGTAATCAGACATTTCCCACATGCCACGGCTCGCTCCGTCTGCGACAGGAAACTCCATTTGCACTAATCTGGCTCAACTCTGATCCTCCAATGGGTAGCTGGGGGCCGGCGGATGGGTACCGTTCATCATCCGCTGGCTCGCAGCAAATCTGAACAGCAGTGACCGATGGCGGCGTAGCTGCCCCTGCAACGACAGTAGGTGCGAGCCGTGCATTGCACAATCGGCGCATCACACGTGATTGGGACGCCAGAGGCACTCGATTGCAAAATCCGGCAGTTGCTCGACATGACCGACCCTGACTGTGGTGCCACACCCTACACGGTTGGACCATCACGGATGACACGGCGAACTACGGGGAATGCGAATTACGAACGCGAGCACAGAGGAAGCAGAGGGTTGTTCAGGAAGTCAGTAACGGTAAGCCTGCTTGAAAAGCTTAGCCGAGGCAGGACGCGGCAGGCGAGTTTAGCAGCTGAAAGTTGATGGAGTGAGAGTTTATGACTGATGAAGAGCTAGAGGCCCTTGTTGGCGAAGTGCTTGCGAAAGCTCGAGGGTTCATTGAGAGGCAGATACCGATGGGGCCGATTCTTTTCTTGCGAGCCAACAACGAGTGGCTGGTGATTGCGCTGGTGATCCCCGAGGAGATTGCGACCGATCTCTCACTCGGCGCGGCAGCAGCCGAGATCCTGAAAGACCACAGTCACAAGCTCGCGATCCTGATTTTCGAAAGCTGGGCGACTTTGATTCCGAAGCACTCTGAGATGTCGGATTCAAAACGAGTATGTGTCGAACGGAAGGAGGCGCTGGCGATCAAGGTGTGGCTTCCAGATCACACACGCAAGGTCGGCATCCAGATGTACACACGAGATGCGGACGACGCGCCAATCTTTGAAGAATTTTCCTGGGTAGATGAGGGTTGCGACAATCATTCAGTAGCAGCGGATATGCCCGGCCTGAATTGAGAGCAGCGGTCATGAGAGGGGACCGCGACGGGACGAAGATAAGTTCACTGGTGAGCCCAGGCTGTTGCCCGGTAGCGGCGTTTATGTTCACACATTCGGTTGTGGTCGTTAGCTGCTATACGACGTCGGCGGCGCTCAGCCGAGGGCGAAATTCGTATAGGCATTCTAGGGAATGGACTGCGGCGTTCCGGTCGGCATCGGGCACGATTGGCTGCAACCAGTCCCCGCAAGATACGGATTGGTAGCGCTCGACATCGCCGATCCGGAGCACCCGAAGGAGGTGTCACGCGTGCAGGTTGCGGACGACGAAGAGCCCGTCGGGCCGTGCAATCTTGCTAGCCTGAGGCACCCACGTCGGCGACTACGCTTGATAGACGGTCTTCCCGCCGACGATCGTGCGCACGATCGGGATGTCCTTGATCTTGTCGGCGGCGACGGTGTGCGGATCGTCGCCGAGGATGACGAAGTCGGCGAGCTTGCCCGGCGTGATCGAACCTTTCGTGTGCTCCTCGCGCGTGTCGTAGGCGCCGTTCAGCGTATTCACGCGGATGGCCTCGTCGACCGAGATGCGCTGGTTGGCGCCCCACGTCTGGCCATTCCATCCCGTGCGCGTGACCATGGCTTGAATCGCCATGCGCGGATCAAACGGACCCGGCGAGAAGTCCGAGCCGCCGGTGGGCACGACTCCCGCGTCGAGCATCGAGCGGTAAGCCATCGACCACTTCAGCAGGTCCTCGCCGTAGAAACGGAACTTGTCGGCGTTGTAATAAGGATACGTGTTGAACATGGCAGGCACGGCGCCCATGGCCTTGATGCGCTGGATTAACTCCGGATTGACCAACGTGCAGTGGGTGATCTTGAAGCGCGTGTCGGGCCGGGGATGCAGCTGCAACGCGCGCTCGTAGGCGGTGAGCATCATGGCGATGGCGACGTCGCCGTTGGCATGGCAGTTCGGCCGTATGCCCGCGCGGTGCACGCGTTCGACCCAGGCGTTCAGATCTTCCTGCGTGGTCGTGATGTTTCCCTTGTACGGTGGGGTGATGTCGCGGTAAGGAACGCTGATCGCCATCGTACGCTCGGAGAAGGAGCCGTCGACGGTGTGCTCGGCGGTGGCGCCGAGCCGGATCCAATCATCGCCGAAACCGCTCTGGATGCCGGCGGCGATCATGGCGTCGAGGGCAGCGTCGTAGGGTTCGTAGGAGACACGATGCAGTAGATCGCCGCGCTCGCGGACCTGTTGCAGAGCCTGGAGGTCGCCGCCTTCGTGGCAGACGCTGGTCACGCCGTAACGCACAAACTGTTTGGAGATGTGGGCGAGACCATCGCGATCGCGCTGGGACTGCTGCTCCGGCGTGTAAGACGGACGCTTCCCGACGTTGCGAAAGACGTTGTTGGCACGATCGGTGACGCGACCGTTGAGTTCGCCGCCAGGATCGCGGTCGAAGGTGCCGCCTGGCGGATTCGGCGTGGCTTTCGTAACGCCGGCTAATTCCAGTGCCTTGCTGTTGTAGAACGACGTGTGGCCGCCGCGGTGGTGGACCACGACCGGGTGCTCGATTGAGACACGGTCAAGATCGCTGCGGTTCAGTTCGCGATTGTCTTTGACCTTGGTGTCGTCAAAGAATTCGCCGTTCACCCAGTAGCCGGGAGGCGTTTGCTGCGCGCGGGCACGGAGCTTGTCGACGATGCTCGCGATGGTGACGAACTCAACCTCAAAGGGATTGCCGACGAGCACGTCGTACAGCAGCGTGTTCCCGGGCGCGTGATTGTGGCAATCGATGAAGCCGGGCACGACGGTCATCTGATGAGCATCGAGCTTTTGCGTCTTCGCGCCCGAAAGCCCGCTGATGTCATCGTTGTTGCCAACCGCGACGAAGCGCCCGTCCTTGACGGCAAACGCTTCTGCTCGCGGACGTCGCGAGTCAACCGTGTAGACCTTCGCGTTGGTGACCACGAGATCGGCCTCTTTGGGCGAAACGGACGGCTGCGGATCGGCGGACTGCTCCGCGTCTAATCGAGGCCAGCCGATGGAGGCGGCGAGAGCTGCGGCGGCGGTGCCTATGAATCCTCTGCGGCTAAAGGTCGACATGATGGTCTTGGTAGCGTTCGGGTCGGATATGATGGCACGCAGTTATCCAAATGAAACAGAGAATTCGACAGGTCAACCGGCGCGAGGTGCTGCGTGGACTGGGCGCAGGCGCGTTGCTGGCCGGCGTGCCGGGAGAGTGGCTCGCCGGAAGCACGAAGGCGGAGGCCGAGACGATGAAGACCGCTGATCAAGCGAAGAAACCGGACCTGAACAAGGTTTTGCCGGAGTTCAGCGAGGGCTCACGCAAGCGATTGCAGGAACTCGTGAGCGCAACGGATTTTGACGCGCGCATTCCGGCGGCGGATGTGAAGGCAATCGCCGCGAACGAAGGCAAGACTGTGGATGCTTTGATGATGGCGCTGCTGCCGTTGGCGCGAACGCTTTCGCGTCCGCCGATTTCGCAGTTCCTTGTGGGCGCAGTGACGCGGGGAGCGAGCGGGAGCCTATACCTTGGCGCGAACCTCGAGATTGCGGGCCAGGCGCTCGGCTTCACGGTACATGCGGAGCAATCGGCGATTGCGGCGGCTTACATGCACGCGGAGAAGGGAATCGAGACCATCGCGGTCACCGCGGCACCGTGCGGGCACTGCCGCCAGTTCATGAATGAGCTGTCGCCGCACAGCAAAGTCGACATTCTCGTCAAAGACCGGGCGGCGACCACGTTGGCGGCGTTGCTGCCGGAATCGTTTGGTCCGGGAGACTTAGGCCGCAAGGACGGCGCGTTTCCGGTCCAGAGCACGTCGCTCAAGCTATCTGGTAATGCGAACGCGTTGGCGACAGCAGCACTGGAAGCGGCGCGGATGTCGTACGCACCTTACAGCAAGTCGCCGTCAGGGGTGGCCATCGAAAGCAAGTCGGGTAGGACGTTCAAGGGCAGTTACATCGAGAATGCCGCCTTCAACCCAAGCCTGCCACCGCTGCAGACGGCTTTGCTGGCGCTTATCGCGGCCGGAGAGGACTTTGCGACGATCACGAACGTGGCGCTGTGCGAACTCGGAGGCAGCACAATCAGCCAGAAGAGCCCATGCGAAGCGGTGTTGGCGTCGATTGCGCCGGGCGTAAAACTCCAACGGGTGGCTGCAAGTGTTTAGCGCAAAGTCAGCGAACCAGGGCCCATAGCAGTCTCAGATGGTGAATAACCCCGGCAAGCCGGGGCTATTTTATTTTCCCGTAAACCCTGTGTCTCACCTGCGCATCCAAGGACATGTTCGCTTATGCCATCGACTGGTTACTCTCGTAATCAGTAAAAATCCTTCGGTCCTGAGCTTGACACCTGAGCAGCGCGAATAGTTCAATATTTGATTGATTTTGAGTGTGGGGGGACAGTGTCAATGCAGTCGCGCATGTGGAAAGTCATGAGTCTCGTGATGGCTGTGCTGGTTCCTTTGTCTTTGATGGCAACGGAGCCGGGCGCCTTGGCAATTCCTTCGGGCAGCGTGACCCTTAACGGCAGTGCGCTTTCACGCGAGTCTGCGGTTTTTCCGGGCGACCATATCAGCACGTCGGATGGCTTGGTGGCGCTGAACCTGGCCGGCTCCAGCGTGCAAGTCGGACCGAAGTCGTCGGTCGTGTTCTCTCCGAGCCAGTTGACGGTTTCCAGCGGCGGAGTGAAAGTCATGACGACGACGGGCATGTCCGGGCAGATCCGCAACCTGAATCTCCGTCCCGCCGGCAATGACAAGAGCGTGTACACGGTTGCCGAGCGCGATGGGAAGATCCTGATTGCGGCGCTGCAGGGTTCACTGTCGATCAACGATGGACACGGGCAGATGATGCTCGCGGCCGACCACGCGGTTGCGATTCCGGTCCAGGACAACAGCCAGACGCAGAATCAAAAGCCGTGCAAGAAGAATGACAAGAACTGCGCTGCAGGCGCTGGCGCGGCTGCAGGCGCCGGTGCGGGTGGCGGAGCTGCTGCCGGCGCAACCGTCAGCACCGCGGCCGCTGTCGGCATTGCCGGTGCGGCCGCTGCGGTGAGCGCGGGACTCAGCTATGGCGTTGCCGTTGCCACGCAGCCGAAAGCCAGCCCATCCCATCCGTAGTCGCTCACTCGAGAGACTGCTTCCTTGTTAAGAAACGCGACGACCCCGGCACTGCCCGGGGTCGTCGTGCGTTACGACGCGGTTTCGCCTGATTCAGGCGCGATGCGGCTCTCGCAGGGGCGACCCTCTTCTCGCGATGGAACACAAGACTTCCGACTCAATCATGATAAGGTTGCCGCCCGGAAGGATCCGCCATGCCACTCACAGGCCGGGCAGTGCCGTTGTTTCGCCGGGTCCTGCCTGTTTACCTGTTCGCGATCGTGGCTCCCACACTGGTGCTGCTGTACCTGGGCTTGCAGTCGGTAAAACGCCAGCGCGAGGCAATCGTAAGTCTAAGCGAGTCGAATCTGCGTCTGTCGGGAGACCGGTTGGCGGCGGAGCTGGAGCGCCGCACCTCGGAGCTCGCCGCCTCTGCTCTCGAGGACCCGGATGTCGTAAGTCTGCCGCTGCCTGCCGACGGGCGATTCACGCCCGAAGTGGGAGCGCGCATTCGCAATGCCTTCGGGCGCATTCAGGCACGCCACCCGATTGCACGCCACTTCTTTCTGCTACAAGGAAACGCGGTGCGTTTTCCCCTGCTGCGAGCGCCCTCGCCGCAGCCGCTACTGGCAACGTCTAAGGATGCCCGCCACTTTGAGCAGCTCTTCTCCGAAGCCGAGGACCAGGAGCTGAGGTTGCAGCGACCGGATCTTGCGCTCGAGAGCTACCGCCAGAGCTACCAACTGGCGCTACCCGATGCGTGGAAGGCCCGTGCCCTTGAGCGCATGGCTCGCTGCTTGCAGGAGACACAACAGGCCGCGAAGGCGGGAGAAGCCTACCGCACGCTGCTGGGTCGTTACGGGGGCCTATACGATTCGTTCTTCAGACCTTACGCTGTCGTTGCCGTCCTCGAAATGAAAGCGCCAGACCTGGTTCCGCAGCTGCAGCGAGAAATGTTGCGCGGGCAATGGGAACTCACTGCGGAGCAAATGGATTACTTCTGGGAGCGCTTGATCAAACTGCCGGGCGCTCAGCTGTCAACTCAGGAATCTGAATTCCGGTCCCATCTCCAGTTCGCTCAGGCGTTGGAAGCAAAGTTCCAGCACCAGGGGCTGCTTCGTCCCGGGGAAGTCTACGCGCTTGCCTTCGCCCGCCCTCCCAACAACTACCAGACTTATTACACACAGTTGGCCGCGCCTGGCAGGTCAGAAACGCTGGTGGGTTTGAGCGTGAACCTCGACTGGGTGCAGCAGACGCTTCTGCCCCAAGCCAGCGCCGATCTCGGCATGGAGCAGGTGGCACGATTGGTGCCGAATGGTTCCCCGGACTCGGGTCCGCCGGGAGGCCTCGTGCGCGCGGCGTTCAAGGATGCCTTTCCTTTCTGGAAGCTGGCAATCGGACCGGCGTCCGGAACCAACCTTGCGACAGGCGCGAACAACACCCTTGTGTTTTCGTTGTCGACGATCCTGGTCTTGTCGCTCCTGGTGCTCAGCATTACGTTGCTGGTCCGCGACGTGTTCCGGCAAATCGAGATAGGTCGGCTGCGCGCCGATTTCGTCAGTGGAATCTCACACGAGTTGAAGACGCCACTCACCCTCATCCGTCTTTACGGCGAGACGCTGCTCGAGGGAGAAGATTTTCCCGAGCCCGAACGCCGCGGCTACTACCAGGTGATCACCCGCGAGAGTGAGCGCCTGACGCGCCTGATCGAAAAGGTACTGGATTTCTCGCGCATCGATCGCGACCGCAAGCAGTACCACATGCAGGACGGAGACCTGGCGGCCACGATCGCCGATTCGGTGCAGATCTATGGGGACTACCTGAAACGGCGTGGGTTCTCAGTCGAAACCGAGATCGCGACACACTTGCCGACAGCGCGATTCGATCCGGAAGCCGTCTCGCAGGCGGTATTGAACCTGCTGGACAATGCAGCCAAGTATTCCGCAGAGTCCAAGTTCGTCGGCGTCCGGTTACAGGCTGGAGAAGCCCACGTGGTGCTCGAGGTCGAGGATCACGGGATCGGCATCCCAGCGAATGAGAGGGGAAAGTTGTTTCAACAGTTCTACCGCTCCCCGGGATCCACTGGGAAGGGTGGGTACGGGCTGGGGCTATACCTGGTGAAACACATCATGGACGCCCACGGCGGCGCGGTTGAAGTAGAGAGCGAAGCCGGACGTGGGAGTCGGTTCCGCCTGAGCTTTCCATGCACAAGATCCTGATCGTCGAAGACGAAGAAGACCTGGCGCGAGGGTTGGAGATCAACCTAAAGCGCGAAGGGTACGAGGTCCTTAAGGCCGCGCGTGGCGACGGCGTGCTCGCGCTGGTGCTGAGGGAGAGCCCCGATCTGATTCTCCTCGACGTGATGCTTCCAGGCGAGAACGGGCTCGACGTTTGCCGGGAACTGCGCCGCAAGGGTCTGGAAATGCCGATCATCATGTTTTCCGCCAAGGGTGAGGAGGTTGACCGGGTAGTCGGGTTGGAGGTCGGGGCCGATGATTACGTCACCAAGCCCTTTAGCGTCCGCGAGCTATTGGCGCGTATCGCCGTGCGCCTGCGACGGCAAGGACCGCACGATCCGGGTCTTGCGCGATATCACTTCGCCGACGTGGAGCTGGATTTTGACAAGTTCACCGCCACGCGCGACGGGAAGCCGCTGGACCTGACTCCCAAGGAGTTTGAGATCCTGCGCTTCTTCATTCGACATCGGGGCGCGGCACTGACTCGCGAGCGCATGCTCAACGACGTTTGGGGCTACGAGAAGTACCCCACCACGCGGACGGTGGACACTCACATCCTCAAGCTTCGCCAGAAGCTGGAACCCGATCCTGCCAAGCCGCGCTACATCCTCTCCATCTACGGCGAGGGCTACAAATTCGTGGGATGAGCCACCGCCGTCGCTCCTGCGGCCGCAGGATCTTTTGACAATGTTTGACAATTGCTCACTCTCCTCTGACAACCAGCCTCCCCGGGCCGCCTAGGCTGGCTCCGCGATTCAAACGAAAAACTTGGGGGAGGATATTCCAATGAAGCGAAGCATTGCCGTTCTGATTCTCGTGGGGGCCAGCATCGGCGCACTAATCGGCGCCGAGGCCGTCAAGGCGCAGGGCGCCAGTAAACAGGTTCCGGCAAACGCCACCCTGCAAAACGCGGGGTACGCAATCCTGAGCGACGGCAAGGGTACCTACCTCAACGGCACGTCGGATTGCGTTACCTCGTGGGTCGACAGCCGCAGCGGGTACTACTTCCTGAGATCAACGATCTTCAGCTGCGTCTCCACGAATCCGCGCACGATCATTCTCGATTTCACCAACGCGCTGGTCCGCACGCCGGATGGAAGCGGATCGGATACCTGCCACGTTGACGATGCCTTAGGCGACAGCGGGCAACTGAACATCTGTGGCCCAAACAGCGTGCCCGATGTCCGCATCATCGCCAACACCATGTTCAGCAGCGGCGCGCTCACCCAGGGGACGACGGTAACCATCCCGTTCAGCCTCTCTCCCGATTTCAACGGTACCGACTTCGAACTTGACTTCGAGGCGGCGGTCCCGGTCAGCGGCGGCAGCACCATCCGCACCTTGAACGCTCCGGCCGGCTTGGTTGCCGACCTGTACAAGTACAACAAGCACGGCGGCAAGGTCAGCCTGGGGCGCTTTGTCATGCCCTTCCAGCTTACGGTCACGGAATAAACCGCGAGCTCATCGGACGAGAGCGTATGATTCGGCCGATCAATGGGAGCAGGTCCATGGGCACGCGACGGTGCATGGTGGCGGCGCTAGTGCTGGTGCTCGCCACCACGATGGCGGCGCAGGAGCCCACTCCAGCGCAACTCTTCCAGCAGGCCATCGACATCATGGCAACGCGCGGCGACTACCCTGCGGCCATTCGCATGTTCGAAGGAATCGCCAAGGGGAAGGACCGTAACTTGGCAGCGCGCTCTCTCCTCTACGTCGGCCTCTGCTACGAAAAGTTGGGCAAGCAGGGCGCAAGAGAAGCCTATCAGCGCCTGGTTCGCGAATTTCCCGACCAGCCGGAGGCGTTGGCGGAGGCGCGCGTCCGTCTGGCGGCGCTGGCGCGGCCATCGGCTGCGCCACCTTCGTTGCTGATTCGGCGCGTGATGCAGGGGCCGGAGGCGGACTTTCAAGGTAGCGTCTCCCTCGACGGCCAGCAGTACACCTACGTCGATTTCTCCACCGGCAACTTGGCGGTGATGGATCTGGCGAGCGGTGCCAAGCGGCCGTTGACAGACAAGAAGTCCTGGTCCGAATCCGCCGACTTTGCCCGCTACTCCGTCATTTCCCCCGACGGTAAGCAAGTCGTCTATTCGTGGTTCAACGAGAAGAGCTCCTTATTTGAACTCCGGATCGTGGGTCTCGAGGGCGAAAAGCCACGCGTCCTCTACCACAACGAGGAGACCATCTCTCCTCAGCCGGCGGCGTGGTCGGTGGACGGGAGACAGGTCCTCGCTGTCCTGACGGGGAAGGATGGGTCAAGCCGGATCGTCTGGGTCGCGCTGGCCGACGGAGCAGTGCAGGTGATCAAACAATTCGGCTGGCGACGGCCAAGCCGCATCAGCCTTTCGCCGGATGGTCGCTGGGTGGCATACGACGTTGCCCCGAAAGAAGACGAGCCGCAGCGCGACATCTTTCTCTTATCTTCCGACGGGCGCATCGACATCCCGTTGGTGGAACACCCGGCCAACGATCGGGCGCCAGTGTGGACCCCAGATGGCAAGGAAGTTCTCTTCCTGAGTGACCGCACCGGAACCTTCTCCCTCTGGGGCATTGCTGTCGAGCGCGGAAAGCCGAAGGGCTCTCCCGCCCTGCTGCGGCGCGACATTGGAACGATCGTGCCGATGGGCATGACGACACTCGGCTACTACTACGGGCTCTCCAACGGAACCTATGACGTTCACGTCGCCGAAGTGGATCCCGCCACAGGCAGCGTCACCACGCCGCCTCACCCCGCCAGCCGGGCCCTGGTGGGCGGTACGCTCAGTCCGGCATGGTCGGCCGACGGCAAGAAGCTGGCTTTCGTATCGGGAATGGGACCCCTCGGATTTGCCAACGATCCGCTGGCGCTAACCATCCTTTCTCTCGACACCGGCGAGCAACGTCAACTTCTTCCGAAGATGGGATCCTTCGGGCGGTTGCGGTGGTCGCCGGACGGACAATCTCTCCTGACAACTGGGCAGGACGTAGGCAATCGCGGCGGGTTATTCCAGCTCGATCCGCGAACCGGACTGGTCACGCCCATCGTTTATAGTGCGGTACTCCAAGGCTACCCACGGCAGGCCGAATGGGCCCCCGATGGGAAGTCGGTCTTTTACAGCGCTCTCGGACAAATCCTGCGGCGCGACTTGGAGACCGGCGAGGAAAAGAAGGTATATCCGGCCATGGTGTTCGCGCTTTCGCGCGATGGGAAGTGGCTGGCGTTTCACGAAGAGGATCGGCCCGCGAAATCTTCGGTCCTCAAGATCGTTCCAGTGAATGGTGGCCCAACGCGGGAACTGCTTCGGTTACCGGGTTCCGGCGCGTTCACACTGGGAATGGCGTGGTCGGCCGACGGACGCTACCTGCTCTTTGTGAAGTCGAACTCCCAGGATCGATCGCAGCCACACGAGGTGTGGCGGGTCGCTGTGGAAGACGGCGAGCCGCAATTGCTGGACATTGCTATGCCTGGCCTTGTGGAACTGCGCGTCCATCCCGACGGACGGCGGATCGCTTTTTCCGCCGGTGTGGCCAAGCCCGAGGTTTGGACGATGGAGAACCTCATCCCCGTGCTCGAAGCCGTCTTCGAAAAGGATCGCGCTACGTCCCCCAAAGCGAGAACGGGCGATTCCAAGTCCGCAAGGTGAAGTAATCCCGCATGTGGCCCGCGGGGACTGCTGGTGTCCAAGGTGCCGTCCGGCAAGTACGGACTCACGACGCGGATCAGGAACTGGCCCTTCGGGTTGGATGGCGACTTGGACGCCACCCGGCACGTTAGCCAATTCGCTTGCAGTTCCGCGGAATACGCCTTGCTGCGGGTATTGATATATTCCGTTACTTGCCGAGCACGGGATACCAGACGGACTTACGCCATTCGGTGCCTCGCACAAGTTCGTGCCGCCGAACGACAATGAGCCGGACTGGACCGGCTGCGACACGGTGATCATCGCGTCAAACTGACGGTTGTTCGCCGGGAAGTACCGTGGCGCCTCGGTGGTGTTGGGGTCGCCGACGATTACACCAATCACCAGGTTCGTGAAGGTGGAACCGTTCGGGATCGAAAATTGCAAGCTCGCTGGACGCTACCGACGCCGTGGTTGTTGGGATCGACGCGGTCGACCGGCGGGTTCGTGGCGCCATTGATCGGCGCGGTCGGATCGACGGTCACGAACGTGACCTTCGACTTGGTTACGGCGGTCAGCGAGAGCAAACACGCCGCACCGTTCTTTGTTGGTAATGTACGCTGCGCACTCCGGAGTCACGATCGTCCCGCTCAGGAACAATGTCGTCGTATTGCTACTCGCGGGCGTGAAGAACGGCGTGGAGCCGGCGTAGAAGCTCATCTTTCCGTTCTGCGGGCGACCGACGAGGAGTCGATCCTGCTACGTGCCGGCGCAGCGAGCCGCAGGCATCGATCCCATGGTCGCGTTACGGTACGAGTGAGGACTGCCGAGTTGGCGCCTGGGGACCTCAGAAGCCGGGATACACGAAGCGTGACACACCTGACATCTGTGCGAAGATGATCAGCAAGCCTGTCAGAAACAGGATGACGAGCAGGGGAATCAGCCACCAGCGCTTGCGGCGGTAGACGTACTGGAAAAGTTCAACGATGGTTCCGAAGCGTTGCGAGAGCGCGCCCATTCTTTTCCCAGCTACTTTTTTATCACGCAATCACCCAAAACAAGAACGTCGAGTCCGCTGCGCTGGAAGGTGCTCCACGAGTCTGCCGGCGACGCGACCATCGCCTCGCCTCGCAGGTTGAAGCTGGTGTTCATCAGCACGGGAGTCCCGCTCGCCTGCCCGAAGCTGCGCACGAGTCCCTCGTACCGCGGATTCCACTCGCGACGCACGGTTTGCAGCCGTCCTGTTCCCATGTGATTTACCGCCGGCAACCGCTCGCCGGCTTCCCGTCGCCACGGATGCACCAGCAACATGTAGCGCGCGGGATACTGCTCGAGCTGCGGCTTCCCTGCTTCGAAATACTTTGCCGCCTCGTCCTCCGGCACAACCGGCGCGAACGGGCGAAACGGCTCGCGAAACTTGATCTTGCTGTTGACGATGTCTTTCATCTCGGCGCGTCGCGGATCCGCCAAGATGCTGCGGTTTCCCAACGCGCGCGGTCCCCATTCGAACCGTCCCTGGAACCAGCCCACGACCTTGCCCGCGAGCAGCTCGTCTGTGACTGCTGCTATCAGCTTCTCGTCGTCGGTGAACGTCTGCGCGCGCAGATTCTGGCTGCGGACGAACGATGGAATCTCCGCGTCGTACTCCTCACCGAGGTAGGCATCTTCCATCACAAAGCTTCGCCGCTTGCCGAGCAGGACGTGCCAGCAGTACAGCGCCGCACCCAGCGCCCCTCCGGAATCTCCCGCCGCCGGCTGGATGAACACGTTCTTGAATGCTGACTCGCGCACGATGCGTCCATTCGCCGAGCTGTTCAGCGCCACGCCGCCCGCTATGCACAAATTCTCTTCGCCGGTTTCGCGGTGCAGCGACGCCACCATCTTCAGCAGCACGTCTTCGGTGAACCGCTGGATACTCGCGGCGACGTCGGCGTAATAACGGTTGCGCTTCGCCTCTTCGTCCGAGTGGCCTTCCGCGGAAACAAAGAACTCCGACTCCGGCTTTCGCGGCTCTCCAAACACGGACAGGAACTTGCTCGAATACGGGATCCGGATCGAGTCGTGAAAGCGAAAATAACTCAGATCGATCTCGAGGCTCCCGTCGCTCGCCACGCGCGCCATCTTCTCCACGCGATCGACGTAGCGCGGCTCGCCGTACGGAGCCATTCCCATCACCTTATACTCGCCTTCGTTCACTTCGAAGCCCAGGAATGCGGTGAACGCCGAGTACAGCAGGCCGAGCGAGTGCGGAAAGCGCATCTCGCGACGCAGCACGATCGAGTTCTTCCCTGTTCCGTCCCAATCGGCTTCGCCCGATCCCCACGTCGCGGTCGACCATTCGCCCACGCCGTCGACCGTCAGCAGCGCCGCGCGTCGAAACGGCGAGCAGAAGAACGCGCTCGCTGCATGCGACACGTGATGATCCACGAACAGCACTCGCTCTGCCGGAATTCCCAGCGCCGACATCAGCTTGCTCTTGATCCAGAGTTTTTCCTGGATCCAGCCAATCATCGCTTCCGCGAAGAATTCGCGCGACTTGGGAAACGTCCCAATCGCCGTCGTCAGGATCCGTTCGAACTTCGCCAGCGGACGCTCATAGAAAACCGCGTAATCCACGTCCTTGGCCGTGATCCCGCCGCGACGAAGGCAGAAGTCCACGGCGCGCTGCGGAAACGTCCGGTCGTGCTTGACCCGGCTCAGCCGCTCTTCTTCGGCGGCGGCGATCACGCGACCGTCCTGCACCAGCGCGGCCGCGGAATCGTGGTAGTAGCACGAAATTCCA
>Ga0157369_10001445_pt1 | contig 29168 bp, 21 predicted proteins | sample C25metaG_FD_113461 | JGI IMG/M metagenome (GOLD analysis project Ga0157369, IMG submission 113461) | Corn rhizosphere microbial communities from Kellogg Biological Station, Michigan, USA - C2-5 metaG | ecosystem: Host-associated > Plants > Roots > Rhizosphere > Soil | place: USA: Michigan... | reverse complement strand
TGATGCGGTGGGAGCACCGCCGCCATCCGCGCGGCGCGGTCGTTCAGCCGGCAGAGTAACGCGGCGCTTGCGCCTCGCGCGGCGCTTCGCAGCCAGGCGCTGGACAATTTTCGTTCCCCTGAGTACCTCTCGATCATGACCAAGCAGGATCTCAACGCCCGCGGCATCCTGGCCGGCGAGGCGCCCAAGGATACGCCCATCACCCTCAGCGGCTGGGTGCGCACAAGGCGCGACTCCAAGGCCGGCATCTCGTTCGTGCAGGTGTTGGACGGATCGTCGTTCCATCCCGTGCAGGTCGTGGTGCCGAACACCCTCGCCAATTACACCGATGAGGTGCTGAAGCTCACGGCGGGCTGTGCGGTGCGCGCGACCGGCACGATCGTGCCGTCACCCGCCAAGGGGCAACCTTTCGAGATGCAGGCAACCGCGGTCGAGGTCGTCGGCTGGGTCGAAGACCCCGACACCTATCCGATCCAGCCCAAGCCGCATTCGCTCGAATTCCTGCGCGAGGTCGCGCATCTGCGCCCGCGCACCAATGTGATCGCGGCCGCAACGCGCGTGCGGCATTCGCTCGCGAAAGCGGTTCATCGCTTCTTCGACGAGAACGGCTTCTTCTGGGTCAACACGCCGATCATCACCTCCTCCGATGCGGAAGGTGCGGGTGCCATGTTCCGCGTCTCGACGCTCGATTTTGCGAACCTGCCGCGCACCAAGGAAGGCGCAGTCGATTTCAGTCGCGACTTCTTCGGCCACGAGGCGTTTCTCACCGTGTCGGGCCAGCTCAACGTCGAGGCCTACTGCCTCGCGATGTCCAAGGTCTACACCTTCGGGCCGACCTTCCGCGCCGAGAACTCCAACACCAGCCGCCATCTCGCGGAATTCTGGATGATCGAGCCGGAGATCGCGTTCGCGGATCTGTCGGACAATGCGACGCTGGCCGAGCGGCTGCTCAAACACACCTTCAAGGCACTGCTGAACGAACGCGCGGAAGACCTCGCCTTCTTCGACGAGCGCGTTGAGAAGGGACTGGTCGCGAAGCTCGAAGGCATCGTCAATTCCGAATTCGTGCGCATGGATTATACCGACGCCATCGCGGTGCTCGAGAAATCGCCGGAGAAGTTCGAATTCCCGGTGCATTGGGGCATCGATATGCAATCGGAGCATGAGCGCTATCTGACAGAGAAGCATGTCGGCAAGCCCGTGATCGTCATGAACTATCCCACTTCCATCAAGGCGTTCTACATGCGCGTCAACGACGGCGGCAAAACCGTCGCGGCGATGGACGTGCTGGCGCCAGGCATCGGCGAGATCATCGGCGGCAGCCAGCGCGAGGAACGCCTCGATGTGCTCGATGCACGCATGAAGGCGATGGGCATCGATACCGAGCATTACGGCTGGTACCGCGACCTGCGCCGTTACGGCACCGTGCCGCATGCAGGCTTCGGCCTAGGCTTCGAGCGCACGATGGCCTATGTGACCGGCCTCGCGAATGTGCGCGACGCCATCCCGTATCCGCGAACGCCGGGCAACGCGCGGTATTGATGGAATAAACCACCGGTGAACTCCGTCATGGGAAGCAACCGAGGGGGAATGCCATGGGACGCCTGAACCAAGCCTGCGCGCTTGTGGCTATTGCGATCACAACGATTTGCGCGCTGTGCGCACCGGCGTCGGCGGCGAAGCTGACGGTGCTCTATTCGTTCTGCGCCAGCGCGAATTGCGCGGATGGCAGCATCCCGCGTGGCGATCTCTTCCTCGATGCGGCGGGCGATCTGTACGGGCTCGCCACATCCGGCGGTGCGAATGGCAGGGGCGCCGCGTTCCGGCTTGCGCACGATCCGGTCACCGGAAAATGGAAATACCACCTGCTCTACAGCTTCTGCGCAAAAGCCGATTGTGCAGACGGCGGAGGTCCGCAAGGCAAGATCTTCTTCGATAGCAGCGGCAATCTCTACGGCGTCACATTCAATCCCGGCACGGTCTTCGCGCTGATACCCAACGCCAATCGCACCAAATGGCGCGTCGAAACACTGCACCGGTTCTGCCTGAAAGCAGGCTGCATCGACGGCGCCATGCCCACGGGCGGGCTCACCTATCCCGGTGCAAAAGCCGGTGGGCTTTATGATGGCGTATCGCCAATCTATGGCGAGACGTTTGGCGGCGGAGCCGCGCAACAGGGTACAATCTTTGCGCTGGCGCCCGAAGCTGGCCGGTGGAAGCTTCACAAGATCCACGATTTCTGCACCGAAACCGAGAATTGCGACCTGACCGACGGTTCGCAGCCAAATGGCGGTCTCTTGATCGATGCCACAGGCAATCTGTTTGGTTCCAGTGCCGGTGGTGGTCCGGATTTCTCCGGGACCATTTTCGAATTCTCGCCGCGCGTGTCCGGCAAATGGAAGGAGAAAATTCTCTATTCCTTCTGCGCGCCGGGCTGTGACTCCGGCCAGTCGCCCACGGGAATCATTCGCGACCAGGACGGCGATGCCTACGGCATGACGGCCGCGTTCGGCCCGAACGGCAAAGGCGGGACGCTGTTCGAGCTCGCCGCAGATGGAAGCTTCAGCTTGCTCCACGCCTTCTGCAGCGCGGCAGATTGCTCCGACGGCCACCAGCCCGGCGCGGCTCCACTGCGCGACGCCGTGGGCAACCTGTACGGCACGACGATCATCGGCGGCGGCAATGACCGCGACGAGGGGCATCTCGGCGGCGGTGTCGTATTCGAACGTACGGCAAGCGGCGATTTCACGGTGCTACATGCCTTCTGCGCCGAAGCGAATTGCACCGACGGCGCGGCGCCATGGGCGGGGCTCACAATGGACTCCGCGGGTAATCTGTTCGGCACCACCAGCGCCGGCGGCAAGTTCGGCGGCGGCACGATCTTCGAAGTGACGCCTTAGATCAGCCGAGCTGGCCAGCGGGCTGACGGATCGTGACGTTGATCCTGTTCCAGGCGTTGATCAGCGCGATGTGGATGATGATGACGCCGAGCTGCGCCTCTTCGAAGTGGCTCCGCGCCGCTTCCCAGACATCGTCGGGAACCGCGTCGGCGCGGTCGGCCAGACGCGTGACGGATTCGGTCAGTGCCAGGACCGCGCGTTCCGCGTCGCTGAAATAAGGCGCTTCACGCCACGCCGCGATCGACCATATCCGCTCGTCGCTCTCACCGCCCTGCTTGAGCTCACGCGCATGCATATCGGTGCAGAATCCGCAATTATTGATCTGGCTCGCGCGCAGATGGAGCATGGTCAGCAGGTTCTTCGGAACGTCCGCATTCTTGCCCGCGGAACCGAGCGCCAGCATCGCCTGCATCGCACCGGGAACAGTAACCGCGGGATTTTTCATTCGTGCCTGCATAGCCGTTTCTCCTTTCCCCTTCGCTTGGACTCTGAGTTAGGCGGCACGCGTGTTGGTTCAAGGGTCTATGAAGAAGTTCCCTTTGCGCTGCAAGGAACCGTGACCTTTGAAGATCTGCCTATTCTCCGAAACCCGACCCCGAGCGTCCATAGTGATAGCCGACTTCATGTTGGCTCGACTCCGACCTTTGTTGTCGCCGTTCCTGATTGCTCAAAAATCGTTTTGGGTCTTTAGCAAACCGCACTACATTCCCTGTCTCAATCTATGGATGTACCGTGATGAGATTTGCTTTCCGAAAAGTTCGCCGAAGAAATCTTTGGGTTGCCATTGGTCTGGCGATTGTTTCTCAATTTGTCGGAGGCGTAGCGCTGGATGCCGCATCAGCTCATGGAAAACTAAAAGTCCTGCATTCATTCTGTGCACAGGCAAATTGCATCGACGGCGCGAGTCCCGGTCCGCAAGCAAATCTCCTTACGGATAGCTTGGGCAATTTGTACGGCACTACTGCATCTGGTGGTGATGCCGGAGCCGGTACCGTATTTGAACTCCAGCGTCGAAGCGCGGGAGCATACAAGTTCAAGCGCCTGTATTCGTTTTGCCCAGATGCCTTCAAATGTCCGGATGGCGTCGAACCTTACTCCAGTCTCATCATGGATCAGCATGGAGACCTCTACGGCGTGACGGCCGGTGGTGGCTCAACGAGTGCAGCCGGTGTTGTCTACAAGCTGACGCCGCACAGCGGAAGTTGGCAGCTGAGCGTACTCTACACTTTCTGCACTCAGGCCAATTGCCCTGATGGATGGATGCCAGCAGGACTTACATACGCCGGCGCAGCAGCGGGCGAGTTCTACGATGGAGTGTCGCCCTTATTTGGGGTGGCTCGCCATGGAGGTGCTAGCGGGCGGGGCTCGGTTTTTTCCTTGACGCCCAAGGATGACGCAACTTGGGACTACAGGACGATCTACAGGTTTTGTCGGAAGGGAAGCCACTGTCCCGATGGCTGGTCGCCCGCACTGGGCCTGACGATGGACGGTAACGGCAATTTGTTTGGGGCGACCACTTCAGGAGGCCGGAAATCGGGCGGGGTTTTGTTTGAGCTCTCGCAACAAGGCGCGAGCTGGAGCGAAACGGTGATCTATGACTTCTGTTCAAAAGCAGACTGTGTCGATGGAGGATTTCCTGGAAAGCCGTTTTTGATGGCCGACGGGACATTTTTCGGAACGGCACGCTCAGGGGGCAGTGTCGGCAACGGCGTTGTGTATAAGTTTGACCCTGCCACGGGCGTATATTCGGTGCTTCACAATTTTTGCTCGCAGACAAACTGCGCTGATGGCCGAAATCCGAACGATGGCCTTGTCATGAATTCAGCCGGTGATCTCTACGGCACCACGTTTGACGGAGGTGTGCACAGCAATTTCGATGGCACTATCTTCAAATTTTCGAACAATGTCTTCAGTGTCGTGTACAATTTTTGCTCTCAGGAGAATTGCGTCGACGGCGAGAGTCCCTATGCCGGAGTTGCTATCGACAACAATAATAATTTGATCGGTGTGACGGAAATCGGCGGCGCGGGCGCCAATGGCGTTGTGTTCGAATTCAAGCAATGACGGGATTGTGAATTTAGAAAAAATTGGACGACACAACGGCCCTAACGTGCGTTGATGGGCGCGCGATTGTTTGCGGCCCATGACAGCTTGCCCTGCCGCAAGGGAACTAGGGCAGGATGGCGCCAGCCACATCTAATGGGAACAACGCATGAAAGTCTGGGCCAATCAGGATGCGTTCGGCATCGACAATCTCAAGGAGATCGAACGGCCTGAGCCTGTGCCGGGTGCCGGCGAGATCGTCGTCGATATGAAGGCCGCTTCGCTCAACTATCGCGATCTTCTGACCGTCATCATGGGCGCGGGCAACAAGCTGCCGCTGGTGCCGTTCTCGGACGGTGCGGGCGTGGTGAGCGCGGTCGGCCCCGGCGTCTCGCGCGTGAAGGTTGGCGATCGCGTTTGTTCGCTGTTTTTCCAGTCGTGGTTTTCAGGCGCGGTCACCGCAGAGTCGCGCAGCAAGCCGCTCGGCGGTCCGCTCGATGGTGTGCTGCAGCAACGGATGAAGCTGATCGCCGATGGCGTCTCGAAGATTCCGGACTATCTGTCGTTCGAAGAGGCCGCAACGCTTCCCTGCGCGGGGCTCACCGCCTGGCGCGCCATCACAGTGGAGGCGCCGGTCGGTCCCGGCGATACGATCCTTGTGCAGGGCACGGGCGGCGTCTCGATCTTCGCGCTGCAATTCGCCAAGGCCCTGGGCGCGAACGTTATCGCGACGTCGAGCAGCGACGACAAGCTCGCGCGCGCGAAGGCGCTCGGCGCCGATCATCTCATCAACTACAAGACCAATCCCGAATGGGGGAAGGAGGCGCTGAAACTCACCGGTGGCCGCGGCGTCGATGTCGTGGTCGAGGTCGGGGGCGACAACACGCTGTCGAAATCGCTCGAAGCCGTGCGTGTCGGCGGCAGCATCGTCGTGATCGGCGTGCTCGGCGGCTTCACCAACAACATCTTCATTCCCGCGCTGTTCAGCAAGAACGCGAAAATGGTCGGCATCTCGGTCGGCAGCCGCGAACAATTCGACGGCATGGTGAAACACATGGCGGAATGGAAGATGCATCCCGTGGTCGACCGCGTATTCCCTGTGAATCAGGTCCAGGACGCCCTGAAACTCATGCAGGCGGGTGGCCATTTCGGAAAGATCTGTCTGACGTTCTGATTGCGCCGGGTTGTTGCTGGCTCCATCCGTCCCCATCTCCAACGGGAAGGACCGATGGCCGGAGCCAAACACTCAATGAAATCAACGCCGTTTCCGTCGGGTCGCGCGGTCGCGTAACATCGTGACGATGCGATTGCCCTTCGTGGCCACGCTCTCCGCCGTGGCGGTGCTGGCCGTTCTGGCCGGCATCTTCCTCTATGCCTCGCATGTGAGGCCGACGCCTCCGGCTGCAAAGCTGGTGCATGCGGTGGCGCACGTCGCGCGTCCCAAACCCGTCGCGCAAAAAATTGAACTTCCGAAGATCGAACCCGTAAAGGAGGTTGCGAAGCTGCCCTCCGCATTCGAGGTCGAGGAGCAGATGACCACGTACCAGCGCATGCAGCGCTGGGCACCGCTGATGGCGGAAGCCTCGAAGCGCTTCGGCGTTCCGCAGAGCTGGATCCGCGCAGTCATGCTCGCCGAAAGCGGCGGCCGCACGATGCTGAGCGAGAACCAGCCGATCATCTCCAGCGCCGGTGCAATGGGATTGATGCAGCTCATGCCGTCAACCTATGCGGATATGCGCGCGCAATACGGGCTTGGGGCCGATCCTTACAACCCGCACGACAATGTCATCGCGGGCGCCGCTTATCTGCGCTGGCTCCGGCAGAAATACGAGTATCCGCAGATGTTCGCCGCTTACAATGACGGGCCGGGTAATCTCGAACAGCGGCTCGCGCAGGGCAATCTGCTGCCTCTGGAAACCCGGCTCTATCTGGTGAATGTCACGGCCAGCGTGGAAGGGCGCAAAGGTGCGGGGCGCGCACTCGCGCAGCTCACGCGTCCGAACGGCGATCCGGTGCTCATCGATTGCGCCGCCGTGGTGCGCGTGCGTGCCGCGATGCCGGACGAATATGCGCCCGGCGTGCTGAGTGTCGTGACCGTCGGCAAAGTCAGGCAAGGCGTACGCGAACCCCCGGCGAAAGCGACCGCGATCATCCGCGCCCATGGCGGCGCTATCTAACTAACGCGGTGTCGCATTTCGGTCGCAAGTCTTGTTGTTTGACGGAGATCAATGACCCGGAGCACGATCACCATCACCTTTCATCGTGTCATGAGGCCTGAGGGCGACCGATGAGACTGATTTCGTCTTGTTCCATGAATTCGCTGCCTGCACTGGGCTTTGCGCTTTCCGCGTCACTTTGCGTTCTCTTGTCTGGCGGACCGGCCGGCGCAACTGCCAGCTACACGACATTCGACATCGGACAGCCCATGGGCATCAACACCGCCGGAACTGTTGCGGGATATGGGCCCGGTGCCAACAGTTACCTGCGTGCAATCGACGGCACCGTCACGACGTTTGCCGTGCCGGGAGCGGTTCAGACGGAAGCGACCGGTCTCAACGATCAGGACACTGTCATCGGCTTCTTCTTCGATGCGTTCGGTGTGCCCCGTGGCTTCATGCGCACATCCGATGGAACCATCACGACCTTCGACGCCCCGCATTCGAGCGGAACCTATCCCGAGCGCATCAATAACAGGGGCGAGATTATCGGAACCTATGACACCGATGACGGAGTCTATCACGTGCATGGCTTCATTCGTACCGCAGGCGGGAAAATCAGAACGCTCGATGTCCCGGGAGCGAGCGATACCTACATTCATGGTCTCAACGGCAAAGGTACGATCGTAGGCGATTACATGGCAGGTACGGACGATATCGGCTTCATGCGTACCGCCGACGGAACCATCACGACAATCGATGTTCCGGGCGCAACCTATACCGGGCCCAATCTCATCAACATCAAAGGCGCCGTTGCAGGGCAGTATGTGGACAACGCCGGTGTCCATGGCTTCGTCCGCGCTCCCGACGGAACCATAGCAACATTCGGTCTTTCAGGGTGCGATGAGTTTTATCCCGTCGGTCTCAACCGCGCGGGCGTCGTTGCGGGAGCGTGCCATTATGCCAAAGACAACCGCTACGTTGGATTCGTCAAGCATGCGAATGGTGCTCCGGGGAAATTCCGTGTTCCCGGCAGTGTCAGCACGGTGCCAAGCGGAATGAACGATGAGGGCATCATATGCGGTATTTATAAGACAGCAGACGGCAACTGGCACGACTTCTTGCGAATCCCGTAACGCTCCAATGAAATATTCGGCAGCTGATGTGCCGCTATCGTCGAAGTCTGTCGCCAGGCACTCACAAGCTCGCATAGATCGCGTCGATCAGCGCTTTGTTGCGCGGGTTCTGCCAGCGCGGGCCCATTTCGCCGGTGACATAGCCGAACGCGACGCCGGCTTCCGGATCGCAGAAGCCGAGCGAACCGCCAGCGCCGAAATGCCCGAACGCACCGGGGTTGGGACCGAGCGGGCGCTCCGGCTGCGTGAGCTGGAAGCCCAGCCCGAAGCGGCTCGGGCGCTGGTTGATGAGATCGTAACCCGAGGAATGTTCGGTCGTCGCGGCCTCGATCGTCGCCGCGGCGAGGAGGCTCACGCCGCCGGTATGGCCGCGATGCGCAAGCGTCAGATACACGCGTGCGATGCCGCGCGCGGTGCCGTGGCCGTTGGTTGACGGCACTTCCGCAAGACGCCAGTCGGCGCGATTGACCCAGCCGGTTCCTGAGATCCCCGGCGGATTCCAATAGGCGTTGAAACGCATCGCGTCTTCCGCTTCCGGCATGCCCAACGCGCCTGTCGCGTTGGGCCAGATGAAATCCGCGACGCGGTCGTGCTCGACAAGCGGCAGACCGATATGCACGTCGGCACCGAGCGGCTCGGCAACGTCCTCGCGCAGCATCGTGCCTATGGTCTTGCCGCTCACGCGCCGCACGATCTCGCCGACCAGAAACCCGAATGTGTTGACGTGATAGCCATGCGCGGTGCCGGGCTCCCACCATGGCTTCTGGCGTTCGAGCGCGCCGGTGATGCACTGCCAGTCGAGCGCGGCACCTTCCGGCAGCGGTTCGCGGATCGACGGAAGGCCTGCGCGATGCGAGAGGATCTGCCGCAGCGTGATCGTCTCTTTGCCGCCTTCCGCAAACTCCGGCCAGACGCGCGCGACCGGCGCATCGAGATCGATCTTGTCGCGCTCGACCAGACGCAGCACGCAGATCGTGCAGAGCGCCTTGCTCACCGAAAAGAAGTTCACAAGCGTGTCGCGCCGCCACGGTTCGGTGCGCAAATTGTTGCGCCATCCGCCCCAGAGATCGGCAACCATGTGTCCGCCGACCGAGAGCGCGATCGCAGCTCCCGGCTCGCCGCGGCCCGCGAAATTCTCCGCAAATGCATCGCGCAGCGCATCGAATTTCGGATCGCAGAAGCCGTCGATGTTCATGCCCAGCAGTCTAGCGGAGATGCCGTACGGGTACGCAACCGGCCCCGACCATCAAAGTTCCATGACATTAAGCGCCCGTGAACCATCCTTCGATAAGAAAATCACAAGAGGAAACGATGCTCTGACGGTCAAAGGCCCGCTGCGTATCGCGTGTTGTTGCTGAAATTTAGGGCAGAGACCTCATGACCTCGCATATTCGTACACATTCGCTGGTGTTATTGCTGGCAACTTCGCTGGCGCTGATCACATCTTCCGCTCTGGTGCGCGCCGACGAGGCGCCCGGAATCGAGACGGTCGTCGTCACCGCCGAGAAGCGCGCCGAAGCCGCGAACAGCATCGGCATGTCGATCCAAGCTTTCAGCGGCGCGCGGCTCACCGAAAACCGCGTGACGTCGTTGAAGGATCTGGGAACCGTGGTGCCCAGCTTCACGGTCTCGCAAGGTTATCAGGGCGTGCCGATCTATTCGCTGCGCGGCATCGGCTTCAACACCATCAATCTTTCGGCCACGTCGACCGTCGGCACCTATGTCGATGAGGTGGCGTATGCCTATCCCTTCATGATGACGGGACCGTTCTTCGACATCCAGCGTGTAGAGGTGCTGAAAGGTCCGCAAGGCACGCTCTATGGCCGCAACACCACGGCGGGCCTGATCGATGTCATCACCAACAAACCGTCGGATACGTTATCTGCGTCGCTGACGGCGGAAGGCGGCAACTACGCGACGCACAATTTCGAAGGTTATGTCACCGGTCCGCTGGGGCAGGGGCTTTCGGGCCGGTTCGCGTTCCGCACCGAAGACAGTGACGATGGCTGGCAGACGAGCAATACGCGCCCGAACGAGACCTTGGGCGAGAAGCACAATTACGCCGCGCGCGGTGAACTGACCTGGCAGCCTGAGGAACGGCTGGTCGTGAACTTCACGCTCAACGGCTGGATCAATCAGTCCGACTCCGAAGCCGCGCAGGCGATCGGCCTCACCACCTCCAACCAATGTCCCGCCACGCTGTGCTACCTACAGACACCGGGCCTGCTTTCATATCTCGCGAAATATCCGCCCACGGGCGCCTCGCAAGCCGATTGGGAGCCCGCCGCACAGCGCGTGGCGAATATCGGAACGGGCACCGGGCTCAACATGCCGCTCGCCGAGAACGACGATTTTTATTCGGCGGTCGTGCGCGCCGATTATGCGCTGAACGATTCCATGTCGCTGGTGTCGCTCACGAGCTACAACCATGTTCGGCGTAACGGCACCAACGACTGGTCTGGCGCCCCCTACGAACTGATGGTCGTGAACGAGTTCGGCCATGTCGGCTCGTTCTCGCAGGAGCTGCGCCTGCAGGGCGACACCGACAGCACGCACTGGATCGCCGGTGCCTATTACGGCAATGACAGCATCGACGACGAGGACCGCACCATCCTCGGCCAGAATTCGATCGTGCAGCTCATCCGCGGCCTCGGCCAGAAGATCCTGGCAACGCCCTTCCTCAACGCGATCTACAACACCGGCGGTTACACGCCGCTCGAGATGAGCCAGGCGTTCCGCACCTATACCGACCGCGGCGCGATCAGCACGTCCACTTGGAGCATCTTCGCGGATGCCGACTGGAAATTCGCCGATGCATTCAAACTGACCGGCGGCCTGCGCTACACGCAGGACCATCAGGGTTTCCGCGGCTGCTCGGCGGACGTCAACGGCAACATGCTGCCCAACGAGAACGTGGTGAACCGCTATCTCTACACCTCATTCGCAGGCGGCATCCCACACATCCCGGACATGATTGACGAGGGCGGCTGCGCCACCTTCAACGCAGAATTCGTTCCGGTCTTCGGCATTCCGGCGCGCCAATTCGGCGAACTCCACACCGCGCTCAACGAGGACAATCTTGCGGCGCGCGCCGCGCTCGACTGGACGCCGGCGAAGGATACGCTCGTCTATCTCTCGTTCTCGCGCGGCTTCAAGGCGGGTGACATCCCGATCCTGCCGGCCAACATCGCGAGCCAGGAACGCCCGGCGAAACAGGAGCAGGTGCTGGCTTACGAGACGGGCGTCAAGACCGCGTTGTTCGATGGCCGTGCGCAGCTCAATTTCGCGGGCTTCTATTACGACTATTACGACAAGCAGCTGCGCGTGCTGTTCCGCGATCCGATCTACACGGTGCTCGCGCGCCTCGACAACATTCCGCGTTCGCACGCTTACGGTCTCGACGGCGACTTCGCCTGGGCGATCACCGATCGCCTCATCGCCGGCGCGTCCGCGACCTATCTGCAGACGTACCTCGGCGACTATCTCGGTGTGGCGAGCAATGGCGGAAGCCAGCAATATCGCGGCTCGCAATATCCCTTGAGCCCCGAATGGCAGGGCGCGCTGTGGGCCTCCTATTCTCAGCCCGTGGGTGGCGGCTATGCGATGGATGTCCTCGTCAACGAGCACTTCCAGGCGAAATCCTGCGCCGATCTCTGCACCGATCCCGCGTTCCGGCTGAACAGCTACGCGCTGCTCAACGCAAGCATCGCGCTTCATCCGCTCGCGGGCGCGTGGCGCGTGGCGCTGTGGGGCCAGAACCTCACCGACGTCTATACCTGGACGATCGTGACCGGCAACTCCGACGTCAACGTCCGCTTCGCCGGAATGCCCCGCACGTTCGGTGCCTCGCTGAGCTACAATTTCGATTGAAAGTCCGTGCGTCAGCGCGATGGAGTCCCATTTGGCGAAGTGTTAGGCTTTCCGCAAGCCGGTGACCGGGGGGCAACTTCAGACTGCGGGGGCGCTGACACTCGCAGGAGGCCAGTCATGAGCTGGAAAGACGATCCGCTGGACAGACAGATCGAGGCACAACGCGATGCCGAGCTGAGGAAACGCCATCAGCGCATCAACCTGGAATGCGAGATCGGCGCACTCAAGGCGCGCGATGAACCTCCGCCCGACCCCATCGCGCAAAAACTCGAGAGCAAGCTCATCCGGGCGCAGGGGACACTCTCATTGGCCTTCGAAGGGCGTGGCGGCTTTTCCGACGCGATCGACTATGCAACGGAAGCATTGCAACTGGACCGGAGGAACACGGAAGCGCTGACCATCCGTGCGCTCGCCCACGCTCAACTGGGCAACTTCAACGATGCCGTTGACGATGCGGACGCGGCCATTGCGCTGGACCCGGATGGCAGATCTCCCTTCGCCGCCAGAATGAGGAGAGATCTGCCTTTGTGGAGGCTGGCGGTATTGCGATGAGCTTGCCTCAAGGGATTTGGATCTAATTCCCGAGCCACTTGTGCCATTGGGCTCCAGGCAGGCTTGCCGGTCGGGTTCAGCGCGAGCATCTGGACGCAGGCGCCGGGATCAACAACGGGTTGCCTCGCCAATCCGCCACGCTGACTGCGACTCCGGCCCAATTCTGCCTTGACGGAGATTGTTGCCGCGCTGATGGTCGTCAACGAAATGCTGGGCGGGAGGGGCGAATGCGCTCTGCAAGCTTATCTTTGTGTGTTGGGAGCCTGCTGACAATATTCGCGGCCCTCGGCGGCACCCACGCCGCCACCCTGACCGTGCTTTACAGCTTTGCCGGCGGGAGCGACGGGGCCAATCCGCAGTCCGGATTGGTCCGCGACAGCCAGGGCAGCTTATATGGTTCAACGGTAAACGGCGGGGTGCATGGCTATGGCACCATTTTCAAGCGCGGGATGAACGGAAGACAGATCGTGTTTCACGCCCTCGCGGGGATTAACGAAGGTGCGGTTCCGAACGGGATACATCTGGACGGGGCCGGCAACGTTTACGGTTCAACAGTGCGCGGCCTCCAGAATGCGAGCAACGGCACTGTGTTCAAGATCGCGCCGGATCGCACCACGACGGTTATTTATACTTTCCCCGGGGGGACCTATGGCACCCAGCCTTCAGGCACACTCGAAGGCCTCTTCGGCACCACCTTGTTCGGCGGTTTGTATAACCATGGCGTAGTCTACCACGTCAATTTGAAGGGCGACCAAGCCGTTCTTCATGCCTTCAATTCCGCAGACGGCGCCTACCCTAGCGGTGGGGTGATCGCCGATGGTGCCGGCAATCTTTACGGCACGACGTCCGGAGGCGGTGCCCGCGGAATTGGGACTGTCTTCAAGCTCGCTCCGGATGGCACCGAAACAGTGCTGCATTCATTCTGCTTTCCTGCGCAGAATCCTTGTCCGGATGGCTATGGTCCGACAACCGGCCTGAGCATGGACAGCGCAGGTAACCTCTACGGCACCGCGCCAAATGGCGGTGCAGGTGCCAGTGGACAGGGCGGTACTCTTTTTAGGGTCGCACCGGACGGCACTACCGTCGTGCTCCACGCGTTTTGCAGCCGGAGGAGTTGTTTGGACGGCACCCTCCCCGGTCCGGTCACTCTGAATTCTGCGGGTGCCATCTATGGCGTCACGCAAAACGGTGGCCTCGATTGCGATGCCGGTCACCGAGGCTGCGGAACTGTCTTCAAGTTCGTGAAGGGCGCGTACCAGGTGCTCCACAGCTTCACGGGAAGCGATGGCGCACATCCGGTGGGTGCGCTGCTTCTTGGTCGCTCGAGCATTATTTATGGGACGACAAATAGCGGTGGTGCCAACGGCCTCGGCACGGTCTTCAAGCTGAGCCTCCAATAAGCCACGCGAGGATCGGTCTGGTGCCGGCTAAGGGACTCGAACCCCCGACCCCCTGATTACAAATCAGGTGCTCTACCAGCTGAGCTAAGCCGGCACTCAATGCGATCAATTACTTACATGCGCCTGGAAACGCAACTCGAAGGAATTGCCGCCGGATTGCCGCTGCGTCTCTCTAAGCCAGCTTTGCAATCTCGGCCTTGATGTCGGCCGGCAGGTTCATCGCGGCCTTGATGCGGTCGAAATATTTCGCGTCGCCGGCGATGGTGAGCGGATCGAGATCGACCGCCACCGTCGGCAGGGGGGCGGCCGCCAACAGCATCATACGGTGCATGTCGCCCCACTGATTGGGATCGAGGTCGAAGGGCTCGTCCTCCTGCTCGTCGAAATCCAGCGACCAGCTATTTGGACTGCGTGCTGCCATCATCATCGGCTTTTTGGCGACGAGATCGGGCAGATGTTTGAGCCCGTCCGCGAGTTGCGCCTTGGCGTCCGCAAGCGTGACGAACGGCAGGTCTGGGTCCTTGTCGAAGGCGGCCATGTAGATGTGATGGCCGATATGGACGGTCTCCGCCCCTGGCGACAGCGTCTTCATCAGGCTCGAGCGGCCATATTTCGGCGCGCCGTCGATCATCACGAGCGCGATGTCGCTTTCTTTCGCCTGGCAAAGCTTGGTGTAGGGATCGCCGGTGGTGCCGGAGACCACGATAAGATCGGCAAGCTTGGCCGCTTCGATCGAACCCAGGAGCGAATCCCACTTGAGGATACGCGCCGGAACGATGGTGACGGCGGCCACGAGGTCCTTGTCGCTGAAGCCGAGATTGCGGATATGGTTCACGATATGGGCAACCTTCAGCTCGGCGAGCAGGTTCTTGCTGCCGGATGGCGACCAGTCCGAGCCCAGCGATACCTTGCAGCCGGAACTGCGCGCGACGTCCACCTGCGTGGTATCGCCGTAGAGCAGCAGATTCGATAGCGGCGACCACACCACCGACGCGCCGGCCTTGCCCAGCACGTCGAAATCCGCTGCACCTTTCAACGCCGTGCAATGGATGCCGGCCAGCGCATTGGTGACCGCCCATTCGCCCTTGTCGTTCTTGAGCGAGAGGAAGTGCTTGCGGGCCTTATCGCTCGTGCCTTCGGCGAGATGCAGCAGCATGCAGCTCGCCTTTTTCAGCTCCTCGTCGAATTTGGTCCAGGTGGATTGGGCGACGTCAGGCACGCTCGTGTTGGCGCCCTTGAGTCCCGTCGCGCGCGGCACCTCCACGATGCGGATCGCGCCTTGATAATATTTCTTGATCGAACCGGCTTTGGAGAGGCCGATGCCCTGCGAGGTCGTCACCCCGCCGAACAAGCATTTGGCTTCGACATAGCGCGTGATCGCGGACAGATATTTCGGGTCCTGGCCCAGCGTGTTGGGCGGCAGGCTGACGCGGCGCTTGTAGTCCGGATCGCTCTGCCATTCCTCGCGCGCGCCGTATTTCCTGGGCACGGTCCAGAGCGTGAGGATGTCGTAACTCAGATGATTGTGGAGTTCGATCATCCCGGGATAGATCGTGCCTCCGGTGTCGGTCACCGCTGTGCCCGTGTAGTCGCCGGGCAGCGGATCGCCCGGCTTCAGCACATGCTCGATTTTGTTGCCGGAAATGCAGACGCGGCCATGCGCGATCACATCGAACGCCGCGTTCATCGTCACGATCGTGCCCGAGAGGATGCGCTTCATGGGATGATTCCCGCCGGCACGGTGATCTGGATCGTCTTGCGCTTGAGTGGCGCGGTGGTGCCTGCGCGGCTGGCCCAACCGTCTTGCAACCGCATCCATTCGGGTGTGCCGGCGGGAAGATCGACAGCTGGAATATCCGGCTTGTCGCCGGCCGCGAATGCAGTGCCATAAGGTACAAAGGGCCGGTTGGCGTCGGGATGCTTGATCGCGCCGCGCAGCGCCGTGATGGCGGTGTTCCATTCCGACAGCATCTCTTTGGTGTTCGTGGCCTGCGTCGTCTTCGAGGGTGAGCTGCTTTCCGGCCAGGTCGGATGCTTGATGTGCTGATAGGCAACTGCAGGAGCCGCCTTGCCTGCGGCCGACTTCAGCCAGTGCTGCCACGCTTTGTCGGCAAGGCTGCCGAGTGCCACGACCGCCTCGATCTTGTTTGCGGCGAGGAGGGCCGCGATCCACTTCTCGCGATAGGCGGCGATGTTGGCGTCGCTGGCATGCTTGTTGCCGCCGGTCTGGCCATAAACGCTATAGAGGAAGGTGTTGATCATGATGTACGAGGTGTCGATCCCGCACTTCGCCATGAAGCCCTGAAAGCGGCGTCCCGCCTCGCCGACGAGGATGCGGCGCAAAACCCCTTCCGTCTGCGCGGGGTCTTGCCCGATCACCAGCATCCGCGCCGAACCGTCGAGCCTTCCGCGATAGAAGATCGGACCCCATTCGGTGCGGAAGTCGGCGAAAGGATAGATGCTCGCGCCCGGATAATTCGACAGCAGAGCAAGCAGCGCCGGGGATTGCGGGCCCGGATCGAAAGACGTGCTCATGGCACCTCCCAGATAAAGATTTCGATGAGCAGACGAAGGCGCAAAAAATACACGCGCGCAGGAACCAATACTATCACAGCGTGTATCTTGCCGCTACCTCAACGCCGACCTTGGCGGATGCCGTCTTAAAGGGGCCGGGCATATCGCTTTTAGCGACTGAAGTTCCCGCGTCCCATCCGGAGACAACTGCTCGTCGCGGGAATGTTGTGTGCGCCGGAATAGAATGCGCTAACCTTTCGTCTGCATTGCAAACGGAGGAACGGCGGATGCGCGCACGCCTTTGGTTGGCAGTAGCTCTTGCCTGCAGTGTGCCGGCTGTTGCGCCGGCGTCCAACAGCGTCATCACCTATCACAACTCCAATCTCCGGCACGGCGCTTATACGATTCACGCGCTGACGCAAGCCGCGGCCGCCACCATGCATCCCGATACGCGGTTCAACGCCGCGCTCACCGGGAACATCTATGCGCAACCACTTTACTGGCGGCCGCAGGGCACGCAGGTCGGTCTCGTCATCGCGGCAACGGAATCGAACAGCGTCTATGCACTGAACGAGTTCACCGGTGCTGTGGTATGGCAGAGGCAGCTTGCGCCTTCAGAACCGCTCAGCGATATGCGCTGCGGCAACATCGATCCCGTCGGTATCACCGGTACGCCGGTCATCGATGCCACCAATCAGATTCTCTATCTCGATGCCCTGACCAAAACCGGCAACGGACCGCGTCATCTTGTTTATGCGCTGTCGCTGGCGGACGGATCGACGGTGCCGGGCTGGCCCGTGGATGTCGAGGCGCAGCTGACGACGCGCGGCGCGACGTTCTCGTCGCTGGTGCAGGGCGAACGCAGCGCGCTTCTGTTCTTCAACAACAGCCTGTTCGTGAATTACGGAGGCTATGCCGGCGATTGCGGCAATTATTTCGGCACGGTCGTGCAGATCGATCCGGGTTCCGCAGCGATCACGCAGCAATGGCAGACGCGTGCACGCGGCGGCGGCATCTGGGCGCAGGGCGGAATCTCCGGGGACGGCCAATCGCTCTATGTCACCACGGGCAATACGTTCGGTGCGACCGACTGGTCGGATGGCGAAGGCATCATTCGGCTCCTGCCGGGTCTCGCGCATTCCACGAAGGCCCGCGATTTCTTCACGCCGTCCAACTGGAAGGACCTCGACACCAACGACAAGGACCTCGGCGGCACGGAGGCGTTGCCGATCGACATCCGGTCCGGCAGTACGTGGATCCATCGCGTGCTGGCATTCGGGAAGGATGGCAACGCCTATCTCGTCGACCGCGCCAATCTCGGCGGCATCGGCGGGCAGATCGCGGTGTCGCAGGTCTCGCCTGGTGCCATCCGCACGGCGCCGGCCGTCTATCAGACCACGAGCGCGACCATGGTCGCGTTCACCAGCGCGAACAGCACGCACTGCCCGGGCGGCACAAACATCACGATGCTCAATGTGACCGGAAACGCCGTTTCCTTTGCGTGGTGCGTGCGGCTCTCCGGCGCCGGTGCCCCGATCCTGACGACGACCGACGGCACCGCCAACCCGATCATCTGGGTCGTGGGCGCCGAGGGAGACAATCAGCTGCACGGCTACAATGCGCTGACCGGCCAGGTCCTGTTTTCAGGCACCGGCACGACGATGACGGGCCTGCACCATTACCAGACGATCCTCGCGACCCAGCGCCGTCTTTATGTCGCCGCAGATAATACGGTCTACTCGTTCGCTTTCGGGCCTTGACGCAACCCCCGCCTCTGGGTTGGGATCGTCCTGGCGCTGCGGGCAGATGGAGAACGATCATGACCAGTCGCATCGGCCTTGCCGCGGTTTTGCTTTGCGCGCTTCCCTCTTTCGCCTCCGCGCTCGACAGTGTCGTCACCTATCACAATTCGAATCAGCGTGACGGCGCTTACACGATCCCGAAGCTGACGCTCGCGGCAGCCGCGAACGTCAAGCGCGACACGCGATTCAACGGAACGGTCAGTGGCGACGTCTATGCGCAACCGCTGTTCTGGAAGCCCAAAGGCTCGAAGCCCGGCCTCGTCATCGTCGCGACCGAATCCAACAACGTCTATGCGCTCGACGAAACCAGGGGCAAGGTCGTGTGGCAGCAACTGATCGGCAATCCGATGCCGCTCAACCAGCTTCCCTGTGGCAACATCGATCCGATGGGCATCAGCGGAACGCCGGTGATCGATCCGGCGTCGGAGCGCCTCTATTTCAACGCCATGACCAAGACCGGCAACGGTGCGCGCCACATGGTCTATGCGCTTTCGCTGGCCGACGGCTCGATCGTGCCGGGCTGGCCGATGGACATCCAGGCACTGCTCGCGGCGCAGAGTACGAGTTTCAATTCCTCGATCCAGGGCGAGCGAAGTGCGCTGCTGTTCTTCAAGAACAAGCTCTATGTGAACTATGGCGGCCATTTCGGCGACTGTGGCAGCTATCACGGCACGGTGGTGCAGATCGATCCCGATACGCAGAAGGTCGACGCCTCATGGCAGACGCGCGCCGCCGGAGGAGGCATCTGGGCGCAGGGCGGCATCGCGGGCGACGGCACCTATCTCTTCATCACCACCGGCAACACCTTCGGCGCCAGTTCGTGGATGGATGGCGAGGCGATCATCCGCCTGCATCCGGGCCTTGCCCATTCCAGCGACAGCCACGACTACTTCGCGCCCTCCAACTGGAAGAGCCTCGACAATTCCGACGCGGACCTTGGCGGCACCGAGGCGCTTCCGATCGACATCAAAACTTCCGGCAAGGTCAAGCGCGTGATCGCGTTCGGCAAGGACGGCAATGCCTATCTCGCCGATCGCCGCAATCTCGGCGGGATCGGCGGTCAGATCCAGACAATCCAGGTCGCGAACGGCGCGATCCGCACGGCGCCCGCGGTCTTCGAGACCGCCTCGGGCACCAGCGTGGCGTTCACCAACTCCGGCAACAGCCATTGCTCGGGCAGCAACGTGACGATGCTCAATGTCGCGGCCAGCGGCGCTACGCCGATCTCATTTGCGTGGTGCACGGCCTCCGGTGGCGGCGGCGCCCCGATCGTGACCACGACCGACGGCGCCGCGAACGCGATTGTGTGGGCCGTCGGCGCCGAAGGCGACAATGAGATCCACGGCTTCAACGCGCAGAACGGCGCGGTCGTGTTCTCAGGGACCGGTACCGGAATGAGCGGGCTGCATCACTTCCAGACCATCCTCGCCACCTCGAAGCGCTTCTATGTGGCGGGCGACGGGAAGGTGTTTGCGTTCGGGTTTTAACGCTCGAGAGGTTCGGCCAGATCGGGCTCAAGCCCGGTCTACGAAAGCACCTTAAGGCTTGCCCGACTGGTCAATGTGCCACGTGTCCGAAACCCATCTATCGTTTTTGCGATAGTGCAAACCAGCAAACGATCGACAGCGATAGTCGCCGTGATGGCCGGACGGATAGGCATTCCGTTCGCCTGCGACGATCCAAATGCACTCCAGCCCTTTTCCTTTCAGAAACTCTACAAAAACGTCTGGGTCGACTAGTGCGGTCGATAAACGATTAGTGCCGAACGAAGGATCGCAAAACACGGCATTGGTGTTCCCCTCTTTCTTACAGCTTCCTAGCTCAACAAGATCGGGCCTCAAGCCGAGTTCGCGCCCAATCCAAGGATGGGGGACACACATCGACGAGCCTTCTGGCAAGCTTGCGTCAAAATGGCTTTCCCACACATGGGTCGCGACCGGACGGATATATTTCACGCCAGCGAAGACTCGCCACGGGTCGGCCTCAAACGGTTCGTCATTACCCCAAGTGTGCCGCCAAGGATATTCCATCAAAAATGGCCCGTCCGTCCAATCGATTGTCTCGTGCCCAGACGGGTCTGCAAGCCGTGCGCCCTTCAATTTCTGTAGGACCCGATCTCTCTGGTTCTTTTTGACAAGTATTGTCGAGACTCTCACAAAAACGTCTCGACGGAACCCAAGCAGAGCGGCTGACGCATCGCTCCGCTTTTCGGTGACTGACCACATTGTGTTTAGGAGCAGCCATTTCTTGCCAATGGCGTCTACAACGTCGAGCCAATTTGAGCCGTTAGGGACAACATCGTCGAATGTCCACTCAGATAATTTTTCGTTAGGCATTGGCGTCAACTCAAATACCCCGTTGAGCCACCAAGGATGCACGGTGTCAGAATCCGAAATATCCTTCGTAAAGGAAGGCTCGACATCGCGCGAGAACCAACCGTTAGCAGGGTGGTCGTAGGTCGTTGCATGACTTGGGTAACGCGCGTGAACCCATACATTATCGGCAAGTCGTGCTTGGAGTTCTGAAAGCGCCAGCCATTGATACTTTTTGCCGATACGCTCAATGATCGGGCGCCTGCCGCGCCCGTCCGACCGGCCGGTGTCATTCGGAAACAGTTTGTTTGTCCAGCCGTATCTATAGGCGCGAGATGCGACCCAACGCTTGGCAGCGTTGACATTGAAGGATGGGAAGTCGCGAACCGGACGCCGAGAGGTAAGGGGAAGGAGTTCGGGCTTCAGCAGCTTTTCAAAAAGCTGCTTCTGATCTTTATCTAGGGAAGCGATAAAGCGCTTTCTAGCTGTGATCTCAGATGCCAACTCGGATTTCCCAAATTCGATACCAATCCAGGCCTTGCCGTCGGTCTGCGCCAATACATTTTGTGATGCTTTTAATGCATCTTGAGCCCGCATTAGTTCCATATAGGCCAGTTGCGATTTTGGCGACCAGGTAGCGACGCTCTCTACGAACGCGGCTTGCTTTTCGTCCGCGTTTAGTGGCCGCTCTTCCGTAAGAGGCGTATTCGTAAAGTGGCCGACAGCCGGCTCAACCTTATAACGGCCGAAATCTCCCATGCTGTTTACGGAGTTTAGGATGCTGTTGTCGCCAGCCTTCTTAGCAATTGATTTTACCTTTGCTTCCGTCGGTATATCGAGCGGCCAATCGCTCTTATAAGGAGGCACACACTTTTCGTAATCAACGCGCGTAGGAAGGCAGTTTCGCGCTTTGGCGTAGTCAAGCACGCCCTTGGCCTGATCACGCAAATCGAGGTCTAACGGAACGTCTGGTCGATCAAAGATATTAGTGAATACTGCTTCCGCCAACATCTCGATTGTTTTCGCATCGGTAGTACGGACCGATGCTCCGAAGACTGTAACGCAAAGGCGTTCGAGCACGTAGAGGTCGTCTATACTCTGGAAATTTTCGAGCAGAGGCCCTGTAAGGTTGGGTGAATCGCCAAGCACAACGATCAAGGCTTTTGTAGCTGTATCGCGCACGGTCCTGTTCGAAGCCGTAAAGAACCAGCACAACGTCAGAGCTGTAAGGCGAAGTGTCTCCCTTTCTGCACGCGCTAAAGGGGCGCGGAGCGCCCAACCAATTATCTCCCAGACAGGGTCGTCAAAATCTTTGGACGCTCCATTTATGCTCACGGTCCATAAAGAGTCTCGATCAGGCATAGAGCGGTTGAGAAGTACTGTATTTAAGAAATCGGCATTCCAAGGATGCCCGCGTACCGTCGCAAGGCGAAGGAGAATGGATACTCGCGGATCGGACCACTCCGTCGCAAGGCGATTGAAGTAATTTCTGGTTTTCTCCGAGAAGGCGCTTGCTGATCTCCAAAGAAGGCTTTGCTCAAATGCATCGCTAATGGCTTGATCAAGTTCGGAATCAATCTCCTCCGGCAGCAGATCGAAGACTTCAACTCCCGTAAAGCGTTCCGGAATCTGAACGGCCAGAGCATTCCAAAGAGACGTCCATTGCCACTTATCGATCTCTAGCAAATAGGCAAGCTCGCCGCCCGCCGAGAATGCGTGGACAGGGTCCGTCACAGTTTCCAGCAACGCGCGAACAATGAGGTGATCTGAAAATCGTTGGTAGGAAAAACGATAGACTTCGATCACAGCCTCAAAGGGATCGTCGGATTCACCTGCGCCATCAGGAATGATGTGGTCTTTTCGAAAGAGGCCTTCGCTAGTAAGCAGCGCAAACCAGCTTTTGGCATTGCTCGGGCCAAACGTACCAAAGGCTGCTTGACAAGTATCGCCAGCACTGGCGGCATCAATCGAGTCTCGCTTTCTGTTGGCCATCCATTTTGCGATTGACCGCGCTACAGCCACGACCACATTTGTTGGCATGCTGAAATCGGGATACGCTGCCCGCAGTTTACTATCGATTCCATCGAGATAATAACGCAACACATCGAGCGAGCCTCGAAGGCCGCGAGGAAATTCTTTATGGCCCGTCACGGCGATTGCGTCGCAGACTGTTCGAAGAAACAGAAAATTTGAGAATTCTGGCGCAAGCCACGGCACCGTCGGACGAGCAATGCCTCGCTTTTCAAAATACTGAACTGCGGCTTGTTCTTGCTCTTCGATGCCTTGGATTCCGTGGTGGTAGAGTTTCACGCAGTTCTGCTTAATAAGTTCTGGAAGTAAAATTTCGTAGTACTCGTCCCGCATACTCAGACCCAAGCTGAGATGCTTGAACTTCAATACATCGTTGGCGAAACCGGCCAAGCTGCCCCGCCATATCCGAAGATCGCCGGCATCATTTAGCGCGTCGATCAGGATAAGCGCACGTTGTCCAGACAGTTCCGCAGCTGCGTCGAGCGATTGAAGAACGGTTTCGAAATCTTCATTCGGAACGCCCACATTGTGCAGAAACGCTGCGCGCAAATCATTTCCAAAAATATTTTGGCCCAATAACAAGAGCGCCGGCGCATTTTCTGTGAGAGCTGAAGCCACGGCATCGGCAAATAGATGTGATTTCCCCGCGCCCGGCTCCCCAACAACGACGACAAGTCTATATTTGTCCGCGGCTAATGGTGGGTTTCGTTCCTTGCCTCTCAAAGAAATTGGGACTTTGGTATCAAGATAACGGTCAAGTTCGCCTAAGTCCTTTTGCGCGGCTCGCAATCTATTACGATCTAGTTCGCTTCCTTCGCTTGATTGGGCGTAGAGAAATTCGCGTATTGGAAGTAGCGCTTCCCCAATGGAAGCCATGGCCAATTGCCACTGACTCAGAGGGAAGGGTTCGAGTTCAGACTTTTCGATCTCCAGCGCAATTGCGGAAATTCGTAGCGCTGCTTCGCTGAGCGCCGCAAGTTGCCCATCCTGCGGCTTATTCTTGAGATACGATATGCTTGATAGAAGTTTGGTCGTACCCGGGAGCTCGGCAAACCATGCGGACAGTCCGGCACGAAATTGTGGCGACCGCCGGAGGCCTTCCAGTGCTTCGCTCAAACTGATGCGAACGTTGTCCTCGGGGTGAAATCGTTCGCCTAGGTCTGCTTGGGCTCTTTCGAAAAGATCAGCCAAACGCTCTTTGCTGTAAACATCGCTGTTGAACCAGAATAGTGTGAGCCCTCTTCGGTCCGCGCTCGATGCCAAGTCGCTTAGGAGTTCGAACTTGGGCCAGACTTGAAAGGCCACTTGCATACCCGTGGCCTGTGCCCAACCTTGCCATTTCGATTTATGAGCGCTCCAATGCTCCCATCCTGTTTTGCCTCTTCCAAGGGTGCCGCTGCGATCTGTCAAGTCGCAAGCGAGGCAGATGGTATAAGTCGTCAATTGCGGATGCTGTTGAAGCGCCGTACGGACGGACTTATCAATTTGGTCCCAGTCGATGTCTTTCGTGGCTAAGAAATATTTAGCCTGATAGCCGTGTTCTTTGCCGTTGGATTGGAGCCAGTAACCCTCTACGCCGCCATCCCCACCAGCACCTTCCACGCGCTTAAAGGACACCGCGCTTTCCGGTGGATGGCGGCGCGCGATTTGGCAAACGAATTCTTCGAACCCTTTGCGCCGATCTCCATCGATCAGTCGTATTTCGCGAAAATCGATTTGAATTGAAGCCACGTGAATGCCGCCCACAACGGTCATGAAATTGCAGGTGCAATCTCAATAGAGACCGCACGATCGTTCCTATTATAGGCCGAGTCGCGATGTTAGCGCTTCAGTTGAATTGCGCTGACGCTTCCGAGGGCTAGGCCATAGGCCTCCTTGGACTCCAGTCAACGACTGGGGCACGCGTCTTTCAATCCACCTCCAACACCAGCACCCAATCACCATCGCCGTCGCCGTTGTTGCCGGGTGGCGTGAAGGCTTGTGTGCCGCTGTTGGCGAAGGAGCCGATGCCGGTGAAGACCGCATTGCTCGGATCGAACCAGCGTGCGGTCACCTGTCCCGAAAGCTTCGACATGTCGATGGTGACCTTGCGGATGTCGGGCAGGTACGCCATCGCCAGCGTGCCGTCAGTCGTGCTGGCCGCGGTGGCATACGTGTCGTTCGGAATCGGATCGTCTTTCGAGAACTTGCCGAAGCCACGGATCAGCACCTGATGCGCACGGTCCGGGACGAGGTCATACCATTTGCACGATCCGAACAGCTGCTTGACGTAGGAGAGCTGGCGGATGCCGATGGTGTCGAGGTTGTCCTGCCAATCGCCCTGCAGCCGCCAGGAATAGGCACTGCCATAAAGCTGACCGGTCGTGCCGCTGAGCGCCGTCCAGTATTCCTGCCGCCGGAGATTCTGCGTTGTGCCGCCGTCGGTACCGCCATTGTGCTCGAACTCGTAATTGGCTTCGACCATGAAGGTCGGCCGGAAATCGGCGCGCTTGTACTCCGTCAGTTCCTCCGCATAGGTCGGGCGATAGGTGTAGACCGCGTCGAGACCGAGCAGCGGCCGCAGCGGGCCATCCTCCATCGACGCGCTGACGTAATAGTCGAGTTCGATGGTCTGGATGTGATTGGCATCGCTGCTGGCCAGTCCCTGCATCACCGCGCGCACCAGCTTGTTGTCCGACGGATTGCGCCAGCTTTGGAAATCGTTGCCGCTCATCCAGATGATGTTGGGGTGGTCCTTGAAGCGGTTGCCGAGAAACTCGCCGTATTGCCGCGCCTTCGCGATGCCGTTGGCCTGAAGCACGCCGAGCCAGCCCCCCGTCTCGATCGGATCGAGAAGAACGACCATGCCTTTGGCCGCGGCCGCATCCATCATCAGTTCCGCGCGATCGAAGTAGGCGGGATTGGGGGTCGAAAGATCGCCCGGCGTCGTGAACGGCGCGATGCCGTCGAACGTCGTGCCGTCGGTATTGCACGCGGTGTAGCTGTCGCAGAGCAGGTTCACCCACAGCGCGTTGACGCCATAGGTCGCGCGATTGTGGATGAAGAGCTTTGCCTGTGGGACCGAAAGATTGCCGACCATCGCCTGCGGCGCGTCGCCGATCATCAGGAACGGCACATTGTTCTGGTCCACGAGATAGCGGTTGTTCGCGCTTTGCTTCAGCGGAAACACGGGCTGAGCAGCGATTGCGGAACTCGCAACCAGCATCGCAGATACCGCAAGCGAGCGTAGCAGGATCATCTCTTCCTCCTGTCGGTCTTCTTCGCGCGGCGCTAGTATGTCGTGGCCAGCCGGGAGGACAAGATGGCCGCACGCATATGGTTCATTTTGGGTGCAGCGTGGTTCATCCTGGCGCTCTGCTGGTTCCTCTGGCGGGACTACACACTGGCTTACAATGTAGTCGCTATCGTTTGCGGTTATCCCAACACCAATACGCCTGCATACTCAGCCTGCATGGCCGAAAAGCTGCCGCTCGCACGGGTGTCGATGCAGCACCGTCTCGTCGTTCACGACTCGTTTTTCTTTCTGCTTCCGGCATTCGCGCTGGTGGTGATCGGCGCCCTGGTCAGGTTTGCTGCGCGTCCGGCGGCGTGAGCGACATCTTCTCGGGCACGATGGCGCCGCCGGAGATGATCATGGTCATCGCCTGATCGGTCGGGATGTCGGCGAAGAACAGTTTCGACACCGGCAGCAATTCGAGGAAGCCGGATGTCGGATTGAGCGCGGAGGGGACATAGATCGCCGCCATCTCCTCGCCGCTGCGTCCATCGGTAAAGGTGCGCATGACGAAGCCGACCGTCTTCAGCCCTTCGTGCGGCCAGTCGATCAAGACCACGCGCTGATCGCTCCCCGGGCGCTGGTTGAGCACGTCCACCAGCTTCTTCGCGGCGGAATAGATCGTCTGCACCAGCGGGATGCGCGTGATGATGCGCTCGAAGAGGCCGATCAGCCTCTGGCCGATCACGCGCGAGGCAACCGCGCCGATGAAATAGAGCGCCAGCACGGCCACCAGCACCGCCAGCAGCCAGCGCACCGTGGGATTATCGATGAACGGCCGCGCCATGGGCAGGTTCTGGTCGAGGAAGGTGGTCAGCGGCACCGCGAGCGGCTGGCCAAAGAACGACAGCGTGTTCAGGAAGAAATTGAACACCAGCCACACCGCGAACAGCGGTGTGATCGTGAGCAGGCCCGCAATGATGTAGCGCTGGAAATTGGCGTGATAGAAGCGCCTTTGCCTGCCGTCGTCCATGAAGCGTCCCAAAAGGGTGCGTCCGAAGAGTGGAGGGATTCGCGCCAGAAGATAATGTACTTTTGTGCACCTCCTGTGCGATTAAGGCCTTATGTCACGCATTCTCATCACCAGCGCCCTGCCATACATCAATGGCGTCAAGCATTTGGGCAATCTCGCGGGCTCGATGCTGCCCGCCGATGTGTTCGCGCGATTCTGCCGCGCGCGGGGGCATGAGACGCTTTTCATCTGCGCGACCGATGAGCACGGCACGCCGGCCGAACTCGCCGCCCTCGAAGCCGGGCAGGACGTTGCAACCTATTGCGCCGAGCAGCACGAGATCCAGAAGCGCCTGGGCGCACGCTTCGATCTCTCCTGGGATTATTTCGGCCGCTCCTCGAGCGTCCAGAACCGCGAGCTGACCCAGGCGTTCGCGCGCGCGCTGTGGAAGAACGGCCATCTGGAGGTCCGCACCACGCGGCAGGTCTATTCCAACGCGGAGAAACGGTTCCTGCCCGACCGCTACGTGATCGGCACCTGCCCGCATTGCGGCTACGATCGCGCGCGCGGCGACCAGTGCGAGAACTGTACGCGCGTCCTCGATCCGACCGATCTGATCGAACCGCGCTCGGCGGTCTCGGGCTCGCACGACATCGAAATCCGCGACAGCGCGCATCTTTTCCTCAAGCAGTCCGAGTTCGTCCCCCAACTGCGCGCCTGGATCGACGGCCACAGGAACGACTGGCCGCATCTGGCCTATTCCATCGCCAACAAATGGCTGGAAGAAGGGCTCAACGACCGCGGCATCACGCGCGACCTTGAATGGGGCGTACCGGTGCCTGACGACATCGGCGACGGCGTACTCAAGGGCAAGGTGTTCTACGTCTGGTTCGATGCGCCGATCGAATATATCGCCGCCACCAAGGAATGGGCAGACGCTACGGGCAAGGGCGACACCTGGAAGTCGTGGTGGTCCGGCGCGCGCGATGTCCGCTATTTCGAGGTCATGGGCAAGGACAACGTGCCGTTCCACACGGTGGGCTTTCCCGTCACCATCATGGGCGTCGACGAGGGCTGGAAGCTGGTCGATCAGATCAAGGGCTTCAACTGGCTCAACTACTATGGCGGTAAGTTCTCGACCTCGCAGAAGCGCGGCGTGTTCATGGACGCCGCCCTCGATCTCCTGCCGGCCGATTACTGGCGCTACTACCTGACCGCCAACGCACCGGAGAGCGCGGATTCGAGCTTCACCTGGGAGCATTTCGCCGCCGTGGCGAACAAGGATCTCGCCGATGTGCTCGGCAATTTCGTCAACCGCGTGACCAAGTTCTGCGTCGCGCGTTTTGACGGCAAGGTTCCGGGCGAAGGCACTTATGGCGACGAAGAAAGGGCTTTGATCGCCGAGCTCGACAAGCGCGTTGCGGACTACACGTCGCTGATGGAAGCGATGGAATTCCGCAAGGCCATGGGCGAGCTGCGCGCGATCTTCGTGGCGGGCAATGAGTATCTGACGCGCGCCGCCCCCTGGACCGCGATCAAGACCGACCGCGCGAAGGCCGCCGCCGGTGTGCGCATGGGCCTCAATCTCGTGCATCTGTTCGGGCATCTGGCGTGGCCGGTGATCCCGGCATCGGCGCGCGCGATTCATGAGGCGATCCAGCCTGCGCCCGATATCATCCCGTGGCCCGACCAGCCGATGGCGGAATTCCTCGACGATCTCGATTACGACATGCCGATCAGCCCGCCGGCCGTGCTGTTCGCCAAGATCACCGACGAACAGGTCGCGGAATGGAAGGCGCGCTTCGGCGGCGCGGCGGAGTCATGACGGCCTCCGTACGGCGGCTGACGCCCGACGATTACGACGCGTTGCGCGCGATCCGGCTGGAGTCGCTGCGTCTTTATCCCGAATGCTTCGCGGCCGATCCCGATCAGGAAGAAGCGATGTCGAAGGAGGCGTGGCTCTCGCGGCTCTCGACGGCCGTCTCGTTCGGAGGATTCATCGACGGTGTGTTGAGCGGCATGGTGGTTTTCTCCAAGCCGTCACGCCCGAAGCTGGCGCACACCGGCGACGTCGGCGCGATGTATGTGCGCGATGCCGCGCGGGGAACAGGGCTCGCCGATGCCCTGATGATCGCGCTCATCGATCACGCCTCCGACACGGTCGAGCAGATCCAGCTCACCGTGAACGCCGAGAATCCGCGCGCGATCAAGTTCTATGAGCGCCAC
>Ga0157369_10001444_pt1 | contig 29178 bp, 23 predicted proteins | sample C25metaG_FD_113461 | JGI IMG/M metagenome (GOLD analysis project Ga0157369, IMG submission 113461) | Corn rhizosphere microbial communities from Kellogg Biological Station, Michigan, USA - C2-5 metaG | ecosystem: Host-associated > Plants > Roots > Rhizosphere > Soil | place: USA: Michigan... | reverse complement strand
GGTCACCGGCTTTACCAGTGCGGATCTCACCGTCAGCAACGGCACGCTGAGTGCGGTCTCTTCTGCCGACGGCGGTATCACCTGGACGGCGACCTTTACGCCCGCGGCCAATATCAGCGACACGACCAATATTATTACGCTTGATAACAGCGGTGTAGTCGATCTCGCCGGTAATACCGGCACCGGCACTACCATTTCAAATAACTACAGCATCGACACTCAGCGGCCGACCGCTACGATTGTCGTCAGCGATACAGCGCTACGCATCGGTCAAACCTCACTGGTTACTGTCACCTTCTCGGAGGCGGTCACCGGCTTTACCAACGCAGATTTGACCATCAATAATGGCACGCTGAGTGCGGTCTCCTCTGCCGACGGCGGTATCACCTGGACGGCCATCTTAACACCAGCGGCCAATATCAGCGACACCAGCAACCTTATTACGCTTGATAACAGTGGAGTGGCGGATGCGGCGGGAAATGCGGGCACTGGCACGACCGACTCGAACAACTACAGCATCGATACTCAGCGGCCTGGCGCGACGATTGTTATGAGTGACACGGCGCTGGGCGCCGGTGAAACCTCCACCGTCACCATAACGTTCTCCGAAGCGGTGTCCGGTTTCAGCAATGCGGATCTTACCGTCAGCAACGGCACGCTGAGTGCGGTCTCCTCCGCCGACGGCGGTATCACCTGGACGGCGATATTCACGCCCACGGCAGGTAGCAATTCTACGGGTAATGTCATCACGCTTGATAACAGTGGAGTGGTGGATGCTGCAGGCAATTCAGGCGTCGGCACGACAAACTCAAGTGATTACAGCATTGATACCCAGCGCCCCACCGCGACCGTTGTGATGGGCGACACCGCGCTGAAGGCAGGGGAAACCTCGCTGGTCACCATCACCTTCTCCGAAGCGGTGTCCGGTTTCAGCAATGCAGATCTATCCGTCAGTAATGGTACCCTGAGTACAGTCTCCTCTGCCGATGGCGGTGTCACCTGGACGGCGACCTTTACGCCTACGGCTAATACCAGTAGCACAAGTAATGTCATTAACCTGAATAACAGCGGCGTGTCAGATATGGCGGGCAACACCGGCCTCGGTTCCACTGACTCGAACAACTACAGCATTGATACTCAGCGGCCTGGCGCAACCATCACCCTGAGCGATACGACGCTGAAGGCAGGTGAACGTGCCACCGTCACCATTACCTTCTCAGAGGCTGTTACGGGCCTGGATTTAAACGATCTGCGCGTCATGAACGGTACGTTGAGCAACCTTGCGACCATCGACGGTGGTATCACCTGGACTGCTACGTTTACCCCTGCACCGGGCACGACCGCTGCTACAAATCAAATTTCGCTGGATAATTCTCTTATCACCGATCTGGCGGGAAATCGCGGAGAGGGTAACACGCAATCTGCAGATTACAGTATCGACAGCGCGCCGCCGCGCGTTACCGGGCTGACCACGCTGCCAGCCACCTCGCCGCAGACGCTCGACTATCAGCTCGATTTCTCCGAAGCGGTGAGCGGACTGGACGCCAGCGACTTCTCGATCGTCACCTCCGGGAATGTGACCGCAAATATTTCCTCGATTATCGCCATCAGCCCCACGCAGTATGTGATACATCTCACCGGCATCTCTGGAAACGGAACGGTGCAGCTGTCGCTTAACACCAGCGGAACGGGTATCACTGACAGCGCAGGTAACGCCATCAGCGGCGGATTCAGCGGCGCGGTGTTTGAAACACAGGATCCTGAGCCAACCCCGCCCGACACTACCCTGCCGTCGCGAGGGTACGACAGTCAGCCCCTCAACACTGAAACAGCGGTTCGCACCGGCGGGCAGAGTCAGCTTGTTCTGCTGACTCCATCCACGCCTGGTGCAACCTTGCCGGGAGCCCCGGCTGAGAGCACCCCTGCCTATACCAGCATCTTCCATGCTGCCAACCAGAACGGCGCGGTGGGAGCTTCCGTGCTGGCGACGGTGTTTGGTAATAACGGCGTTACCCATTACGAGCCGGCCATCACCCGCACGCAGGTAAACGATCTCAACCGACCAGTCGTAGGCAGATCGACGTTGGACAGTGTATTTGGTGATCTGAATTTGCCCGGCGTTAACGCGCTGGAAGTCTTTTCCGGCAACAGCTGGCAGCACGTCGACAGGGGCAGCATTGCCCCACTGGTAGCCCCGGCGTCGGTGTTTGGTGCACCAGTATTCAGTATGCAGCTCCAGCAACTTAATGATGATGAGTCACAGCAGTTAGCGTCCCTCGAAGGGGCATTACAAAATATCAAGCCGTCAGTATGAAGCGGCACGTAAGGACAGGGGTAAAAGAGACTATGCAACGATGTGCAAAGCTTTTCAGTCTGACGATGATTGCACTGGCGGTAAGCGGGTGTGCGGTCTCAACGAAACAGGTTGATCGCGCCACCAGTCAGCAGCGCGCACAGGCTGACTTGCAGGCGATGTTCAGCCATCAGGATCCGGTGACTGGCCCGATCACCTTACAGGAAGCCACTGCGCGTGCACTGAAATACAATCTCGAAGCGCGACTGAAGATCATGGAGACGGCGCTTGCCGAGCAACAGGTGTCGCTGGCGCGTTTTGATATGCTTCCAAAAATGGCGGCGGACGCGGGTTACGTCACCCGCGATAATGTCAGCGCCTCCAGCAGTCGCAGCGTGGAGACCGGTCAGGAGTCGCTGGAGCCGTCAACCTCGCAGGATAAAACCCGCCGCGTGGCCGATCTGACGATGGTATGGAACATTCTCGACTTCGGCGTCAGCTATGTGACCGCGCACCAGCAATCCGATAAGCGCTGGATCGCAGAGGAGCGTCGTCGCAAAGTGACGCATACCATCGTGCAGGATGTGCAGTCCGCTTACTGGCGTGCGGTAGCGGCGGAGCGCCTGCTTAGCCGCATTGATACGTTGATTGGTCGTGTCAATATGGCGCGGGAAAACAGCGAAAAAATGACCACGCAGAAGGTCGGGGATCTCGTCGAAGCGTACAGCTATCAGCGCGCTCTGCTGGACGCTACCCGCCAGCTTGAAGAGCAACGCCGCGCGCTGTCGCTGGCAAAAACCGAACTGGCGACGCTGATGAATCTGCCGCTTGAAACGCACTACACGCTGGCACTACCGGATGAGAACAATCTGCCGGAGCCGACGCTGAACATTCCGTTTGAGAAGCTTGAGGCCGCGGCGCTGGTCAATCGCCCGGAGCTGCGTGAAGAGGATTATCAGGCGCGCATCAGTGCTGCAGAGACGCGCAAATCCTTACTGCGTATGCTGCCAGGCATCGAAGTGAACGTCGGCGGTAATTATGACAGCAACTCGTTCCTGGTCAACCAGAGCTGGGTGGATGCCGGGGTGAAAGTGACCTGGAATCTGTTCAATCTCTTCTCAGGTCCGGCGGCATACGACGTTGCAAAAGCCGGGGAAAACGTGGGCGAGGCACGTCGGCAGGCGATGTCGATGGCAGTGCTGGCGCAGCTGTATGTCGCACGTGCCAATTTCAACGAAGCGATCCGGCAGTATCGTACCGGTAAAGAGTTGCAGAAGCTCGATGCCTCTATTCTTGAGCAACTAAACAACCGATACAAAGCGGGCAGCATTGGTGAACTGCAGTTGATCCAGGGCGAGCTTAACGCGGTAAACACCTCGCTGCGTAACGATCTGGCCTATGCGGAACTGCGCAATGCGTGGGGGCAAATCTTCGTTACAGCCGGTCTTGATCCGCTACCGCCGGGGCAGAAAACATCCGATATTCCGTCGGTAGAGCGTGCGCTGCAGCAGTCTGAAAAACAGTGGCAGAGCGGCGCAGTTGCAATGCAAACCTCGGGGCCGTCGCAGTGAGCCGAATGCGCGCCGGCATTTGCACCGGCATGCTGGCCCTCATCCTGACAGCATCGTTTTCCCTCCATGCCGCGCTACCGGCGAAGGCGGAAGACGACTTAACGCTCGATCCGCCGTCAACTCCTGCGGAGGCGCCAAAAGGGCGTGAAGCGCGTGGGGTGTTGCGAGCGATCGAGCAGGCCACGCTCTCCAGCGAGCTGAATGCCCGCATCGTTGAGCTGCCGTTTCGGGAGGGAGAGTCTTTCCACAAGGGCGATTTATTAGTGCGATTTGACTGCTCAGCCTATCAGGCGCAACTGGCAGCGTCGCAGGGTGCGATGCGCGCTGCGCAGCAGGAGCTGACCCAGAACCGGCAGCTGGCGCAGATGCAATCAGTCGGACGCACGGCTGTGGGTCTCTCCGAAGCGAGGCTGGCACAGTCGGCGGCAGAGAGCCAGGTCTTTCAAATCCAGACCAGCCGTTGCCGGATCCTGGCCCCTTTTGATGGACAGGTCGTCTCGCGTAAAGCGCAGGTATCGGAGTTTTTAGGCCAGGGCATGCCGCTGCTGGAAATTGTCAATAACAGTCGTCTGGAGATCTACCTGCTGGCTCCCTCCAGTTGGCTCTCCACACTAAAAGCCAAACAGACCTTCACCTTTACGCCGGATGAGACCGGCGTACCGCTGCAAGCGGAGATCCTGCGTACCGGAGCCAGAATAGACGAGAGCAGTCAGACGCTGACGTTGATTGGCCGGATAACCGGTGATGGAGCCGGACTCATTTCAGGCATGAGCGGCAGCGCGCGCTTTACGGAGACTCGATGAATACAGCGGAGCCTGCAGGCGTTGAACAAATTTTCGCGCGCCTGCTCCAGCTTGAGCGACTGGCGCGGCAGGCGGAAAACAGCGAAACGCTGGCCTGGTCGATAGTTAACGACAGCCAGAATCTGCTGGCCTTCCGCCATGCGGCGCTGTTGATTGATGGACGCGTGCGGGCGCTGACTGGCGTGTCGGTGCCCGACCCCCATGCGCCCTTTGTCGCCTTCACCGAGCGCGCTGCGCGGCAGCTGAGCACACAGTGTAAAGCTGAGCAGATAACCGTGGTTGAAGCCGCATGGCTGGATGAGCAGACCCGCCAGGAGTGGCAAAGCCTGTCGGCACCGCATGTGCTGTGGGTGCCGCTGAAAAACCGTAAAGGCGAGCGCTTCGGCGGCCTGTGGATCGCCCGGGATAAGCAGTGGCAGGAGCGCGAGCTTCTGCTTTCCGGGCCACTGGCCGAGAGCTGGGCGCATGCCTGGCGGGCATTAGAGCCGCGCGTATCGTGGCGCGCCGGTCGACTAAAAACCAAAATCCTCATTCTCGCTATAGTGCTGGTTGCGGTGTTGCTGGTTCCGGTGCGTCAGTCGGTGCTGGCACCAGCGGAAGTGGTGCCACTGGGCGGACAGGTGGTGACCGCACCGCTCGATGGCGTTATCGCTGAGGTGCAGGTACGTCCAAATCAGTTAGTGCAGAAAGGCGATCTGCTTGTGCATTTTGACAGTACGGTGCAAAAAGCTCAGGCGGATGTCGCCGCACGCGCGCTTGGCGTGGCAGAGGCGGAACTGCGAGCCGGTTCCCAGCGCGCCTTTCAGGATGCGGAATCGAAAGCCCAGCTTGATTTGCTCGGTGCTCAGGTGGAGCAAAAACGCGCCGAGCTGGCCTGGGCGCAGGATTTGCTACTGCGCAGCGATGTGCGTGCCGGACGCGACGGCATCGCGGTTTTTGCTGATGCCGATCAGCTTGTTGGTAAACCGGTCAGAACCGGTGAAAGGTTGATGGCAATTGCCGATCCGCAACAGGCCGAGCTTAAGATCGAACTGGACGTGGGTGATGCAATAAACTTTCCCGGCGATACCGATGTGACGCTGTTTCTCGACAGCGATCCGCTCGCTCGCCACGATGCACAACTGACGCGGGTGGCCTATGAATCAGCGCTGACCGCACAGGGTAGTCTGGCCTGGCGACTCGATGCCCGCTTTCTGAATAAAGCGCCACGCATTGGGCTGCGAGGCACGGCAAAAGTGTATGGTGAGCGTGTGCCGCTCGGGCTCTATCTGCTACGTCGCCCACTGGCTGCGTTGCGTAAAATGGTGGGCTTATAATGAGCACACTGCCTGCTCTTCGTGAGGATCTTCAGCTCAGTGCCGCGCCGCCCGCGCTGGACGGTTCACCCCAGTGGACGCTGGCGGATACACTTGCGGGACGTTATTTCAAACTGAGCGGCAGCGCTATGCGCCTGCTGCGTCACTGGGCGCTCGGCGATGAAAGCCGGGTGCTGGCTGCAGCGAACCGGGAGCCGGGGATGCCGCTTGGCGTCGACGAATTGCATGGGCTGCTGCGCTTTCTGCGCGCCAACGATCTAATCGTCGGCAACGACTCTGAGCAGCGTGCCAGCTATGCGCTGAAGTCGGCGGCGCGCCGCAAAAGCCTTCTGACGCAGCTACTGCATCAGTATCTCTTCTTCCGCATACCTTTATGGCGTCCAGATCCTTTTCTTAACCGTTGCTGGCCGACACTTGCGCGGCACGGCGGCTGGCTACTGCGCTTTATGCTGCCACTGGTGCTTATACTCGGTGTCTACCTGGTCAGCCGCGACTGGCCGCGCTATCGCGATTCATTCTCCTGGCTGTTCAGCCTGGAGGGAGCCGCCGCTTTTGGCTTAACGCTGGTGTTTGCCAAATTCACCCATGAGCTGGGACACGCCTTTATGGCAAAACGCGCCGGATGTCGGGTACAAAGTATGGGGGTGGCCTTCGTGGTGATGTTCCCTATGTTTTATACGGACGTCAGCGACGCCTGGCGTGTGCGCTCCAGGACTGCACGGCTACTGGTGGGCTCCGGCGGGATGATGGCGGAGCTGATGCTGGCGGCGTTCGCGCTCCTGGCGTGGTCCCTGCTACCGGAAGGGCCGCTGCGTACGGCGGCTTTTCTGCTCTCCAGCGCTACATGGCTGACAACACTCGCCGTCAATCTAAACCCACTGATGCGCTTCGACGGCTACTTCATTCTTAGCGACGCGTGGCAAGTCGATAACCTGCAGGGCCGCGCATACGCCCTGTGCCGCTGGCGGCTGCGCGAAGCGCTGTTCGGCTATGGCGATCCCCCTCCCCAGCGCTGGTCTGTACGTATGGAGCGCCGTTTATTATTTTGGGGATACGCATCATGGCTTTGGCGCTTTTTTTTGTTTATGGGCATAGCACTGGCTGTATATCACTTCTTTTTCAAACTGCTGGGTATGTTCCTGATGGCGGTAGAGGTGAACTGGTTTATCGCGCTGCCCATGGTTCGTGAGATCCAGTACTGGTGGGGTCAGCGTCAGCGTGCTCAGCGTAGGCGGGTTATCCGCACAGCGCTGGGGCTGACGCTCCTGCTGCTGATTTTTTTTATTCCGTGGCGCAGTCAGATTGAGATCCCCGCGCAGCTTGATGCGGCCAGGATCAGCACTCTCTATGCACCCGTCGCCGCACAACTGGTGACGCTGAATGTGCATGACGGGCAGACGGTGAGCGCAGGAGAGCTTCTGATGGTGCTGGATGCTCCGGATCTCAACGCCCGTTTGGCCATAGCGCGCCAGAAAATCGCTATTTTACAGTTGCAGCTCCGTCGGTTGGCCACCCAGAGCGATACGGTGGGCGATACGCTGATTTTGCATCAGCAGCTTGCCGAATCACTGGCGGAGTATCGCGGCCTGGCGGCACAGCGCCGGCGGCTGACGATCCGTGCGCCCTCGGCGGGCATGGTGCGTGATGTTGAGCAGGATCTCGCTACCGGCCGCTGGCTGGCGGTTGATCAGCCGCTACTGCGGGTAGTAAACGCAGGGGCGGGGCGCATACGGGGTTATCTGCGTGAGGATTATCTCGGTGCCATCGAACCGGCGGCGACAGGGCGCTTTATCGCCGATGATCCCGGCAGGAAAGCGCTGGCGGTGCGTCTGCAGTCTGTCGATCCCACCGCTTCCGCCTTTATTGAACGTGAATCGCTTACCTCCGATCGCGGCGGTCCGGTGGCAGTACGCCGGGACGACAAAAAACGCGCGAGACCTGTCCAGGCCTGGTACGGCGTTGACATCATTATTATCGGAAAACAGACATTCCCGTCACAGCCCTTAAGGGGTGTGGTGGTAATTAACGGCAGGGCAGAATCTCTGTTTACCAGCCTCTGGCGGCGTATCGCCGTCCTGGGCATCAGAGAGAGTGGTTTTTAGTGAACGCATCAACCCTCATTAAGGAAATACCTGATGAACAGACGTACAAAATGCTCGTTATGTCTCGTTGCCTCCGGTCTGCTGATATTCTCTTTATCGTCGCGCGTGTTGGCCTGCGGTGGTGAAGAGCCCTATCTCGGATCGGTTTGTTTTAGCGTAACCAACTACTGTCCGGAGGGCTATCTTGAGGCCAACGGGCAGCAGCTGGCTATAAATGATTACCAGGCACTCTATACCTTACTGGGCACCACCTACGGCGGTACGACGACCGCCTTTAATCTTCCCGATTTGCGCGGGCGTGTACCGGTGGGTCAGGGGATAGGGCCCGGGCTGACGCCAGCGGTGCAGGGCAAGTCAAGTGGTGCGGAGAGCGCCAAGCTTGTTGAATCGAACCTGCCTCCTCACAACCATGCGGCGACATTTACTGCTGGCAGCAGTTCAACCTTATCGCTGAACGCAACAACGACAACGGCGACTTCAGCGATTCCCACATCTACTGCTAATCAGCTTGGCAGTTCTACGGGGCCGTCCGTGAAAATCTACGCGCCAGGCGGGGGTACTCAGGTCCCGCTGGCCGGCATCGGTGGTGCTGTAGTAACGGTGCAGCCTGCTGGTGCAGGCTCTACTGCTGCTGTGCCCGTCATTACGCCGCAGTCTGTGCTGCGCGCTTGTATCGTCGTTCGGGGTATTTATCCCCCCCAGCCTTAAATACTCCTCTATACAAGGATCAGACTTATGAACTGTTCTTTAATTTCTTCCCGCGCCCTGACGGCGTACGCTCTGGCATTATTCTCTTTTTCCCAAAGCGCGTTGGCGTGCAGTTCGGAGCCCTATGTTGGCGCGGTTTGCTTTACAGCAGCAAGCTTTTGTCCGCGCGGCTACCTGGAAGCGAACGGTCAGACGATTCCAGTACAACAATCCCAGGCGTTGTATTCCCTAATTACCCGCCTTTATACCCCTTCATCGACGGCGAATACCTCCTTTAATCTGCCGGATATGCGAGGCAGAAGCCCGGTCGGAGCCGGTATTGGGCCCAATAACAATGTGCTATCGCTGGGGCAGACGCGCGGTGCGGAAACGGCTGTAATGAGCATCTCTCAGATGCCGGTCCATTCTCACCAGGCGATGCTCGGAACTGGCGCGTTTTCTATCAGTGCGACAACTGCTCCGGGTGTATCCAATACCCCGTCAGCAACTAACAACCGACTGGCGGCAACACAAAACCCGGGAACAAGTATTTATGCGCCTGCGGGCGGCACACAGGTCCCGCTGGCCGGTGTGACAATGAGTATGGCTGGCGCAACTGCGACGGTGAACAACACTGGCGCAGCCACGCCCATCAACACGCTGTCACCGCAGATCGCACTACGTGCCTGCATCGCGGTGCAGGGTTATTACCCGCCGAGATCGTAGACATTCGGTGCTAAAGATCTCTCTCTTCACCACGGTGATATAAGGAAAAGGCAATGAAAATTTCTCTTTCTATGGTGGTTGCGACAACGGCATTAATGACCTTTTCGCACATTGTGCAGGCGTGCGAAGGGGACAGCGATTTTACCGGCGCGGTGTGTTTTACCGCGGCGACCTACTGCCCGGCGGGCTATCTTGAGGCCAATGGGCAAAATGTGCCCGTAAATCAGTATCAGGCATTGTATAGCCTTGTGGGGAATCGTTACGGAGGTACGGCAGGGCAAAACTTTAACCTTCCCAACATGCAAGGGTTCAGTCCCGCTGGGCAGGGCACAGGGCCGGGATTAACTGCGGCAGCGCAGTACACCACGCGAGGTGCAGAAAGCCAGACGCTGACGATGGCGCAGATGCCGGCGCATACGCATGTGACAACGCTTAATCCTGCTGCACCAGGCGTTACCGTAAACGCTACCGCAAGCAGCGGGGCGAATGCCGCGCCTTCTGCCTCCAATAATCAACTGGCGGCCGCTTCACCCGGTGCTAAAATGTATGCGCCGTCCACCAGTGGCGGGACGGCGGTCGCGCTTGCGGGAGTTAGTGGTGGGACAACGGGTGCAACTCTTACGCTTGCCAACAACGGTGGCACTACCCCGCTTCCGACGATTTCCCCACAACTGGTACTAAAAGCGTGCATCGCTGCGAACGGTATTTATCCGGTAAACCCCAATTAATTTGAGAGATAATAGTCGCGCCGATAATAGAGCTCGACGCGACTATTGACGGGGCGCTTACTGAATATCATTCACTGAATTCTTTGCAATGTTTAACAAGTGCCCATACTTTATCTTCACTAACGGTTGCTTGTTCATCTGCTGATAGTTGCTGAAAGGATGCATCCTATAATTGCGATTAATCTTGTAATCATGGCTCACTTAGAATAACACCTACAAAGTTTGACACACACGCTCCGGCAAAATTTCTTTAATGTTTCATGCGTTTCTTAAAGCATCCTTATATGGCAAACCTTTGACTGTAAGGATTATGGGGCAATTAAACTCTTTTCTATTTTACCTGGTTAATTCGTACTTCTGGCGAATTTCTCATACAAAGGATGTTACATTTATCCATTAAATAGAATACTATTGTATTGAAATGCTGGTAAACATCTCATTGCCTACATTTAATGAATCCACTTAACCCGATCTTATTTATGAGGATTACCTATGGCAGCTTCGCATGAAGTATTATTTGTAATTTCCAATGCCACAGCAATTACAATGAAATATATCAGTCACACTTTCGATTCTGGGCGACTGGATGAAAGTGAGCAATGGCCAAATCAGATAACTCCAGATGGCAATCCGAATAAAATCATCTGCGTTGATAAAAATAATGCGCTGGCGGGCGTATCAGGCTCTGTCACCTATGCCTTCCGCGGCGTACAAATTACTATTGGATTCTCAAATCCCTTCTGGGGGACGAATAAGTATTCCATCGTAACAGGAGGGCATAAAGATGCCATGAATGCGCTTGATGACTATGGTTACGGTAGTCACACAACAGAACTCACTATAGACGAACATGTTAAAATAAAGGTTATTGGTTCGGTCACTAAAGGGGACGTTAATCGTCTAAACTTGGCTTTTCAGTCAACTCAAGTTTGGTAGCCATAAATTATTACGTTAGTTGACAGTATACGGGATAGGGATATTAAGTCCCTATTCCTCACATAATTTATTGAACAATTAAATTTTCGCACATTCAATGTTGTTGATGACTTTAACCGTGAGGTGTTGTCGATTGATATAGATCTGAATCTGCCAGCTCTGCGTATGGCTCGTGCGCTCGACAGGATCACGGCAAAACGTGGTTATCCAGTTATGCTGCGCATGGATAATGGTCCGGAATTTATCTCTCTGGCACTGGCTGAATGGGCAGAGAAGCATGTAGTAAAACTGGATTTTATCTACCCGGGTAAGCCGACACAAAACGCTTTCATTAAGCGTTTTAACTGGATATACCGTACTAGAAACACTCGATTTTTATCTGTTCAGAACGCTGAATGAAGTACTTGAAATCACGGAAAAATTATTATCAGAATATAACTGTGAACGCTCGCAAGAAACACTGACAATATGACACTGGAGGAATATCGACAGCACCATTATTTGGCAGGAACCTTGAAAATGCCTGGGCCTAAAACGGGCCTATTTACGCACAGTCTTAGATTTTGATTTCATATCACAAGTTTTGATAAATATCCTAGTTAAGTGCGCTGATGGAAAATTCACCACACATAATGCCTCTCTGAAAGACATTTCTCTTTGAGGAAGGTTCTTCTTCGGTATGGACTCCTTCTTACCGTGGTGCTACAAGCGGGCATTCTATCTACTTATTAAAATGTACCTTTGAAAAAGTAGAGATGTGCTGATAGGCTTGGGCAGGCCATCCGGTACCAGATTTCGCGCAGCGCACCGGAGGATTTTGCCGGCGGGCGCCGGATTTTTTACTCACGGGGTTAAGGAGCACGATGCCAGGCTTACCTGACGAAGACGACTTTATTCCTTTCTCGGCCCCGGTGCGTCCCGGCGCGGAGGCAGACCTGTTGCCGGCCCTGTCGTGTGACAGTGTCACCCACGTCAATCCGGCCCGGGCCTACCTCATTTCCCTCAATTCATCCCGCAGCCGGCAGACGATGACCTCGTTCCTGAACACCGTGGCCCGCATTCTCGGTGCCCGGGACCTGACCGACTGCAGCTGGGCGGCGCTGCGCCGGCACCATGTGCTGGCCCTCACCGAAATGCTGCGGGATACGGGGCTGGCGGTGGCCACCATCAACACCTATCTCTCTGCCCTGCGCGGCGTGGCGCTCGAGGCCTGGATGCTGAAGCTGATGAGCGTCGAGGATTACCAGCATATCCGGGCCGTGCGTTCAGTGCGGGGCAGCGCGCTGCCGCGGGGTCGCGCCCTGAGCCGGGAGGAAATCCGTCAGTTGTTTGGTGCCTGTGAAGCGGACCGCAGCAGCAAAGGCGTGCGCGATGCGGCCCTGCTGGGCGTAATCCTTGGGTGTGGCTTACGCCGCTCTGAAGCCGTGGCCCTGAGTCACGGGGATATCCTGCCTGGAGACCGTGCCCTGAAAGTCCTCGGTAAGGGGAACAAGGAAAGGCTGGCGTATGTCCCGGATGGCGCCTGGCAGCGGCTGGAGCTGTGGGTGGACCAGGTCCGGGGCGAGGCGCCGGGCCCGCTGTTCACCCGCATCCGCCGGCACGACTGTCTTACGGACGAGCGGCTGACCGACCAGGCGGTGTACCATATCCTGCAGGTGCGCCAGCGTGAGGCTGGTCTGGACAGATGTGCCCCGCATGACCTGCGGCGAACCTTTGCCACCGCGTTGCTGGATAACGGGGAAGACCTGATTACGGTGAAGGACGCGATGGGACATGCCAGTGTCACGACCACCCAGAAGTACGATCGGCGTGGTGAAGATAAACTTCGGCGTGCCCGGGATAACCTTATCCTTGATTAATTTCAGCCAGTTACACCACTTTTATAGAAGTGATGTAAAAAGGTCTCGTCGCTTACAAATAGCAAGGTCAGTCATGAATCCTGACTCCAAGGCAACCGCGAACAAATTCAGGATTAAAGTGCTTCACGGCATCACCAACATAGCCTAAATCGAGTGCGCTGATTTGCGCCATTTCGCTCTCAGTCAATGAGAAATCCCAGAGAGCAAAATTCTCATCAATACGCTCCTGATGCGTGGATTTGGGGATGACCGTAACACCACGCTGAATATTCCAGCGCAGAACTACCTGAGCAATGGTTTTTTTATGGGCGTCGGCAATTCCCTGAAGCATCTCATTTTCATACGGCTTATGTCTTCCACCGCCTAACGGTGCCCAGGCTTCCGGCTGGACATTGTAATACTTCATGGTTTCAAGCGCGCCTGGTTGCGCAAAATAGGGATGTAATTCAACCTGATTTATCATCGGCCTGATTCTGACGGTTTCGCAGAAGTTTGCTAACACGTGAGCATAAAAATTGGATACCCCAATCGCTTTCAGCTTACCGGAATCATAGGCATCTTCCAGCGCACGCCAGGCGCTGAAATAGTCACGCATCGCCTGATGGAGTAAGTAGAGGTCAATGTACTCCAGCCCCGATTTTTCCAGGGAAGCGTCGATACCTGCTTTGGCCGTATCGTAGCTGGCCATGTCCTGTACCCACAGTTTTGAAGTAATGAACAACTCTTCGCGGGTGCACAACCCCTCAGCAATGGCTTCACGAACGGCATCACCAACCGCGTCTTCATTGCCGTATACTGCAGCGGTATCAATAAGTCGATAGCCAGTACGAATTGCATTCAATACAGACTGTTTACATTCTTCTTTATCGGTTACCTGAAAAACGCCAAAACCCGCCATCGGCATTTTAAGATCGTTACTTAATACTGAATATTCCACGGTAGAATACCTCCACTCTGCTAACGGCATCATTCTAAAATATAAGCGCAAACCGTACTGCATTACTGCATATAACACATGAACCTGGCCAGCCCGGATGCGGACTAAGCTAAAACGCTCTCGTTCACAATTAAGAACTAAGAACGCGGAAAATACCTATGCTGGGTTACTGAACGGTATATCCACCATCAACGGCCAGCGCCTGTCCGGTGACAAAACTGGCATCAGAACTGCACAACCACAGCACAGCACGTGCAACCTCTTCCGCTTCGCCCAGACGCCCTATCGGCTGTAGTTTCATCAGTTCGTTCATCGCCTCCGGTTCACTGTTGAGCATATCTTCAACCATTGGCGTGCGAATAATGCCCGGGCAGACTGCATTAATCTGTATTCCCCGCGCGGCATATTCGAGCGCAGCGCTTTTTGTCAGCCCCAGCACGCCATGCTTGGTCGCATGATAAACACCGCGACCGGCAATCCCGACCAGTCCACCAAGAGAGGAGCAATTAACGATCGCACCACTTTTCTGACGACGCATTTGCTGAAGTTCATATTTCATGCAGTTCCATACACCACGCAGGTTGATCGCATTGACACGATCAAACTCTTCACTGCTGGCATCTGCTGTTTCAGCTATCGGACTTTGGATACCGGCATTGTTATAGGCAGCATCAAGTTGACCAAACTCCCGGACGGTTTCTTCAATCATATGTCTGACCTGCTCTTCATCAGACACATCGCATAAAGCAGTTTTTACAGAGTAACCTTCGGCCTTCAGCGTATCCGCTTCCCGGTATAATATGTCCTGTCGAATATCCGACATAACAACCGTCGCGCCAGACTCACAAAATGCCCATACCGTCGCCAATCCCATTCCAGAAGCCGCGCCGGTGACCAGCGCCACCCTGCCGCTAAAATCATATTTAACCATACAGATACCTCAATGCAGTCTGATGATACTCAGAGCGTATAATCAGGATTTTTAAATAACTTTCCCAATCTAGGGGCAATAATGGGATCGTAGACTGCCTCTTTCCAGCCATCTGCTGAAACGCGAGTCAGCGCAATCGAAATGGTGCGATCTGAATGAAGTAGCCAGATAGCTTTTCATTACCTTGCAGAGTTCGTCAGCTATCTTTGCAATATCTTCATCAGATAACTCACGCGGGTTAAAAATGAAGATCAAGATGTGGCATGTTTCCCTCCTACGCTTTTGGCTTAATTTGAAGGCAGTAAATGTTCCGTAAAGATATTCTGCTTGAATCCATTTACTGTTAAAACACAATAGTTCAGGATGTAGTAATGAGAAATTTTCATAAGTGAGGGTGTAGAGTGGCGCGGGAAAACCTTAATGATTTAACAGCATTTATCATGGTCGCACGTGAAAAAAGCTTTACCAAAGCGGCAGCACATTTAGGCGTATCACAGTCTGCACTCAGCCACAGCATGCGAACCCTAGAATCCCGTCTGGGAATGAAACTTCTGACCCGCACCACCCGCAGTATCGCGTTGACCGATATCGGGCAAACCATGCTGGATGACCTGGGACCCTACATTGATGGAATTCAGGACCGATTGCAGTCGCTGAAGGATCTCAACGGTAAGGCCGCCGGAACCGTGCGCATTTCCACATCCGATTATGCGATTGGATCTGTCATCTGGCCTAAACTTGAGCCACTTCTCAAGGAATATCCGGATATTACTCTCGAGTTGATTGATGATTATGCCCTGACAGATATTGTGTCCGGCCGCTTTGATGCAGGAACGCGTTTAGGTGAGCAAATATCCAACGGCATGATCTCTGTGCGTATCGGCCCGGATGTGCGCTTTGCCGTCGTGGGTTCTCCTGACTATTTTTCCCGCCACCCTTACCCGCAGCACCCTAACGATCTTATCGATCATAACTGTATCAACCTGCGTTTTCCCACCTACGGTAATCTGTATGTCTGGGAGTTCGAAAAAGAGGGAAAGAGCCTGAACGTCAAAGTCAGCGGTCAGCTGGTTTTCAGTCGTATTTATCAGAATCTTCAGGCTGCAACAGAAGGATACGGACTGGCACATGTTCCCCGCGATCTCGCTGAAAAACAGATTGCCAGTGGCGAACTGATTAGCGTCCTTGAAGACTGGTGCCCTTACTGGGATGGTTACTATATTTACTACCCGGAAAACCGAAATCTTTCAAAAGCCTTCCAGCTTGTTGTTGACGCGCTGCGCCACTACAAACATCCCTGAATGCTCTCTCACCAGCACAGCGATCGCCGCTTCGCCTCTGAGGCCAGCCTCTGAAAAAAGAGCATGGCCTCTGTAACCTGCTGTCCGTCAGGCCGGATTTCTGCCTGCGAACACCTCTTTAAATACGGGTAATGCGGAGAAAATGTTTGGCCAGCCCGCCACAAAAGCCAGCTGGGTCAACACCTCTGAGGCCTGCTCCTGGGTCAGACCATTATCCATCGCCCGATTAAGATGATAAGGCACCTGCGCAACCTGTCCGGCGGTCACCAGGGCGCTGACGGTTACCAGGCTTCTGTCTCGTGGCGCCAGGTCCGGCCGCAACCACAGGTCAAGGAATAGCGCATCCGTCGTGTATTTCACCACACCAGGCGATACCTTGCCAAAGTTTGACTCGACCATGGTGGCACGTTTGTTTTCAGCCTCTTTATCCAGAGGGAGGAAATCCACCTTCTCACCCGGCACCGACGCCGTATCAATATGGCGTTGTGCAAAGACATTACGTGCAACCAACGCCGCAGACGTAGCATTTGACCAGCCAGCGTAAAACGCTAGGTGGGTGATAGTCTCAGCGATTTCTGTGGGGGTCACGCCGCTGTCCAGCGCCACGTTAAGGTAATGGGGGAGCTCAACGGTATCATTACGGCTGATCAGTGCCGCCATCGTCACCAGGCTGCGGTCGCGACGCGATAATTCCGGACGATTCCAGAGACTCTTTTCAATAAACCGTTCAGCATAAGCAGCCATTGCGGGCGCAACGGTGGTAACGGCGGCGTGGGTATCTTCTGGTATCATTTTCGGACTCCTGTTTTGCTTCGTGTGGGAAACACATCCGCTCATCAATAACAGAGAAACAATGACCAGGAATATCCTGTTTATCATTGATGTTCTCCTGCCTGCAGATATTGTTTATCGCTGACTTTTTCAAGCCAGTTTACGTTTTCACCTTTGTCATTCGATTCCTGAATGGCCATATGTACCATGGTGGTTTTGTCCGTTGCACCATGCCAGTGTTTAACCCCGGGCGGGCATTGAATGACATCCCCTGCGTGCACGGTTTTCCTTTCCCCACCCCACTCCTGGACCCAGCCGGTACCTGAGGTAATAACCAGTGTCTGTCCAAGCGGATGAGTATGCCAGTCAGAACGCGCGCCGGGTACGAAGGTGACATAGGCCGCCCCCGCTCTTTGCGGTGCAACCGGAGAAAAGAGCGGGTCAATATAAGCACGCCCGGTAAAGTGATCGGCGGGTTCGGCAATCGTTACACGACTGCCGGTTTGCGACAGTTTCATTTGAGCTGAATTGGCAGTTTCGCCGTATGCGGATATACCTGTGAATAACATTAGTGATGCGGCTACAGAGGTGAGACGGATCATCAAACTCTCCTTTTGTGAATGAAACGGCTGATCCAGTACCGGAACAGAACAAGGTATTAACGTGGTGATAAAACGCTGGCAGAACAGAGTGACGGCGATGTCGATAAAAGCGTGTTCGTGGGTGACATTTACTCAGTCAGCATTTCAAATCTGGCGCTATAGGCGCCAGGATAGATGGGCAAAGCATCCGGCTCATCTAACTGTCCTAATTTAATTAAGCCGTTAGCATAGACATGTGGTTTATAGAAAATGGCCAGATTTCCCCACGGGGCATAAATCGTGATATCACCTTTTTTCGCGGCCGTGCCTGCCGGGGAACCCGCGGTAGACAATCGGCCGGGTAAATCGCTTATTTTTTCCTCTCCGGCATAATCTTTCAGCTTCAAGGTAAGCGGTAAAAGTGCTGCAAACTCACGGCTTGTCTGACTGTCATTGAGAGTTGCGGTAATCGTTTTGTCGTCGAGAATGATGCGTAACTTCATGGGCTTTCCTGTGTATGTAGTGCGATCGTCACAGCCGGAAATATCGTGATCAAGGCCAGCACTAACCAACCCAAAAGGGCGGGTAATACTTATTTTATTTTAGAATGAATAAGTATAACCAACCTCCGATTACAGAGCGTTTTCAGCTATTTTTAACAAGATAAAACAGTTTGTTAATAGCGGTTATCAGAATAGAAAAATGAAAAAAATTCATTAATTGCAACTGTGATTACTATCATTGCTCGTGTTAAATAAGCGGTAGCAAACATGCGCTACCGCTTCAGGATATGTGCGTATTCTGCGCTCACTAATGCCATATCAATGACGAAGCGATGTGTGCTTGGGGCAATTGACTGGTGATTTTTATTCTTGGTATTAATACGCCAAAAAGCGGCCCGCTAAGATGACTCCCGTCCACACTAAAGCCGAAACTAATGCAGAAAACTTAGCTGGCAGTGGAGAATGAGTATCCAAATCCCAGTTTCCCACGGTCCGGTAGATTCCTTTATGGAAGATCATCACATTAAACCCGGCAACAATTATAAGTCCCGCTTTCCACGGTGCAGCTCCGGCTGAAGCAACCACGGTCGCCTGTGCACTGAGCAGTGCGATGCCCGTCATTACGACAATGGTCAATCCAATGTGGGATACAGGCAACAGATAGCGTGCCGCCAGGGATACAGGCACAATACTTCGTCCAATTCCCAGCAATCGGAGATCGAAAGTGAAAGCCGGACCAATAAGCAAAGAAATCCCAAGAATGTGGAGAGACTCTAGCGCGGGATACAGGTATCGGGCATCCCGCACCGTCTCCCCCAAGGATGAATCCTGTAATAGCGTCAACCACGTGTTGAGTAAATCAGGCATCTGCAGCATCTCAATTATGTTCAGAGTCTGGCAGTGGTGAGCGCACCGGAAGCTTGTTCCCGAGCACCTGATTTACCGGAATGGCATCATCCCCGTACCAAAATACAACCGGGCGAAAAAGATTATCATCTGCCCGATTGATATAACCGACTGCCTGAAAACGCTCCCCGATATTTAGCGCACGTACTAATCCCCATCTGCCTGACCAGTCAGGTGGAGCTATGATGATTTTCAGCTCCTCATATGGCCCTTTATAGGAGGGGGCGGCATTAACCCTTACACTGTCCTCTGGATCCTGCAGCTGCTCAGGAAGCCCCAGCCTGGGTGTATGGGCGGGCAGACTCCGAGCTAGTTTCACATCGAAAAGTGAATGCGGATTACCCCAGACCCCCTTCGATGAAACCGTACCGGCAATGTAAACAAGGCGGCTGGTTTCGAAGGAAGCCCAGCCATGATGTGCCAATACAGGATGCGTCTGTAGCAAGGCAAGAAATAACGACACTACAAACGCAAACCTTACGACTTTTATGCTCATAGTCTCAGTACTCCAGTCATTACACTGTGTTTTATGTAAGCTGTTCGCCAGAATTACCGTTAACCTGTCGAAAGAGATTTGTCTTAACGATGCTTAATCCAGTGAATTAGTCCATTGTTTGCAGAAAAAAATAACATCGATATTCAGCATTTAAATTATCGACTTAACTAGTTATCGGCACTAAACGTTATCTCAACCCTTTGCAGCCGTGCAATTTTACTGAGTTCTTCTTTTGCAATTATTCTGCCAACTGGTGTATATCCGTAGGATGTCTGGAACGTCTCATAAAAAAGGACAAGAGTACGTCGGCCATATAACATGAGATCACCCTGATTGATAGTGCCGGGTCTGACCTCACGGGAAGATAAAGAACGGGGCAACTCAGCGAATTTCTCATTCCCGTTAAGTTCCTCCATACTAAGAGTCAAGGGGAGTTGTTCCGCAAACTCCTTGGCCGCTGGGTTATTCTCAAGCTCAACGTCAAAAGTCTGTTGATTGATAGTCATTTTAATGTTCACTTTTTTTTTCATGTCAGAATGAAAAGAAGTGCTGGCATGAACCGGAAATAAACAGTTCGCGGCCATAAAAAATGACAGGTATAACAGTTTGTTCATCCTGATTCTCCCCCACAGATATGCCGCACCTTCCAGGTGCGGCTTCAATCATTATTTCAGGTTGGCTTTAAAGAAGGAGGTCAGCTTACTAAACGGGATCAGATCCGTGCGGTCATACAGATCGACATGGCCTGCACCTGGAACAACATAGAGTTCTTTGGGATGTCCGGCCTGCTTAAAAGCGACCTCACTGAATTCTTTCGAGTGTGCGTGATCACCTGTAATAAACAGCATTGGTCGTGGAGATATTGTTTCAATATCGTTGAATGGATAGAAATTCATGAACTTACCGATACTGCTCAACATAGGCTTGGTGGTCAGTTCTTCTTTCTCACCCTTAGGGGTGTATCCCCCGCGTTCAGTTCGGTAGAAATCAAAGAATTCGCGCTGAATTGCAGGCGTAGAATCATCAAGCTTGTTCACCGTGCCTGGAATATATACCGTATCACCGCCTTTAAACTCGGCAAATCGTTGTTCAATTGCTGACTTAATGAAGGACTTACGTTGTTCCACTGACTGAGAGTGGTTCAGACCATTACGGAAAGCAGCTCCCATGTCATACATGCTGACAGTAGCTATGGCCTTCATACGCGGATCGATTTTTGCTGCACTGATTACAAAACTACCACTGCCGCAGATACCCAGTACGCCGATATTCTCAGGATCAACATATGATTGTGTACCCAGGTAATCGACAGCCGCGCTGAAATCATCAGAATAAATTTCAGGTGAAATCAGATGTCCGGGCTTTCCTTCACTTTCTCCCCAGAAGGAAAGGTCAATCGCCAGCGTTACAAACCCTTGTTCCGCCAGTTTCTGTGCATACAGGTTTGAGCTTTGCTCTTTTACAGCCCCCATTGGGTGGCCAATGACAATAGCCGGTTTTTTAGCGTTCTGATCCATCCCTTTAGGCATAAACAGATTGCCGACTACATTCATCTGATATTGATTCTTAAATATCACTTTTTTCTGCGTGACTTTATCGCTTTTGTAAAAATTATCTGCTCCGTTAGACATATCGGCTCCTGTGGCAGCAAATGAACTGATAAACAGTCCTAACAGCAAGGTAAATATTCTCATAAGGGAATTCCTCATCGGGTGTGGTGGGGGTCTTTACGTGACGTCAATAAAGCTAAGGCAGCCGCTATCAATAATAAGAGACTACTGATGGTAAAAGTGCTTTGATAGCCGCTGTGGTCAAAGGCTAATCCACCAACTGTGGAGCCAATTGCGATGGACAACTGCACCACGGCAACCATCAGACCACCGCCAGCCTCCGCATCTTCCGGCAAAGTTTTGGCGATCCATGTCCACCAACCGGTAGGCGCGGCAGTGGCGATTAATCCCCATAAGCCAAGCAGCGGTGCAACGATCCATATGCTGTGACCAAAAACGATCAGAGCCACGGCAATGACGGCCATCAGGAAAGGGATAGCAATAAGCGTGGAATAAAAGCCGGATTTCAAAAATATGCCAATCACCAGGGTACCAATAAAGCCAGCGACACCAATGGTCAGCAAGATGAACGACAACGTGGTGATATCCACCTGCGTTACTGTCTCAAGGAAAGGACGTAAGTATGTAAACAGAGAAAACTGCCCCATAAAAAACAATCCACACGCTGCAAGTCCAACGGCCACAACAGGGTTAGCAAAAAGGCGAAAAACAGTGCCGGTACGTTTAGCTTTTTTATCCGCTGGCATTGTCGGCAGGCTGAACCACTGCCACATAAAAGCAATCACCGCGATCGGAACGATACATAGGAATGCCCCCCTCCAGCCGATGACGGATCCCAAATAACTCCCCATTGGGGCGGCTATAACAGTTGCCAGCGCGTTGCCCCCGTTAAAAATAGCCAGTGCACGAGAGACCTGATGCTGAGGAACCAGACGAATAGCAGTTGCGGCAGACAGCGACCAGAATCCACCAATAACAATACCGATCAGAGCACGCCCAACCATGTAAATCAGATAATTAGGCGCTAACGCGACCATAGCTCCGGAGATCGCCATTAATGCAGTCATACTCAACAGCAAGATTTTGCGGTTGAGCTCCCCGGCCAGCGTAGATACAGACAGGCTCGTCACTACCGCAAATACGCCGGAAATAGCTATCCCCTGGCCAACCAGTCCCTCACTGACACCTAACTCTCCCGATACAGGCGTCAGCAGGCTGACGGGCATAAATTCCGAAGCAATTAGCGCAAAAACGCATAATGTCATTGCGAATACACCGTTCCAGTACGCGCGTTCTTTGTGAAGATCTGAGTCTCTCAACGACGTGGACATAAATTGCTGACTCCGAAGCCTCCCGGCAGTTTTAGGTAAGCCGGGTTCGGACGCTATTCACAGGAATAACGTCAGAAAATAAAAGGTAAAGTAGGATCTAAAAAGGCAACAGCATTAATTAACCATTGCTTACTCATCTGTTGTTGAAAATTTTACACCTAAGGGTCAGCATTACTAGCTAATGAATACTTAAAGGCTTTATAAGTACTGCTTATTAATGAGGGCTGTATTTGATGAAACGCAACCTGAACGACCTTCTTTATTTTGTCACCGTAGCCCGTGAACGCAGTTTTACCCGCGCAGCTGCAAAGTTAGGTGTCACTCAATCTGCTCTCAGCCAGGCGATTTCTGCACTTGAAGAGCGTATGCAAATACGCCTTCTGACGCGTACTACCCGTAGCGTATCGCCGACGTCGGCTGGAGAACGGCTGCTGTTGGCTGTAGGGAATCGTATTGATGAAATTGAAGCCGAACTGAATATTCTGACCGAACTGCGTGATAAACCGGCAGGAACAGTCCGCATCACCTGCGGACCAAATGTTTTGCACAGCACGCTGTTGCCAAAACTGACACCACTTCTACATGAGTATCCGGATATTAATATCGAGTTCGACGCGAACCATGGTTTTCGCGACATTGTGGCAGACCGCTTTGATGCGGGTGTTCGTCTGGGTGACACCATTGATAAAGACATGATAGCGGTCCCCATTGGCCCCAAACTGCGTATGGCCGCAGTGGCATCTCCGGATTATTTTTCGAGGTATCCAGTCCCTAATACACCCCATGAGCTGACACAACATAAATGCATAAATCAACGGATGGTCAGGTCAGGCGGATTGTATATCTGGGATTTTGATCAGGATCAGGGAGATCTTAACGTGCGTGTCAGCGGGCAGCTCATTTTTAATACATCTGAACATATTGTTGATGCAGCGCTTGCGGGACTCGGGATTGCTTTTTTGCCAGAAGAAGAGTTTGAATCTCATATTGAAGACGGCAGGCTGGTTCGTGTACTGGAGCAATGGTGCAAACCATTTCCTGGCTACTACTTATATTATCCCAGCAGGAAACAACCTTCTCCGGCATTTTCTCTTGTCGTTGAAGCGCTGCGGGTAAATAGAAAACGCAAACCTGCCAGTGAGTCACTGGTAGTTTAGTTTTCCCGAAGGCTGGGCGGTTAAAAAACAGCCTTACCGTACAATAATTTCCGATATCCAAACTGAACCCTATATGCATACCGGAGAACGACATGGCCGATAAAAATGCATACAAAGCGTTGCAGCATTCGTATCTGATGAAATTCAGAAAATGTGCATCAGAAGACACGCTGGAAAGAGTTTTTGAGCGTTTAAGGGATAAACTCACGGGGCATGAACTGGACGCGATGATGAGTGCGTCTGATCACCGCAGAGTAGAACTAAGACACAAGCAGTTGTGGGATAAAGTCCCGGCGAGTGCCTGGAGAAATCTTTGACCCATAATGTTAACTGTATGTTAGCAGCTTAATCACTTCCACTTGCTTCAAAATGGATTTTTTCACCATAAAGCTGCTGTGAGACATTGCTGCTTCTGGCTTGTAACATCACGGAAAAGTGATGAGAAAGGAGTTAATGCGCCCATTTTCGTGATTCTTTTGATAAACAATCAGCACTCGATCAAAATTTCATTTTTTTTTCAGATTATTGACAACCTCTGCAAGCCTTATGCGACGAGGACTTAGCGTTTATTACGCTTTCGCAACCTCAAGTTAGCACCAAAATCAACTCTTGTACTCAAAACAAAGGTTACTAAAATGATTGTCAAGGCCTAGATATGGGTGTGTTACCAGAGGTAGCCGCTAGATGTTGTGGCGAGCTTTAGGTCAAGAGAAGGATATGAAAAAGCCCGACTGATGAGGTCGGGCCTTTCAAAACGGGAAAAAGTTTGCGGCTTTTTCCACACGCCGTATGTGTCTGCCAGCTGAAATTAGCTTAACGATAAGAACGGCATCCTTCAATTATTTTATCTCGCTTTAATGATTTGACATTGATTCTAAAGTGAATTTTCTAAGTCGGGTTCCTGGTGATGCTTGAACCTTGCCCCAACAAAAAATTTACGCCGTATGTGTCTGCCAGCACCAGACACAACAACTGTAAAGACGAGCCCAAGGGTGTTTACAGCCAGGCGTAAAGAGATGGAAGAAATCAAATGCATATGTGGCTTTTGGTACTGAAACTCGCGCAACCCCTGACGGTCATCATTTTGACCTTAAGGGAATACTGGCATGAACGTAAACACTGAGCCTGGAGGCTTATATGAGTAAGTTGTTGAAACTGATGCACCCGATGATCGCGATTATTCTGGTAATCATGGATTACATAGAAAACCGCTGATTCAGCACCACAAATCCCGCTCCGGCGGGATTTTTTTGTACCCGGATTGACAGTCACCCCTGTTAACTCAGACCGGCATGACGCCGGTCTGCCTGATGATGAAAAGGCTACTTCTGAAATAACCGGTAACCCGGTAAAGGCAGGGGGGTATCCTGCTTTTGCCGGGTTGGACAAGCCCGGCAGGACCGGGCGCGTCAGTGCTGTGCTTTATCGATCGCTGCCAGAATCTGCTCCGGTGACGCCTGCCCGGCAAAGACAGTGATGCTTTCAGGTGAGGCCTTCTCCACCGGCATCACAATCAGGCCTGGCGTACCCGTGAGGCCCAGCGCCTGCGCGAGCGCATCGTTTTTTTCCAGAACAGGGGCATGGTCCACGGCGTTCAGCGTATCCACGCCGGCGGCGTGAGCCGCCGCCTTGATATCCTCTGTCGTCAGGTCACCCTCGATGTGCCCGGTGTGATAAATCCCGTTGTGGTAGGTCAGGTACCCAGTTGCGCCTTTCGCTTTCCAGACCCCGATACCATACTTCGCCGCCAGGGACGACGTCTCCCACTTCGGTGCAAATATCGGCCACTCCTTGAAAATGTAACGCACGTCAGGGCGGGTTTTCATCACCTGCTCCATCCCCGGCGCCAGCCTGCTGCAGAACACACACTGATAGTCAAAGAACTCAATCACGGCGACCTTCGCACCGGCCGGGCCGGTCACCGGCGTGTCAGCATCCCTGAGCAGGGCCGCCTGGTTGTCCATGACTTTCAGGCTCATGGCCAGCTGCTCACGCGCATGCTGTTGTTGCTGCAGCTTCTGGCTGACCTGCACCAGGACTTCCGGGTGTGCCAGCAGATAGTCAGCGGCTATTTCCCCGATGCGGGCTTCCTGCTCTGGCGTAAATGCCGGTGCAGGTGCCGCATGGAGTGGGGTAAATACAGATAATATGATTGTTGTAACTAATGATGCTGTTACCTTTTTTACGTTCACGTGTGCTCTCCTGATTAACGTTCTTTCTGAATGGTGCGTGGCGGGGCGTGCTCCTGATGTTCTATCTCGCGTCCGCGCTCAGGCATATCACGCGGCAGCGGCATGTCACGCTGCTGCTCAGCAAGATCCCGGGCAACCTGCCCGGCAACGGCACGCTCGCCTGTTGCTTTATCCTGCGACAGTGCCGGCAGCGGGCCGGTACGCGCTTTATCCGCCTGAAGTTCCCGCTCCTCGCCGGCAATGCGCGCAATATCCTTCCCGTCAGGTGCGGGCTGGCGCTCCTGTGTGGCGTCGTCTTTCATACTGAGACGGATATCAGCGACACTTTCTTCTTCAGGCAGCACAATCCGGCTCTGGTACTCCTCATACGCCAGCATCTCCTGCTGACGCTGTGCCTCTGCAATCGCATACTCATCGCTTCCCCGCAGCTCATGTATGGCCTGCTCGATGGCACGGGCAGGAACAGGTTCATCATCACGCGCGGAGGCGATTGCCGGCAGCGTCACGGCCTCTGACTCAGCAAGCCTGATCGTCTGTGCACGGGCAGCCTCTTCCGACAGGGCTGCGCCCTGGCTGACTTTCAGCATCCATGGTGAAGGCTTCTCGTCGCCGGTCTGCCACACCACACCGTCCTCGGGGTGCTCCCTCACCGCCTTGAATGCCTCGTCAGCCGTGCGTACCACATGGGTGTTTCCGCTGCGGCTGCGCTGCATGACTGCCCCGGTCGCGCCCTGGGTGGCCACCATACGCACGTCACCCCGCATCAGGCGACCGGTGTCACTTGCTACCAGCGAGACGAGCGCCAGTCCGGCGCTGCGACCGTTGTTGTCATACAGGGGCAGCGCCAGGGACGGGTCCGGGAAACGCCGGGTGGCAGGGATCACTCTCGCGGTGAGGTTATGCTCTCCCATCGCCTCATGCCGCGACCACGCACGCCCTATCGCGGTTTTTCCGACAGGCTGTCCCATCGCCCAGATGACCTTCGCCTGTTTGCGCTCTGTCTGCGGGCTGAGGGCATCGTGCGCCGTCTTCAGATCGTACTCGGTTCGCTTGATGCTTTTGACCCACTTTTCCGTCCCGTCCGTGTAGACCTGCACATGCTGTTTTGCACGCGATAACGAAATGTAAAAGGCACGTTTGTGGGCCATCGCCTGGCGGCTTCCCTCCGTCCCTTCCAGCGCCAGTACCGACCCCTCACTGGCACCCTGTGCGCCATAGCCTGTGATGGCCCAGGCATAATCCAGATGCTGTTCGGCCCTGACCTGCACGGGATTGATGGTTTTCCTGCCGTCCGCGCCCTGCAGCACGATGTCCCCGCTGTCGGTCACCTTCTCAACGGTAAATTTCTGGTTGGCAGCCTGACCCCGGTTACGGTCGGTGACGGTGAAGCGCACCACGGCACCCGCTGCGAGTATTTTCTCGCTGCGTTTAAACAGCTCCACGTCGCCGGTGAGCAGCTCGCGGGGTGAAACCATCGCGATCCGGTCATTCTCGTTCCTGACGGTAACAAGCGAGCCGTTATAATCGACGGCCACCACATCCTGATAGGTGTCGCCGCGCTTCAGCACCATCCCCGCTTCCCAGGCTGCCAGCTTGTTGAACTCGTGCCGGGTATGCTTAATTTTTTCCAGCACCGGCACGCTGATTTTTTTCTGGCCCAGCTCCTCACGCGCGTCCAGTGCGTCAAAAATCTCCCGGTTAATGGCCGCGCGATCGTCGTTCAGCTGGGCAATAATCAGCGTTTCGTCCCGTGCCTTCGGCGTGCGGCTGAGCCAGTCAGCCACCAGGTCACTGACCGGGTTGTCTGACTCCGCCAGTCCCTCAGCGGGGGGTTGCCAGTCCGGTTCCTGACGGGCAACGAGATCCGCAGGCTGATGCTTCAGCCGCTCAAGCGCGGCATCGATGCGGTTATCAATGACGTCATGTACCGCGTCACGCAGGTTGACTTCCTTCTGGCGGACAATCTGTTTCATGATGGCCACATCCATCGGGCTGCGCTCCTGAACCAGCCTGAACGGTGCCCCTGATTCCGGGGATTCAAACTGATCGATGTCCCCCATCGACACGCCCCGCCCCCCGCCGGCCTGAATGGCCAGATATGCGGCGGCAGTGTCCTGGTTGCCCAGCATCGAGGATTCATCAATAAGGAAAACGCGGTTGCTGAAGTCGGGCTTTTCGCCGGCGGCCTTCATCTGGTCATACTCGACGAGGAAGGATTTGACCGTCTGCGCCTCGATCCCCACCGCCCGCAGCTCCTTCACCGCCTGGTGCGTCGGTGCAAGACCATGCAGTGCGGGACGAGCGGATGCCGGCAGGGTGTCGAGTGCGCTTTTCACCGCGCGCACCTGGGTGGTTTTACCCACCCCGGCATACCCCTGTATACCGGTAAACTGATCCCGGCTGTTGAGGACCAGCTGCGCCGCCGCCTTCTGACCCTGCGTCAGGCCGTCGAGCAGGGCATTATCCACCTGCTCCATCAGGGGCGCCTGGGTGTCCTTTCCCGCGACAATGGCGCTGATGATGGTTTTCTCCATCTCCCAGGTCGCGCGGGCTACCAGCAGGGGCTCTGTTTTGTTCGGGACGCGGATCAGGTCGCCGTTTTTGATCATCGCATTGATTTCACGCGTCACTTCCGTCAGACCCGGATGAAACGCCGTCGCGGCCTCAGCCAGCTTCAGCTCGTTGAGGGTGACTGACTGCTGATCGGCAATGGCACGCTGGACCGCAAGCGCGGCGTCACTCAGCACACCGGCCTGAAGTGTCCGGACGGCGCTGCTGATGTCGGCCTCACCGCTGAGTTTCGTCACAAGCTGCACCGGCGAATTGTCGACACGCATTCGCTGCAGCCGTGCCTCCGCCCGGTCCTGCGTCTCGGCCGTAAATATCTCGGCGCGGCTCCCGGACTGCGCTAGGGAGTTCATGGTCTGGGCTGAGATATCCCGCGAATTAAGAGCGGCCAGCACCACGCCGGTGTCGTTGTCACGGTTGCCCGGCCCGGCCACGTAGCCGTGGGTCACATACAGCGGCCTGTCTGCCGGCAGCGTGACGGCCTTTCCGTCCCGCATGACACCGATGCCCGCCGGGCTGATGCCGGTCACGGTCAGCCTGTCTTTTGCCTTCAGGCCTGCACTGCGGTCGGCGGCCAGCGCAATAAGTTTGTCGCCGCCGGCAACGTGCAGCTGCTCGCTGTTGAAGAGTCGCCAGTCGGCAGTCAGGTCGCTGATTTTCTGTCTGACCAGTACCCCATCGCTGTCGATAAGCGACAGCATACGTGTCTCCTCATGCACCCTGTCGATAATGAAGTGCCGGGCTTCACGATCCGTCCGGTCTTCCAGTACCTGACCGGCACGGTAAGACCCGGTCATCCGGCGGGTTTTGCTGTCCAGCCACACCGGTGTGCGCGCCTCAATGGTGACACCGTCACGCTCAAGCTGCCCCGCGTTCTGCAGGGCATCGCGGATAAGGCCTGTCAGCTGCTTC
>Ga0157369_10001439_pt1 | contig 29210 bp, 21 predicted proteins | sample C25metaG_FD_113461 | JGI IMG/M metagenome (GOLD analysis project Ga0157369, IMG submission 113461) | Corn rhizosphere microbial communities from Kellogg Biological Station, Michigan, USA - C2-5 metaG | ecosystem: Host-associated > Plants > Roots > Rhizosphere > Soil | place: USA: Michigan... | reverse complement strand
TGCATTCAGCATTTTCACTGATTCTTCCAGACCTTTGGCAATTTCTCTACGTTGATCAGCAATACCTTGTCCTTGTAGTTTTTTGGATTCAGCTTCTGCTTTTGCAACTGCTACAATTCTGATTCTTTGAGCTTCAGATTCATATTCGGCTGCGGTTTTTTCACGTTCGGCAGCGTTGATTCTGTTCATTGCGTGTTTTACCTGATCATCGGGATCAATGTCCGTTACCAAAGCTTTGATGATATCATAACCATAACTTTGCATCGCTTCCTGAAGTTCAGCTTTTACTGCAACTGCAATATCATCTTTTTTAAGGAAAACATCATCTAATTTCAGTTTTGGAACTTCTGCTCTTACAACATCAAAAACGTAAGAAGTGATCTGATCGTGCGGACTTTCCAATCTATAAAAAGCATCTGCCACTTGATTTCTAATTACTTGAAACTGTACAGAAATTTTCATTTTAACGAAAACATTATCAAGTGTTTTGGTATCAATCATCACATCCAATTGCTGAATTCTTAGATTCATTCTTTTGGAAATCTGATCGATAAAAGGAATTTTCAGGTGTAAACCCGCATGTCTCGCAGAATGGAATTTTCCCAAACGTTCTACAAGCGCAGCAGTCTCCTGCTTAACGGTAAAAAAAGAAGCAAAAAGGACAATAAGTCCAAAAAAGATTAATATTCCTACTAAATACATAATTTGTTATTTTTCTTAAAGATAGCTTTTTTATTGAACATTAGCAACTCAAAACCAATATTAAAGAATCATTAATTGATAAAACAAAATCTTACATATATCTTATTTAAATACCATTATTAATAAACATTTTGATAAATTTGTGAGAATAATAAATCTAATATGAAGAAAAAACTATTTTTTGCAATTGCCGGAATTTTTACAAATTCACTTTTACTGGCCCAGAATGTAACGGTTTTCAATGATGTTCCATTTTACAGTATGTATCATTATTTGGGAGAAGGTGAAACTATGCCACCAGAAGCATATTCTCAGATTCCGTCTGGCGCAATTCGTCTGCACGCTTATGAGCAGGATATCATTTCCAGAAAACTGACTGCTACAGAAATTGCATCTATCGGAAGCAGCGTAACAATGAAAATCACTTTGAAAGCTGCTTGTGATAATTACGACAGAATTGCCGGAGTCAATTTGGTTCTTGTCCCGAAAGGTAGCACAGCTTATACCTTTAATCAAGCTGATATCAAACGTATCGAAATAGGACGTTTTATCACACCTTTTATGAATAAGAACGTTTCCCCGACAGAAGTTCCTTACACTTATCAAGTTGATAATATTTCTAATATCTTGCACGATACAGCTTTATCAGCAAATTATGATTTCTGGATTGAGTTCCGTGCAGACGGTTATTCTGCGGCGGCAAACACACAGGTTGCCGGCTGCGCGGACAGAACAGATGTTTTCCGTGGAAATCTGGAATTTGTTACGAGCGGAACAGCAACTCAATCTCAGAATTTCCTGTTACCACTTTCCTATCGTAAAGATCTGAACAATTATAACGCAACAGATGTTCCGGGACAAACCACGAGACTGGTAACTTTTACATTGGATCAACCGATTCAGGATGCAGTTTTGTATCTTACAACATCTAATCATGGTTCTAACACAGGAGGCGAAGAATATATCCGAAGAGAACATTATGTTTATCTGGACAACCAATTGGTTCATCAATACAAACCAGGCGGTAAAACATGTGAAGATTACAGACAGTTTAACACACAAGGCAACGGAATCTATGGAACAGTAGCCAAGCCTATCAGAAATTGGATGTCCTGGAACAACTGGTGCCCCGGAGATGCGATTCCTAATAGAGAAGTGAAACTTGGGAATCTCTCTGCGGGCGAGCATACAATCAAACTAAATGTTCCGGATGCTGTTTTCAAAGACGGGCAAGGTTATTTCCCAATATCTATGTATATTCAGAATCAAAAAAGCGGACAGTTAATCTGTGCAACTCCTACGGATCTTAGAATTGTAGGTCAAAACGGACAACAAATCGATATCGACTGGAAAGAGAATGGCAATGCAACTCAGTGGGAAGCGCTTTGGGGCAGAAAGGCTACTTATCCGGCAACTTTTGAAGTATATCGTGAAATAGAAAACGTACCAAAGGATTCCCGTAACGATCTTACACTAAACTGGACTTACGAAATATTCGTAAAATCCAAATGTACAAATGGAAATGACAGCGTGTGGCACGGACCCGTTTTTTCAACCATAATCAAGGCACTGGGAACGGAAGAAACTTCTATTTCAAAAGTATCAGTTTATCCAAATCCTACTAGAGATTTTGTGAATATCAACACAAGTTCTAAAGTGTCCACAGTGACAGTTTACAGTACAGACGGAAAACAACTGTTGGAAGATTCTACTTCTAAAATCAATATTTCCAAACTGCCGGCAGGTGTTTACATCATGAAAATATATTTTGCTGATGGAAAATCATCGACACAGAAAATTGTGAAACAATAGTTTTATCATTAATAATAACTAAATTCCTGCTTAGTAATAAGTGGGAATTTTTGTTCCCGGAAAATAAGCCTTATGAATAACCGTTTTGATGTAATGAAGTATTTTGGATTTTTAATTATTGGGCTGATCATGTTTTCGTGTAAAACTCACGTTTCTTTTCAACCTGAATTTTCTAATCTCGCCGATAAGAATCAGATTGAAATTAAGAAAGTGAATAATTTCAGGTTTTTGGGTGGACTTAAGAATCAAGAAGGAAAAATATTGAAAGACAGCTTGATTTACAGAAGCGGAAATCTTCACAAATTAAAATCTAATTCGTTCGATGAATTCGAAAAGCTGAAAATCAATAAAGTGATTGACTTGAGAACAAAACAGGAAATCACAAAGGAAACAGATCATCTTCCTCAAAATATAAATTATAAAAATTATCCCGCTTTCGAAGATAAAAATGATGAAATGAAGGATGCAAAAAAATTAGCTCTTAAGGGAAAAATAACACAAGCTGATGCTGACAAACGAATGCTGAAATTTTACACGGATTATGTTTCTGAGAATCCTGAAGTTATTAAGACAATCATTACGGAAATTCTGGATTCTGACCAACCTGTACTCTACCATTGCACTGCGGGAAAGGACAGAACGGGAATGATCACGGCTTTGATTTTGAAGATCCTGAAATTTGATAATGATGTTATTTTTGAGGAATATTTGATTTCAAATGACCTTCGAAAGAAAGTCATCAATAAGAGATTGAATCTTGCTAAAAATCTACATTTTGTCTTTCCCAAACTGGATATTGGTGTCATCGAAAAGACAAGCTGGATAGAACGTGGTTATCTGCAGGCTGCTTTTGATGAGATTGATAAAAAGTACGGCTCGGTTGATAATTACATTCATCAGACTTTGGGGATTTCTGAGACGCAAAGAGAAGTTTACATCAATAAATTTTTGCAGTAAATAAAAAGAGCAATTCAAAATATGAATTGCTCTTTTTATTATTTTTAAAATTAGTTTTACTGTTTAAGGCTCAACCTGCGTTCTCTCATCATTTTTAATATGAAGATCGTTGTGCAGTTTTTTGTACTTGAACCAAGCGGCAACCGACAATACAATCATATATCCCAAACTGATGTAAACCCAAAGCGGAAGCGGAATCGGATCTCCTTTGGCATAAGAATGCAGTCCCGAAAGATAATAATTCACTCCGAAATACGTCATTACCATTGAGCAGAATGCAAACATCGTCACAACGTGGAAAGTGTATCTTCCTCTCAGTCCCGGAACCAATCTCATGTGAATTACAAAAGCGTAAATCATAATTGAGATAAAAGCCCAAGTTTCTTTTGGATCCCAGCTCCAGTAACGTCCCCAGGATTCGTTGGCCCAGATTCCTCCTAAGAAGTTTCCAATTGTTAGGGCTAATAATCCAATATTAAGTGACATTTCGCTTACGATTGCTAATTCTTTCAGCGTTGTATCGTTGTGTCTTTTGAATGTTTGTTTGTTGGCGATGATGTAGAAAATCAAAGAAATCATTGCAATCAGCATTGATAAAGAGAAGAATCCGTAACTGGATGTGATAATCGCAACGTGAACCACTAGCCAGTAAGACTTAAGAACAGGAACCAAAGGTGTAATTTGCGGATCAAGTGCAGAACCACCGTGCGCAAATCCCATCATTATTACTGCTACCAAAAATCCAGCTGCAGGAATCAAAGTATTTGAGTTTCTGTACAAAGCAAATCCTGCCGTAATCCCAACCCATGAAATGAAGATAATAGCTTCATAACCATTACTCCAAGGCGCGTGTCCGGAAATATACCATCTGCCTACCAAACCTAAAAAATGGAAAACGTAACCAACCGCGCCAATGTAAATTAATGTTTTTATAACATTCTTAAGAATCTTGGTCGGTTTGAACAATGCTACAAAACCTAAAACTAAAAGCAAACCTCCAATGATAGTATAAAAAATCAACAATTTGAAATTGATATCCAGTTTGTTCATCAGTACCTCAAGCTTAACTTTAGTTTCAGAAGGCACTACATTTTTACCCCATTTCTGTTGATATGCTTCTACTTTTAATAATTCAGCATCCGCTTTTGCCCAACTTCCGCCTTGTGTTGCCAAAAGGACACTTGACAGATATGGACCTAAAACTGCCTGCGCATTTTCATCCGGTTCGAAAGTAGGTGTCATTACAGAACTCCAGGTGTGATTAGAATCATTTTTAACAGGAACTGTTCGGAAATATTGGTAAGACATAATCCCGTTAAGAACCTGAACTTTGTCGTTCAGTTTGATTACAGCTTCATCATATCTTGTTCTTTCAGACGCTTTTTTACGGAATGCATCGTTGTAATCATCTTCTAATACGAAACGAAGGTTTCCGTTTTTGTCTGCTGGAAATAATTTGATCAAACTTGTAAAACCTTCTTCTGTAGCTTTTGTTTTTTCTCTAAGGTCTTTCCCAACTTTACCAGCTGTTTCAATTTTGATGATATTAACCTGTGCCCAGAACATTGGGTCTATCGTAGCAGCCAAAAACCATTGATTGGCATCCAAATTCTGAAATTTGTCTCTACTAGTCAGCTTATGAAGAATGTCAATAGCCTGGGTGTTAGACGGCACAATACGACCTTCGTAATTCTGAACCAATAAGTAGGCAAATTTATCTGCGTGTTCTTTACTGATTTCAATGTTTTTAACCATTGCATCAGCATCAATTACTGCAGGATTTTTATTTGGCGAAGCAACTTGAGCTTCGGAATGGGAATGACCATCGTGACTTCCGTCTTTTCCGTGCATATCAATTTCCTGAGCATTAAGTCCGAAACTTAATAATAGTAAAAGAACAACCGCTGCTTTTTTCCTGCTAATGGTTTTCAGCATTTGATTCAGACTCCAGAATCTTGAACCTTTCCAGAACATTGTTACGAACATCCCGATAAATAAGAAAGCGTAACCGATATAACTGATCAAAGTTCCCCAGAAATCGTGGTTTACAGAAAGAACAGTTCCTTTTCTGTCCGGATCAAAACTTGCCTGGAAGAATCGGTAACCTTTATAATTAAGAACGTGATTCATATAAATATTGTAAGGTGTTTCTTTGCCTTCATCTACAATTTTGACGTGAGATTCATAAGCGGAAGGCGAAGAACTTCCCGGATAAGTTTCCATCACGAATTTTTCTAATTTAAGTGCGAAAGGCTGGGTAAAATAAATCTTCGGTCCAAATCCAAGCATAATGTCAAGTCCATCAACTTTGATCTGTTTGTAGTTATTTGGATTTCCTTTTTCTACTACAAGATCAACCAATTGTTTTGTTTTCGGTCCTGCAACTTCTACTCTCAAAAGATCCGGAACGTCTTTATCTTTTTGTTTGTCGCCTTCATAAGACACCAATTTACCGTTCTTTGTTCCTTCCGGAATTACCAATTTTAATTGATCAATTGTATAAAGACTTCTAAGGACTAATGGTTGGAATTCATCTTTCTTCGTATTTCCCATTGCTTTGGTCGCCATTGTCATAAAAGCAGCATCAACAGGTGTTTTGATGTAAAGCTGTCCATCTTTCTTTTGAAATTCAACCGCACCGTCGATTGCAGTTCTGTTGTAACTTACCAAAGTTCCGTTGATATTCTGAACATCGCCTTCTCCTAAATAAATATTCTGACGTCCACCCATATCACTTGTAGAAACCAAATGCAGGTATTCTTTTCCGCTTCCTACTACCAGACTATCTTTTTTTCTTTGAATATAATCCAAGGCTTTAACAACGATTTTTTCTTTTCCTAAGAAATCATAAGTTGCCTGAAAATCGTGGTGGAGCGGTGACATCAGGTAAGGGACATCGTGATAATTCTGCTGCTCTCCTTTTTCTTCGATTTTTATTTTGAAGAAATGTTTGTCGGTTACGATCTCGTTGTTTGTTTCGCCTTCACGGATATGCATTGTTCCTTCGAAACTGATGTAACGTGTGATTGCACCACCAATGAATATTAAAATAAAAGCCAGGTGAAAAACCAAAATCGGCCACTTCTCTCTTCGGAAAAGTCTGTATCTTCCAATGTTTCCAATGAAATTTAATATTAATAAAAACATCACGGCTTCAAACCATTTTGCTTCATAAATAAGCGCTTTGGCAGTTGGTGTTCCGTAATCGTTTTCGATAAAAGTGGCAACGGCCATAGAAATTGCGAAAACCAGCAATAGAAGAGCCATCGTCCGCGTAGAAATAAGAATATCCTGAATCTTTTTCATTCTGAAATTTATAGTTTACAAAAATAAGGATGATAAACCACAACGGCATCAAAAAAAACTGTTTTTTGTCATTTTAAAAGGTGTTAAGCTTATTTTTAACCGTTCTTAATAAGCGGTTTTTCATTGAAAATTAGAATCCTAAATTATGCATCACTTTAAAAAAAATAAAAATACCTCTTAACAATTTATATGACTGATAAAAAACATTAAATTTGCAACTATTGTCGATTTTTAAAATGAGTAAAGAACTAAATAATCCCACCGCTGCAAGCAAAATAATCTCAAAGCCAAGAATAATTTCTGGAATCACCTTCATCGTATTATCCATCGTTCTTACGTTGTCTTTTGTATCCTATCTTATGAACTGGAAAGCAGACCAAAGCCAGGCAGGAACAATGGCTGATAAAACAGTACAGTCTTCCAACATTTTTGGAAAAATCGGAGACTGGCTGGGAAATCTTTTCATTTTCGAAAGTATAGGTGTTGCGGCTTTTGTTGTGGCATTCTTATTTTTAGTTTTTGGCACTCTTATTTTTAAGAAAAGTTATTTCAAACCTTGGAAAACCATTTCTCATAGTCTGTTTTTTATATGCTGGACACCTATTTTCTTCGGTGCTGTAACTGGTGGCGAAGGCGTTTTAGGTGGTGTTTACGGTTATCAGATTATGGATTACCTGAAATCTTACATCGGTTCTGTTGGACTTTGGATGGTCCTTTTGGTAAGTTTCGCTTTATATTTTGTTCTTGAATTTAATCTTAGACCTAGCTCTATTAAAAATAAACTGAATGATATTAATGATAATACTTTCGGAAAACTAAAAAGTCTGATGCCTGATTCAAATGAAGAATTTGAAGCTGATGAAAATTTGGAACAAGAAATAACTCCTGAAAAATTAGCAGTTAACGAAACCATTCAGAAAACTGATAATGATTTTAGTAATATCAAAGTGACTCAGGATTTTGAACCGATCAAAACACCAAATAAGACAACTTTTGTTGAAGAAATCAAAGTGACTCAACCGGAAATTGTTTTATCGACTGAAACTCCGATTCAAAAACCAATTGCTGAAAGACCAATTATAGAAAATCCAGTTGCGAAACCTGCTGATGATATCACTTTAAACATTGAAGTTAAAAAAGAAGAAGTCTATGTCCCGAATGCGGAGCAGCAAAAATCTGATGACCTTGTAAGCAAACACGGTTTATACGATCATAAATTAGATCTTGCCAAATTCCAAATGCCTTCAGTAGATCTGTTGAAAGATTATGGAAATGAGGAAATCACCATCAATCACGACGAACTTGAAGAAAATAAAAACCGAATCGTTGGCTTACTAAAAACCTTCAACGTTGGAATTTCTGAAATCAAAGCTACGATCGGACCAACAGTTACACTTTACGAAATCGTGCCGGAAGCGGGAATCCGTGTATCAGCAATCAAGAAATTACAGGACGATATCGCACTGAATCTTTCCGCTTTGGGAATTAGAATCATCGCACCAATGCCAGGAAAAGGAACAATCGGAATCGAAGTTCCAAGAAAAAATCCGACAATGGTTTCTATGAAATCTGTGATCGCATCGCCGAAATTTCAAACGGCTGATATGGATCTTCCAATCGTTTTTGGAAAGACTATTTCCAACGAAGTTTTCGTTGCTGATCTTGCAAAAATGCCTCACTTGTTGATGGCTGGAGCAACCGGACAAGGAAAATCTGTTGGTATTAATGCAATCCTTACTTCTTTAATATATAAGAAACATCCAAGCGAATTGAAATTTGTAATGGTTGATCCGAAGAAAGTTGAACTTTCTTTATATTCAAAAATTGAAAGACATTATCTCGCAAAACTGCCTGATACAGAAGATGCAATCATCACAGACAATGCGAAAGTGATCAATACTTTGAATTCACTTTGTATTGAAATGGATCAGCGTTATGATCTTTTGAAAAATGCATTCTGTAAAAACATCAAGGAATACAACGCAAAATTCGCTCAAAGAAAACTGAATCCTGAAAATGGACACAGATATTTGCCTTACATCGTTTTGGTAGTTGACGAGTTTGCAGACTTAATTATGACCGCAGGAAAAGAAGTTGAACATCCGATTGCACGTCTGGCTCAGCTGGCGAGAGCTATTGGAATCCACTTAATTGTTGCAACACAAAGACCTTCCGTAAACGTAATCACTGGTATGATCAAAGCGAATTTCCCTGCAAGGATTGCTTTCCGAGTAATATCTGGAGTCGATTCCAAAACTATCTTGGATTCGCCGGGAGCTGAGCAATTGGTTGGACGAGGCGATATGCTTTACTTCAACGGAAATGATCTGACGCGTTTGCAATGTGCATTCGTAGATACGCCGGAAGTGGAGAGAATTGCGGAATTCGTTGGGGAACAAAAAGGTTATCCGGACGCATATCTTCTTCCTGAATATTCCAGTGACGAAGGAAGTTCCACCGTTGGTGCCTTTGACCCGAACGAGAAAGATCAGCTTTTTGAAGATGCGGCAAGAATTGTCATTTCTACGCAGCAAGGTTCAACATCTATGCTTCAAAGACAACTTAAACTTGGATATAACAGAGCCGGAAGAATTATGGATCAGCTGGAAGCAGCTGGCATAGTTGGAGGATTCAACGGAGCGAAGGCGAGAGAGGTTTTGATATCCGATCTTGGTTCTTTGGAGAGGTTGTTTGATGAGTTGAAAGGGAGGTAATTAAAATAAAAAAAAAAATTAATTCATAAAAATGTCCACACACGAACTACTCTACAAAGCCATAAAAATAGCGACCAAAGCACACAAAAAACAAACCGACAAATACGACGCACCTTACTTGGGGCACGTTTTCCGAGTAATGAATGCCGGAAAAACCATCGATGAAAAAATCGTCGGTGTTCTCCACGATGTTGTGGAAGATCACCCGGAATTCTCTTTGGAATATCTGAAAGAAAAAGGGTTCCCCGATTATATTCTGGAAGCTGTGGAATGTCTCACAAAACGCGAAGAAGAACACATCGATTATGATGCATTCGTTGCAAGGATTGAGAAAAGTCCATTAGCAATTGCCGTAAAACTAAATGATCTGAGAGACAATATGGATCTCACAAGATGCACAACATTGCTGGAAGAAAAAGATCTGAAACGTTTCAATAAATATCTGAAAGCTTATCTTTATTTGATAGAAAAATATTAGAAATTAAAAAGGTCAAATAGATGATGTTCTATTTGACCTTTTTAATTATTTTTTATTGAATTAATCCACCATCGGAATCACAATATCTTTCTCCTCATCTGTTCCATCAATGGTGAAATTGAGAGCGAAATACAGGAAGTGAAAATTATCATTCCCTTTCGCAGCAAACTCTCTTTGGAACATATAACCCGAAGTCACAGACAAACTGTGGTTGAACTGATATCCAAACCCGGCAAAAGTCCTGTTACGTTTGAAATTCGGATCCACAGGTCCAAGGAAGATCTCCTCAAAAGCATTCACAAAGAATGTCTCTTCCTGCACTTTATCTTTATTAATTGGCAAAGTCGCACTCAGTCTGTATCGGAAACGGTTCGCTTTGGTATGTTCACCCGTTTGGCTTGCATAAAAATAGCGCTGCTCTGCCCTACCCCTGTGATCCAGTTTCAACCTGCCAAGTCTTTGCGTAAAAGTATATTGCAGCCACATCCGGAATTCCTCCTGAGAGATTTTCATTTTCTCGTAAGTTCCATATCGTCCGAGGCCAACAAAAACCTGATTGTTTTTGGTAATATTATAACCAACTCCACCTTTCGTTTCGTAATAGTCGATAACGGTGTAATCCCGTCTGGATCTAGTCTGCAGCTCTACATAAGCCATCCATTTCGGACTCGCTTTGTATGTAAAAGACATCATATTAAACCCCGACAAATGATCTTGCCCAAACACAAAACTTCCTAAGAAAAGAAATAAAAAACCAAGCTTTTTCACGGCACAAATATAATCAAATACCAAATTCAAATGATAATTATTTGGGCGTATCCCTTTGTTTTTGCTCAGACGATTCTACATTTTTAAAGAACGTTTTAAGTTCAGCAAAAACAAGCGGGTCGGGCTGTCCGTTCATATCTTTTTGTCCATAACATTTTGTCAATCACATTCACTTTCAGGTCAAGACAAAAAGGATAACCACTACCATCCCTTACGCAGCTTGAGTCATCAGTAGAAACTGTCAATATAAATTACATTTTCTTTCAGATATTTATATTTAAACAAAATACAAAATTGTGTTTTTCTCCAAACAACCTACTTAAACCAAATACAAGTTGTGGTTTTCTTTAAACAACCCATTTAAACCAAATGCAAGTTGTGTTTTCTCTAAAGAATTTGTTTTAATTTAATTCAAATAATCAAATCATAATACAGACTATCAATTACTAAAAATTAAATTTCAGAAACAAAATAAAAAAAACCTTTCAACAGAATTGAAAGGTTTTTATAAAATATTTCGAATAAAATTTTTATCCTAGTAAAAGTGTCAATGGACTTTCCAGGTAAGTTCTTAATGTTTGCAAGAACTGAGCACCTGTTGCACCATCAATTACTCTGTGGTCACAAGCTAATGATAACTTCATTGTGTTTCCAACAACGATCTGTCCGTTTTTCACGATTGGTTTCTCAACGATTGCTCCTACAGATAAGATTGCAGAATTCGGTTGATTGATGATCGATGTAAACGTCTCGATTCCAAACATTCCAAGATTTGAAACGGAGAAAGTAGAACCTTCCATTTCATTAGCTTTCAGCGCTTTTGTTTTCGCTCTTCCGGCCATATCTTTTACAGATGCAGAGATGTCATTGTAAGACATAAAGTCTGTATTCTTCAATACCGGAACTACCAATCCGTCCGGAACAGCTACTGCTACACCAACGTTGATATTCCCGTGGTGGATGATCTTGTCACCTGCCCAAGAAGAATTAACCTGTGGATGTTTTCTTAGTGCTACTGCAACCGCTTTGATCACCATATCATTGAAAGATACTTTGGTGTCTGGCACAGCGTTCATTTCTTTTCTCGCTTCGATTGCCTTATCCATGTTGATCTCAACAGTCAGATAATAATGTGGCGCAGTAAATTTACTTTCACCCAATCTCTTAGCGATGATGTTTCTCATTTGAGAATTCACAGTTTCAGAATCTTCTCCTGGCGTAAATGCTACACTTGGCTGAGCAGAAACCGCTTTCGGAGCTGAAGCTGCAGCTGCTGCCGGTTGAGCAGACGGCTGATAATTTTCAACATCCTTCTTCACAATTCTTCCGTTTTCACCGGAACCTTTGATAGCGGAGAAATCTACACCTTTATCTTCAGCAATTTTTTTAGCTAAAGGAGAAATGGCGATTCTTTCACCTGTAGAAGATGCAGCAACTGGCGCTTCTTCTTTTTTATCATCAGATTTAGTTTCAGTTTTAGCTTCAGCTTTTGGAGCAACTGCTTTTTTAACACCACCGGAAACCACACCAGAAACGTCTGTTCCTGCAGGGCCAATGATTGCTAATATTTTATCCACTTCCGCAGCGTCACCTTCCGCAACACCTTGGTATAATAATGTTCCGTTCACTTCAGATTCGAAATCCTGAACAGCTTTGTCAGTTTCAATTTCAGCGAGGATGTCACCTTCTTTTACAGTGTCACCTACGTTCTTTTGCCATTTGGCAACTTTCCCTTCGGTCATTGTATCAGAAAGACGAGGCATTGTGATCACCTCTACACCTTCAGGAATATCTGCAGAAGATGAACTTTCGTCAGCAGTTTCTACAGCGGTAGATTCGCCTTGAGTTTTTGATTCTTCTTCAGATTTGCTTTCAGCAGCTGCTTCTGGTTTTGCACCTCCGCCACCAGTAAGTGAAGAAATATCTTCTCCTTCTTTACCGATGATTGCCAAAATAGAATCTACCGGTGCAGCAGAACCTTCTTCTACCCCTACGAATAAAAGTGTTCCATTGATCTCGGATTCGAAATCCTGAACTGCTTTATCTGTTTCGATCTCTGCAAGAATATCACCTTCTTTTACAGTGTCACCAACTTTTTTGTGCCATTTTGAAACTTTGCCTTCCGTCATCGTATCCGACAAGCGGGGCATCGTAATTACTTCTGCCATAATTTTTTTTATAAAATTAATTATTCTCTAATTTGTTGATGAATGGATAATCCGGAGTGGAATATACATAATCGTAAAGTTTAGAAGCGTCTGGATACGGAGATTCTTCCATAAACTCAACACATTCTTCTACGAAAGCTCTTGATTTTTCTTCCAAAGCGTCCAATTCCTCTTGAGTTGCCCATTTGTTTTCCAAAAGTCTGTGTTTCACAATCTCGATTGGATCTTCCAATTTGTATTGTGCTACTTCGTCTTTGGATCTGTAAGGTTCTGCATCTGACATAGAGTGACCTCTGTAACGGTAAGTTCTCGCCTCTATGAAAGTTGGTCCGTCTCCTCTTCTTGCTCTTTCAATAGCTTCGTAAGCAGCTTCAGCTACTTTCTCAGGATCCATCGCATCTACAGGAAGACAAGGCATTTCGTAACCTAATCCTAATTTATAAATATCTTCGTGGTTGGCAGTTCTTTTCACAGAAGTTCCCATCGCATAACCGTTGTTCTCACAGACGAATACCACAGGAAGTTTCCAGTTCATTGCCATATTGAAAGTCTCGTGAAGCGCACCCTGACGTACAGCACCATCTCCCATAAAACAGATGTTTACCGCTTTTCTGTCAAAATATTTATCTCCAAAAGCGATACCTGCACCTAAAGGAATCTGACCTCCAACGATACCGTGACCACCATAAAAACGGTGTTCTTTACTGAAAATGTGCATAGAACCTCCCATTCCCTGAGATGTTCCTGTAGCTTTTCCACAAAGTTCTGCCATAATTCTTTTTGGATCTACGCCCATCGCCATTGGATGGATGTGGCATCTGTAAGCCGTGATCATACTGTCTTTGGAAAGATCCATTGCATGGGTAAAACCTGCTGGAATTGCTTCCTGACCATTATAAAGATGTAAAAAACCTCTGATTTTTTGTTTAAGATAAAGAGAGCGGCATTTGTCTTCAAACCTTCTCCACATCGTCATTTCTTCATACCATTTAAGGTAGACTTCTTTAGAAAATTCTTTCATTGTAATTTCGAAATATGTAGCAAAAATAAGAAAAAAAATCTTTCTTTATTGTATGCATATTATCATATTTTTTTGTGGAATAGAATCCTTTACTCTAAATTAATATTCAAAATTGCGCAATCGATTGCATTATAACTGAATTTAATTCAAATTGACGGGTTTGCAGAAAATGATAAATGTTGTATATTGAACTCGAAATTTTTCTGAATGGAAATCAAAAACCCTCTTATTCTCAATCTGTCGAAAATCATTTCGAACTTTTTCAACCCGCTTGTTTCTCTGGTGATTTACTTCTTTTATTATAGTTATAAGAACTATACTTGGGAACAAGCGTCAGGTAAATTCCTGCCAATACTTGTTTTATTAATAATTCCTATTGCGCTCTGGATCTACAGAAATGTAAAAAACGGAACGTACACCAATATGGATGTTTCGAACCGTAAACAGAGATATTCTCTTTATATATTTATCATCATTGCAACGGTAATTTTCTTGGCTGTTGATTTTTACCTTCATAAGGAAATGGACTGGGCGATCTTTATGCTTTGTATTTTATTGATATTAATGCAAATCAGTAATTTTTTCATTAAAAGTTCGATGCACACGAGTCTTAATATTTACGTTGCAGCTTTGTTTTTCACGATTGAACCGGTGATTGGAATATTTTGGTTTTTCTTATCAATATTAATTGGAACAACCAGAGTAATTTTGAAAAGACACACACCGAAAGAAGTTTTGTCAGGTGGAGCGATCGCAATTTTTGTATCTTTAATTTATCTCATAATGGTCAACGCCATTATTTTCTAAAATATTTTTTTTATGATATTACAAACTTTAACGCCTTCTGAGGAAGATATAATGCAACTCATCTGGAACAAAGGCGAAATCTATTTCCGTGAACTGATGGATATTTTTCCGGAACCAAAACCTCATCAGAACACCGTTTCAACTTTCTTAAAAATCTTGGTTGAAAAACATTATCTGACGACGGAAAAGCAAGGCAGAATTTACCTTTATTCACCATCAATTGGTTTTGATGAATATAAAAAATTTGTACTGAAAAGATTTTTGGAAAATTATTTTAATAATTCAGGAAGTGAGTTGGTAAAGGTTTTAGCTGATGAAAAATTTGTAACTTCAAAAGATATTGACCGGTTATTTGGGAAAACAACAAAAACACTATCGAAGGAAAACACTGAAGAAGAAAATCATATTCAGGATTTCATAATGGAAATTACCGGCGAGAAAAAATCTAAGAAGAAAGATAAAAAGGAAAAGAAGAAAGGTAAAAAGAAGAATAAGTAACTTTATATTACTATTAAAAAACACAAACATTATGAATCAAAAATTAAATGAAATATTCGGAAAAGCGGGATTTGCCATTCGGCAGTTTCCTTTGGTTTTATTGATGGCTTTGTCTGCTTCGGTCTGTCTGATGTTCATCGCTGAAGAGAATTTCCGCTCCAGCAAAGTTTTCACTTTGGCTAAATTGACCTTAGTTTTCTGTTTAGGAATTTCATTAATGTTTGGTTTAAAAATCCTTTCACAGAGAATCGGGAAACAGATTTTGCTGGAACTTGGCGGCATTCTATTCTTAGTTGGATTCTATTTTCTTTTGCCAAAATTGGAAAAAGACTTCACAGAAGTTTACGCATTTTTGATTGTTCCGACCTTCATCTTGTCGCATCTTTTTGTTTCATTTGCTGCATTTTTCAGTAAGAAAACTGAAATGGATTTTTGGCAATACAACAAGAATCTTTTTATTAATATTTTTCTGACTGCTATTTTCACAGGCGTTCTGACCGGCGGTGTAGAATTGGCGATTGTTGCGGTAGATCAGCTTTTTGATTTTAATTTCAACGATAGAATTTATGCGAAAACATTCTATTTCTTTTCAATAGTTGGAAGCAGTTTTATCTTTTCTCTTTTCAATGAAAAAGGTTTGGCATATTTGGAAAAAGAAGGCAGTTATCCTGTTATTCTGAAGTTTTTTACGCAATATATTCTCATTCCGCTTCTGATTATATATGTTGTCATTTTATATTTCTATGCCGGGAAAATATTATTGAGCTGGGAACTTCCGAAAGGCTGGGTTACTTACCTTGTTCTTGCTTACTCGATTGTCGGGATTTTGGCCATTTTGCTGGTTCATCCATTAAGGGAAAATTCGGTAAAATCCTGGGTTAAGATGTTTTCGAAGATTTTTTATTTTACATTAATTCCTTTATTAATATTACTTTTCACAGCCATTTTCACGAGAATTTTGGAATATGGCTACACCGAACCGAGATACTATGTTGTACTGCTTTCAATTTGGCTTGTGACGGTTGTTTTCTATTTTATCATTAATAAAAATGCCAGCATCAAATTCATTCCGACAAGTCTTTTTGCCTTCGGATTATTCGCTTTGGTTTTTCCTTTTCTTAATACATTTTCTGTTGCGAAGAGAAGTCAGGAAAATCAATTGATTAAAATCTTAACGGGAAATAAATTACTTGATGAGAATCAGAAAATTGATTTTACAAGGCGAGTTGTTGACAGCACAGCGACGGAAATTGCGAACAAGTTTGAATTTTTGGGCAAACGAAATGAAACTGAATCTTTATTAAAATTAATTGACAATAAAAAACAAAAAGATCTGGCCTGGGAAATAAGTCATTCAAAAAATCCATATTCGCTCTATCTTACTGTTAAAGATCAGTTTTCGAATATTAAAAAAACCGACAGATCCACTTCCGACTACGAAAGATTAGAACTGATTTCCAATCAACAAATCATCAATGTCGGCAATTACGATTATGTTTTCTACTTCAACCGATACAATCACAGCAGCAAAACCATTGGCAACGATACGTTTGAAATCTTCGACAGGATCACAGATGATGAACCGCAATTCAAAGTGATTTTAAATTCTGATGAAGAAGCTGATTTTTCAGCATTAATCAAAGATTTAAAAACCAAATACAAAGGGAAAAATGGAAAAATAAATTTACCCGAAATAGCAATGGAAGCCGATCTGGAAAAATACCACCTAAAAATAGTATTAGGAAATCTGATTATAGAAAATAAAATACACAATCGTTCGCAAACCGTCAATTTTGATAATGCATATTTGTTAATGAAAAAGAAATAATATTTTGAACTTTAAGCATAAAAAAAGCGATCTAAAAATAGATCGCTTTTTTGTTTTGTTAAGGGATATTACCAACGGCCGCCTCCACCGCCTCCACGGTTTTCTCCACCACCGTAACCACCTCCACGGTTGTTACCTCCTCCGTAACCACCACCACGGTTGTTATCGAAAGATCTTCTTGGTTTCTCTTCTCTTGGTCTAGCCTCGGTAACATTTAGTATTTTACCGTTAAATTCTTTCTGATTTAAAGCATCCAATGCCTGTTTTCCTTCTTCGTCTCCCATTTCTACGAAACCAAATCCTTTTGATCTCCCAGTGTCACGGTCAGTAATGATTTTTGCAGAAGTTACTTCTCCAAATTCTTCGAATAATTCTTGCAACTGAAAATCCTTAGTTGCGTAATTGATGTTTGAAACAAAAATGTTCATTTTAAAAAAAATTAAGTTAACTGTTGTTTTATATTATATTAAGGAAAAACAACAAAAATGCATTATTGATTTCAAATATAATTTGGTGCAATTTACAATTATTTTCGAATAATTAGAAACTTTCAGATTTTTTTTGAAAAGATTTTAAAATTAATTAATCTACCTCTTTTCCGCGGCTTGCTTCAAGGATTTTGAACCAATCAATTGTTTCTAAATCAAGCAATAATGATTCTTTTAACTTTATAATAGTTTCAACCTTGGACGATCCGATTACCGGAATTATTTTGGATGGATGTTTAAGGATAAATGCTAATAAGATTTGATTTTCATCTGCATTATATTTTTCGCAGAGTTCTTTCAAAACATTTGAAATCACAATATTCTGGTCCGTTTTTTCTGAGAAATAATTTCCCATTACAGACCAAGCCATTGGTCTTAGATTTTTCATCATTAACTGATCCAAAGTTCCGTCATAAAATGAACAGGTTTGATTGACGGAAATCTCGATTTGATTTGTGACTAATGGAAAATATTGATTTAGTAATTCAAATTGAGAAACCGAAAAATTACTCACTCCAAATTCCTTTACTTTTCCTTCGGATTTTAAAGTTTCAAAAACTTTAGCAATTTCTTCAGGATTCAACAATGGTGAAGGACGATGCAGCAACAAAAGATCCAGATAATCTGTCTTTAGATTCGCTAAACTTTCATCAACACAATTGAAAATATAATCGGAATCATAATTATAATATTTTAGAGAAGAAGGTTTTTTGTCAGAATTCATCACGATTCCGCATTTGGAAATCATCTGTATATTTTCCCTGTCCATATTCATTTCTTTCCAGGCATTACCGAAAAGTTCTTCTGTAGTATGGCCTCCGTAGATATCTGCGTGATCAAAAGTCGTAATATTTTCCTGAAGACAAACTTCTATCAATTCCTGTACTTTTTTTTCGGAATGATCAGCACCCCAAATTCCCCAGCGCATCGTGCCCGCAATAAGATCTGAAAACATAATTGATTTTTTTTTACAAATATATTATGTTAAACACAAAATACATTAATAAATTTGATTCTTAAAAAATTTAATTCTTATGAAGAAATTTACACTTTTGTTTGTGATGAGCTGTGCTTTTATCAACGCTCAATTCACAAGTCCGAACAACGGAACCAGTTACACCTTAACCAGCTTATCCGCTGCTGCACCAACAGTTTTGGTGAAAAACGGATTAGAATATACATTAACTGCAGACCTGACTATTTCTGCTACAGACAAATTACTGATTAATGAAGATGCAACTCTGAAAGTCAACGCTGGTGTTGCAATATTTGTTTATGGTGAATACAAAACCACAGCGGGCAACTTTACGATTACAGCAAGCACAATCGGAAGTCCATACAGAGGAATCCGTTTTGAAGAAGGATCTGTTGCTGAAATGAAAAACACAAGAATAGAATACGGCGGTGGCGTACGTGTACTAACTGCTACACCATTCCTTATGGATAATTGTATTCTTTATAAAAATAATAATTCAGGATCTACAAATCTTGCGAGCAGTGCAGCCTTGGCAATATTTCAGGGATCAGGACATGTGGTGAAAAACTCTCAGTTTCTGGAAAACTCCAGAGCGGGAATTAATTCCGGTGCTTCAGGAGCTGTTTCCATTGATATTACTAACAATTATTTCTATGGCAACAATACAGACAACGGTAATTATCCACAGATCAACATGGGACCTGCAGGTGTAGATTCTACAAGAGTTTTGAATAACAGTATCATTGGGAACAGAACTATCACAAAATCGGGTGGGATTTCGGTTTCAGGATTACTTGGAGGAGTTAACAGATTCAGGATTCAGGGGAATACAGTGAAGGACAACCGCTACGGAATCACACATCAAGGTGCTGGCAGCAGCGGGATTATCAGAAATAATATTATCGAAAATAACAATACCGAAAATCTTCCAAATTCAGGAGGAAGTGGAATCTCTTTGACAGGAACTCAAAAAGTAATTGTCAGAAATAACCAAATCCGAGGGAATCTTTGGGGAATTACAATTCTAAGTAATGCTGTAATAGATCTTGGAACTGCCAATGATTCCGGAAATAATATCTTCAAAAATAATATTAACGCAGGAAATACTGTAGCATTTTTCAACAACACACCAAATCTGGTAAGTGCGATCGGAAATTGCTGGAGAGAAAATGAACTTTCTAATGATGCAATGGTTCAATCCGTTATTGGAAGCCAAACTGCAAATACGGTTTCCTTCAAACCATACAACTGCGCTGAATCTTTGGCTGTTTCAGATGTTTCCAAATCATCAATCAAAATCTATCCAAATCCAAGCAAAAATCATTTCTTCCTGGAAACTGAAAATACTGGAAACATTGTGATTCAAGATCTTAGCGGGAAAGTAGTCCATTCTTCACTTGTTGATAAAGGCAAGAATGAAATCAGCACCAATTTACAATCCGGTGTTTACATTATTACTCAAATATCTGAAGGGAAAAAATCAAATACAAAACTGATCATTCAATAATAATTTGAGATTAATTCTTACTAAAGCATCACAGTTTTGTGGTGCTTTTTTTATGATTAAGATTTTCATTAAATTTGAATTATGAAAATCTCAATCAAAAATATGGTTTGCAACCGTTGTATCTCTGCTGTTCAGGCTATTTTTGATGAACTCGAAATTGAAGTTTCCAATATCACTCTTGGCGAAGTGGAAACTAATGATGGCCTTTCCGAAAAAGATTTACAAAATCTCAATTCCAAATTAAAATCTACAGGATTTGAAATTCTAGAAGATTCTTCCAAAAAGCAGATCGAGAAGATCAAAAACTTAATTATCCAAAAAATTTCGGAGGAAGATATTGCGGAAGAATTTGTTTTGTCTGAGTTTCTAAGTTCAGGATTGAATAAAGATTACAGTGCCATTTCCAAACTTTTTTCCCAAAATGAAAACGTGACGCTGGAGCAATATTTCATTCTTCAGAAAATTGAGAAAGTGAAAGAATTGCTGCTTTATAAGGAGTTTAATCTGACCGAAATTTCTTTAAAACTCGGTTATAAAAGTGTTCAGCATCTTTCCAGTCAGTTCAGGAAAATTACTGGCTTCTCTCCTACTCAATTTTTGAATTCAAAAGACAAAAAGAGAATTGCTTTGGATAAGGTTTAAATAATTCGATAATTCGACAATCAATGCAATCCAACCTCAAAACGATTCGTGAAGCAAAAAACCTAACTCAAACTGAGCTAGCGGAAAAGTCCGGACTTTCGTTAAGAACAATTCAAAGGATCGAGGCTGGAAATATACCGAAAGGTTTCACTCTGAAAGCTATCACAAAAGTTTTGGAAATTGAACCTGAAAATCTATTTCTAATTAATGAAGAAAATCCGAAAACCGACAGAGCAAAACTCATCAACCTTTCCGCTTTGTATGGATTGATTATTCCTTTTGGAAGCGTAATAATTCCGCTAATTTTGACATATAAAACCAAAGATTCCATTAACAGAGAACTTGGGAAAAACATCGTCGGCGTTCATATTATTTTGACCACAATTCTTTCTGTTTTAATGATAGTTTCTCCGTTCGTTCAGAAAGTCATTTCTGTGAAGTTTCCAATTTTTCTTGTTCCATTGATTCTATTTCTTTCCATAAAACTGTTGGTAATTATCAAAAACGGAATCAGTCTTAATCAAAGAAACAACCTCAGCATCAAACTGAAAACCAACTTCTTATAAACAAAGTCATAAAATTGACGTAAAATTGTCATATCATTTTTGCTAAAAATAAGATCTTAAAATCCGAATCTTGCAGAAAATTTTGACAATGGAACTATTTAAGAAAATTGCACTGGGACTTTTGACAATTTTAATATTGATTCTGGTTGGCGGATATATTTATTTCGATCAAAAATTCACGCCCGAAAAGAATTACCTGACTATAAAAAACGAAAGCGGAAATATCTCAATCACCTGGCTAGGAAAGGATAAAAATGTTTTGCTCCTGCCAATCCATTTCAAAGAAAATCCGGAAACTTATTATCTGCAATTTGATACAGGTTCGCCTTACACAATGTTTTATTCTGATTCTGTAAAAGATATTAAAGAAATCAAAATTACTAATGACAGGGCAAAAGCTGATTTTCTTGTCGGAAATACTGTAATTTCATCAGATCAATTCAAGATTTTTAAAACTGAGAATAATGATAAAACTGATTCCATTAAAGTTATCGGAACAATCGGCGCTGATATTTTGGAAGACAGAAAAACCATTCTTGATTTCAAGGAAAATTATATTGTTTTAAATGTATATAAAGTTCCGGAAAGCTTCAAAAATAACCTCATCGATTTCAAATTCAAAAAGAGAAAAATAATTATTCCCGGAACTCTTAAAAATGAGGAAAGAAAATTCCTCTACGATTCCGGAACAAGTGCTTACGAATTATTGACTTACAAAGAAGAATGGCAAAACCTCAGATCGAAAAATTCAAAGGTAAAGATTGAAAAAGCCAAATCCTGGAACGATGTTCTGACAACTTACACAACAAATTGCAATCAACTTATAAACTTCAAAAACAAAGAAGTTCCAATAAAAGAAATCACTTATGTCAAAGGTTTTTCGAATGCTCAGTTTTCACTGATGAAATTCTCCGGAATAACGGGAATGCTTGGTAATAAGATCTTCCTCAACAACTGCATTTTGATAGATTGTCCTGAGAATAAAATTGGAATTTATGAATAGGTCAAATTATTGGCATTTCCAAATGATTTCAATGAAAAGATCTCTATTTTTGTGTCCGCAATTTTATTGATTCCAAAAGAAACGACGACTTGAACAATCTAAAATATTATCTCGCTGCAATTATTGCTTTCACGCTTTGGGGAACCTTCAGTTTGGTTTTGAAACCGCTTCACTCTTTTGCCTCGTCGGATATTCTTTTTTATCGGGTTTTCAGTTGTGCGATTATTATGACTGTAGTTTCTGTTCTTTTCAAAAGGAAAACACTTAAGGAAAACCTGAATTATTTCAAATCGATTTCCAGAAAGAGCAAAAGAGATCTGATTCTTCTCAACATTGGCAGCAGCGTCCTTCTTACGGCAAACTGGTTTTCGTTCATTTATGTGATGAATCATGTGAGCGTTCGGGCAACTTCCGTAGCGTATCTGGTGTGTCCGATTATCACTACGATTCTTGCTTACTTCTTACTGAAAGATAAACTTACGAGGCTTCAATGGCTTTCCGTATTTCTAAGTTTTTCAGGTTGCGTTTTGCTGTCTTATGCCAATATTATCGATATGTTTTACAGCAGTCTGATTGGTTTCACTTATGCCGCTTATCTCGTGAGCCAGAATAAGAATAAACAGTTTGATAAGTTTCTTATTCTCAATTTTCACATTCTTTTGTCAGCATTGATTTTGCTGCCATTTTTCCCTGCTTATTCCGGAAACATCATTACTGATTTCAAATTCTATTTCTATGTTGAGATTATCGCAGTGATGTACACTATTGTCCCATTATTACTGAATCTTTTTGCACTTTCGGGAATCTCTTCCTCAAAAGTTGGAATGATTCTGAACATCAATCCTATTATTGCTTTCGTCTTGGCAGGCGTTGTCTATCATGAGCCTTTGGGTACGTTACAGATCTTCTCTTATGCTTTGATATTCTTGGCTGTGGTAGTTTTTAATGCCAAGGAGATTTTCAGACATAAGGAAGCTTAATAAAAAGTAAATAGTTCAAAAATTTCTGAATATCTATCTTTGAAACTGATTTATAAAAATAGTTGGAAATCAGATGTAACAAAACCTGTTTCCAAGTTGTTATAATAACATCAAAAAAATATAACTCAGTATAAAATGAATAAACTATTCCCACTATTATTTGCTTTTATAATTACAACAGCTTTTGGTCAGACCAAAAATAATTCTGAAAAGCTTATATATTCTGTAATTAACAAAAATGCAGAAACACTGCTTAAAAATTCAAAAGCCTATTCAGTTTCTGTTGGCATTGTAAAAGACGGGAAAATCTATACCAAGCATTACGGAGAAATTGATAAAGGAAAAGGTAACATAGCTAGCAACAATACCTATTTCGAAATAGCTTCTGTAACAAAAGTGATGACAGGATATTTGCTGGCACTAGCCGTTATGGATAATAAAGTGAAGCTGAATGATGACATCAGACAATACCTGAAGGAAGATTATCCCAACCTGCAATACAACGGCAAACCAATAACCATCAAAGATTTAATTTCTTATCAATCTGCAATTCCAAGCGTTTTACCAGATGACAGAGAAATCATGAAAACTTTTGATGATAATACGACATTCAAGTTGGCAGAATTGACTAAAAATTATACTAAGTCAGATTTTTTGCGTGACCTAAAAACAATAAAGCTAGACACGATTCCGGGGACAAAATATCTTTACAGTAATCCAAGTCTGGAGCTGACAGGATTGATGCTCGAAAATATTTATAAAAAACCTTTTGAAAAATTATTAAAGGAAAATCTCTGGTCAAAACTGAAAATGAACCAGACAAAATTTGCATTGGATTCCAAAGAAAAGCTAGCAAACGGCTATAATACAAACCACGTTCTGATGCCTAATTTCAATAGTCAATTGTGGGGTTCATCTGGCCTTCAGACAAAATCGACTTTGGGAGATTTGATGAAATTCCTCAAATTTGAATTGGAAGCCCAAAACAAGACGGTACAAGAATCACAACGAAACATCAAAAACAGCAATCAAAATTGGTATGGTTATTTTTGGGACAATATTTATGTATCTGAGTTGGGGAAATATGCCTCCAAACACGGAGGTGCTTACGGCAATCAAATAATGTTTTCTGTATTTCCGGAACAGAATTTGGGTGTATGCTTAATGGTCAATATCAGCGGACCGGAAACCGGCGAGATTCTAAGCAACTCCATATTTGATATTGCCAATGATTTACTGACTGATAATCAAAACAAAAACATTTACGGTTATAGATTAACCGATGACAATGTGATCTTCAGTTATCGGCACGACAAAAAATTAGATGGAGATTTGGTAAAAAGCATTTCAATTGCCGGCTCATTCAATGATTGGAATCCTGAAAACAAATCATTTCAAATGGTCAAAAAAAGCGATGACACTTTTGAACTTGCAGTTCCAAAATCGCAATTTGAAAAAGGAAAAGAATACACTTTTAAATTTGTAATAAATAAAACACGCTGGATGACAGCACCAAAAAATGCACTTAACGGTGACAAAACACCGGATAAAAACCTGACATTAAAAATAAATTAAGCCATAAACCGATGGCGCGGATTTGCAATAATTGACTTTTCCTCATTCAGGACTGAAAGATTGAATTAATGGATTTAAATATTGTAATCTAATTTAACAACCATTATCAGGTATTCATGCTATATGATAAATATCGCCTCAAAGTCATCCCAATCATTAAGCAACACACTAATTTTTTTAATTATTTTTACCTCAATAATACATACTCGAAAAATGAGAAAAATAATATTTGGAGGAATATTCGCTTTAGGAGGTTTCCTAACAGCCAATGCACAATGTAAAACAGTTTCCACATTGACAGAAAATTTTGATACATGGAAAGACATCAACAAATGCTGGACTGTCCAAAAAGGGGAAGCAATGCTCTATGCCAGTGATAAAAAAATCATATTTTATTCGATGACCAATCCTAAAGAAAATATGTATCTGGTGACGCCAAAGATCAAAGCAGGCAATTACATCCTAAGCCTTGACATTACAGATAACGGCGGAGAAACGACGTTGGAAATTTTGTCCGTCCAAAATGCAGCTAATCCAAAAACTTTTGCCTCCATTGCAAAGCCTGTAAAAATAGCAAAAGATAAAAAAGTGTTCAATATTTCTTTAAAAAAAGACAGCAACTTGGTGCTGAAAGTTATGCTAAATGGCGTACATCAGGCAGTTTATCTGGACAATCTTTCTTTGAAACCGAAAAAATAAATTACTATTACCATCGCAACATCGTCTCCGGCTTTGCGTAGTTAAGACCCATGCCCTTCAGAAAACAACTGAAGGGTCTTTTGTATTCATAAGATTTAGACATTATAACTTTCCCTCTATTTATGACCAAGTATAACCTATTTTTCTCAAATTTGTGGAAAATCAATTAACAGAAAATTATTAATGGAAAAGAAAAACATAGTAATTATAGGACTTGGAGGTGTTGGCGGTTATTTCGGATTCAAAATCAGTCAGTTTAATGAGAACAAAAATCAATTTGATATTACATTTGTCGCAAGAACTCAGACTTATGACATTGTAAAAGAAAAAGGTTTAACACTACTTTCTTCCGAACATCCGGACAGCATTACAAGACCTAATAAAGTCATACAAAACATTTCCAGGATAAAGAATCCCGATTTGGTTATAGTTTGTGTAAAAGAATATGATTTGGAAAACGTCTGCAGACAACTAAAGAAGGTTATATTACCAAAAACCATATTGCTTCCGCTAATGAACGGTGTTGACATTTATGACAGAATCAGAAAAATAATTCCTGAAAATACGATTTTGCCAGCCTGCGTATATGTAGCTTCCCACATCAAAGAAAAAGGAATTGTGGAACACAAAGGCAAAGCTGGAAAAATGATATTTGGGAAAGACCCTGCTAATATTTCTAAGAGTGTAGATTGGATAATTCAATTGATGGAAGACAGCGGGATCGACTTTGATTTTAAAGAAAATTCTTTTACAGATATATGGACAAAATTTTTTTTCGTAGCCAGTTTTGGTTTGGTAACAGCAAAATATAATTCTTCTATCGGAAAGGTTTGCGACAACCCGATCCAGAAACAGGAAGCTAGTCAAATAATGGAAGAAGTAAAAGTAATTGCTGATAGAAAAGGCATCCTTCTACCAAATGACATCATTTATAAAACCTTCGAAAAAGCATCCACTTTTCCTCCCGAGACACCAACGTCTTTGCAATTGGACATCAATGTAAAAAAACAAAACAACGAACTTGAACTGTTTGCAGGAGCTATTATTTATTACGGAAAAGAACTTGGAATTGAAACATCTTTTACTCAAAAGATCTATTCGGAGATAAAAGAAAAGATTAAGAATCTAAGCAACTAAATAAATGATAAATCAATTACAATTTAAAAAGAAATAATTCTGCTTTCTAAAGATGGCGCGTATAACATCTTTCCATTTATTTACAACATCATCCATTCTATTTTTCAGAAATTTGTGTGGTAAATAACTTCAAAATGGAAAACCACGAGCAACATAACCATAACAACCTTCATCCAGGTCAAAGAATTTCCCCAAGTTCTGTCTACTATTGCCCGATGGAATGCGAAGGCGAAAAACTCTACTTCAAGCAAGGGCGGTGTCCTGTCTGCAATATGTTTCTTGTTCCTATTGAGGAAAGAGAAGATCACAGAAACAAACCACAGACTTATTCCAAAACCAATCTTCCAGAGAATTTCAAAAACAACATCGGCGATTATTTCTGCCCAATGTTCTGTGAAGGCGATAAAGTTTATAAAGAAAAAGGCGATTGCCCTGTTTGTCATATGCATCTGGAAGAGATCACGGAAGAATTGGTGGATAGTTCACAGTTGTCAGCTGATAGGCATAATGGACACAATCATAAAACCATCAACCGAGAACCATCAACCGAGAACCAGGGAAAATATTACTGCCCTATGTTCTGTGAAGGGGATAAAGTTTATAATTCCAACGTCGGCTGTCCTGTCTGCGGAATGGATCTCGTAAAGATTCCCGAAAAGAAAGCAACAGAATATACTTGCCCTATGCATCCGGAAATCGTTCAGAACGAATCCGGCATCTGCCCGATCTGCGGAATGAATCTCGTCCCAAAACCTTCCAAAAACAACGATCACGAAGATGAAACATATAAGATCCTAAAAAGAAAATTCTGGATCTCTGTCGCATTTTCCATTCCGGTTTTTATCCTTTCGATGGGTGGGATGTGGATTAACTGGCCATTTTCAAATCAGGTCCAGGGAATTTTAGAATTAACATTATCAATTCCTGTTATTTTCTATGCAGGCTGGTTTATCCTGAAACGGGGTTGGGTCTCTTTCAAAACTTGGAATCTCAATATGTTTTCACTAATTGCCCTGGGTGTTGCAGCAGCATTGATTTTCAGTTTAATTGCATTAGTTTTCCCAAACATTCTCCCTCACGAGTTGTCGCACGGAAGCAATGTCCCGCTCTACTTCGAGTCAGTTTGTGTCATATTAACTTTGGTAATAATGGGTCAAATGCTGGAAGCAAGAGCACATCAAAGAACCGGAAAAGCCATCGAAGCTCTGATGAATCTTTCGCCTGACACCGCAAATTTAATAATTAATGGAACAGAGAAAAAAGTCTCATTATCTGAGATTAAAGTCAATGACATTCTAAGAGTAAAACCTGGAGAGAAAATCCCTGTGGACGGAACAATTTCGGAAGGCAATTCCAATATTGATGAATCGATGATCACAGGTGAACCAATTCCTGTTGAGAAAAAACATGGTGATAAAGTGACCTCCGGAACTATCAACGGAAACGGATCTTTCCTGATGAAAACCGAAAAAATAGGTGACGAAACATTGCTTTCCAAGATCATCAAAATGGTGAATGATGCCAGCCGTACAAAAGCGCCAATCCAAAAATTAGCGGATAAGGTCTCCAGGATCTTTGTTCCGACCGTAATTGCCATTTCTGTTCTGACGTTCGTTTTATGGTATATTTTCGGAGGCGAGGGCAAATTGATCTATGCTTTCGTGAATGCAGTCTCTGTTCTGATTGTTGCTTGTCCGTGCGCATTAGGATTAGCAACACCAATGAGTCTGATGGTCGGCATCGGAAAAGGTGCCCAAAACGGAATCTTAATTAAGAATGCCGAAGCTTTGGAAGAGATGCACAAAATCAATGTATTAATTACGGATAAAACTGGAACTTTAACAGAAGGAAAGCCAAGTCTGAACAATATAGAGACTTTCGAAAACTCAGATAAAAATGAGATCCTGAAACTGGCCGCTTCATTGAATCAAAATTCTGAACATCCATTGTCGAATGCTGTCTTGAATGAATTTAAAACTAAAAATTTACAGTTTGAAAAAGTTCAAAACTTCGAAAATATCTCAGGAAAGGGTGTGAAAGGAAATATCAATAATGAAGAAATACTTTTGGGAAATGAATCTTTACTAAATCATTTCAATATTGTGATTCCTGAAGATGTAAAACAAAAAGTCATTGGGAAACAGAACGGAGCCAAAACCATTTCTTACCTCGCAAAAGCCGGAAAAGTTCTTGGTTTCTTAAGTTTCTCCGACCAGATCAAAGCAACTTCAAAACAGGCAATTCAATTTCTTCAAAGTCAAAACATAGAAGTGATTATGATGACCGGCGATAATGAAAACACAGCGAAATCAGTTGCAGCAGAACTAGGTATCAAAAACGTCAAACCTAATTGTCTTCCTGAAGATAAAATGAACGAAATCAAAAAACTTCAAAACGAAGGAAAGATCGTAGCAATGACAGGCGACGGAATCAATGATGCACCAGCTTTAGCACAATCGAACATTGGAATTGCAATGGGAACAGGAACTGATGTTGCCATAGAAAGTGCCGAAATTACACTACTGAAAGGCGATATTCTTGGCGTTGCAAAAGCGAAAATCCTCAGTGAAAAACTACT
>Ga0157369_10001438_pt1 | contig 29214 bp, 27 predicted proteins | sample C25metaG_FD_113461 | JGI IMG/M metagenome (GOLD analysis project Ga0157369, IMG submission 113461) | Corn rhizosphere microbial communities from Kellogg Biological Station, Michigan, USA - C2-5 metaG | ecosystem: Host-associated > Plants > Roots > Rhizosphere > Soil | place: USA: Michigan... | reverse complement strand
TGTCCACGACGAACAGCAATGTCACGAGCCTGAGCACGTCGGCGTCGACGGGCATTGCTTCGGTCTCGACGGGGCTGTCGACCACCAACAGCAACGTAACCTCGCTGTCGACGGGCCTGTCCACGACGAACAGCAACGTGACGAGCTTGAGCACGTTAGCTTCGACGGGTATCAGCACGGCGCAAAGCGGTGTGACTTCGCTGTCCACAGGCCTGAGCACGACCAACAGCAACGTCACAAGCCTGAGCACATCGGCGTCGAGCGGCATCAGCACGGCGCAGAGCGGCGTAACTTCGTTGTCCACCGGTCTGAGCACGACGAACAGTAGTGTGGCGAGCCTGAGCACGTCGGCCTCGACGGGTCTTGCTTCGGTCTCGACCGGGCTCTCGACCACGAACAGCAACGTGACGAGCCTGAGCACGTCGACTTCGTCGGGCATTAGCACAGCACAAAGCGGTGTGACCTCGCTGTCCACGGGCCTGAGCACGACCAACAGCAACGTGACCAGCTTGAGCACATCGGCTTCGAGCGTGATCAGCACGGTGCAAAGCGGCGTGACGTCGCTGTCGACGTCGGTGTCCAGTGGGCTGTCCACAACCAACAGCAATGTGGGTAGCCTGAGCACGTCGGCTTCGACAGGGATCGCTACGGTCTCGAGCGGTTTGTCGACCACGAACAGCAACGTGACCAGTCTGAGCAGCTCTGCTTCGACGGGTATTGCCTCGGTATCGACGGGGCTGTCGACGACGAGCAGCAACGTGGCATCGCTGTCGACGCAAGAATCGACAGACGTGGCGTCGGTCTCGACGGGCCTGTCGACTACCAACAGCAATGTCACGTCGCTGTCGACGGGCTTGTCCGCGACCAACAGCACCGTGACAGCGCTCTCGAGCTCGATCTCGACGAACACGAGCGGCATCGGCTCGCTCTCGAGCGGCCTGTCGAGCACGAACAGCGCGGTGGCCACGCTCTCCGGCGCGGTCTCGACGAACACGAGCGATATCGGTTCTCTGTCAACGGGATTGAGCACCTCCGACAGCAACCTGGCTTCGCTCTCGAGCTCGGTGAGCACCGGCGGCCAGAACTTCGGTTCGCTCTCGACACTGGTCGCGTCAACGATGACCTCGCTCTCGACGGGCATCACCACGAACGCGCTGACGGTGAACGGCGTGATCTCGTCTGACGGGATCAACAACAACGGCTTCCGCATCACGAACGTGGCTGCCGGCACGAGCGCCACCGACGCCGCGAACGTCGGCCAGCTCACCTCGCTCTCCAGCGCGATCCAGAGTTCGGTCACCTCGCTCTCGAGCAGCCTGAGCTCGACCAGCAGCTCACTCACGTCGCTCTCGAGCTCAGTGAGCACCGGAGCGGGCGCGAGCACGAGCGCGGTGTCCTCGCTTTCGACTGCAGTGAGCCAAGTGGGCGCCAGCGCCTCCACGCTCAGCTCGGGCCTGAGCGCACTGGCTAGCTCCACGAGCACGGGCTTCAGTTCCGTATCGGCGGGCCTCTCCAGTGTCACGAGCAGCGTGGTTTCGCTCTCCAGTGGCGTGAGCAGTGCGATCTCGAGCGGGATCACGAGCCTGTCCACCGCGGTGGGCACGCTGGCGGCCTCGGCTACCGCGGCGTCGAATCAGGGCGCTACTGCAGCGGCCACCGTGATCGGCGGTGGTGCAGGCGGCACGGTCCAGACGCAAGGGGCGACGTTCAACAGCACGACGACCACCACCGCGACGGTAGCTGGCTCCACGATCGCCAACGGGCTGGATACGACGGCTGCTGGCTTGGGGGCGAAGGCGGGCACGAGCACCTCCAGCGCCAACGGCGCCACGGCCTACGGGTCGTACGCCCAAGCGCAAAGCGCGGACACGACCGCGGTGGGCTATCGCTCGATCGCTACTAACGTCGGCTCCGTGGCGATCGGCTTCCAAGCACAAGCCACGGCCGACCCGACCACGGCAGTGGGCGCCAATAGCCTGGCCTCGGGCAGCAACGCGGCGGCATACGGCGCGAGCGCCTCGGCCACGCAATCGGGCTCGGTGGCGCTGGGCGCCAACTCGACGGCCGCCGCGGCCAACTCGGTGGCGTTGGGCTCAGGCTCGATCGCCGGCGAAGCGAACACGGTCTCGGTGGGTTCGCCCGGCAACGAGCGGCGCCTCACTAACGTCGGAGCCGGCGTGAACCCGACTGATGCGGTGAACGTCTCGCAGTTGGCCGGCGTGCAGAACTCGGTGAACCACACGGCTCGTCTGGCTTACGCCGGCATCGCAGGGGCCACCGCGCTCACGATGATTCCGGAGGTCGACCCCGGTTCGACCTTCGCCATGGGCATCGGCACGGCGGGCTACCAAGGCTATCAGGCGATCGCAGTGGGCTTTAGCGCCCGGGTGAGCAAGAACATCAAGGTCAAGGGCGGGGTGAGCAGCACCGCGGCAGGCTACTCCTACGGGGTGGGTGTGTCGTACCAGTGGTAAGCGGCAGGCGGGGCGGGGCAGGGAGGTCGTTCACTCCTGGCCCGCTCTCGCCGGCTGAACTGAACCGATCACGAACCGAATTTAAGAGCGCAACATCATGCGAATCGGAATCTCCGTCCTCACGCACACAGGCCAGAGCATTTGGCAGAACGGCTTGGGCCAGAACGTGCTGTTTCTCGCGCAGCTGTTCTCCAAGCTCTCGTTTGTCGACGAAGTCATCCTGCTCGACAGTGGTGATCAAGGGCAACTGCCGCCGGAGGCGAACGCTTTATCGCCGTATCGAATCCTTAAACCACGCGATGCCACGGACCTACTCGACGTGGTGATCGAGATGGCCGGCGGGCTCGACGTCGAATGGCTCGATTACATGCGCGCCCGCGGCGCCAAGGTGGTGTTCCACGCCTGCGGTCAGCCCTACGTGGGCCTCATTGAGCCGATCATCTTCGGTAAAAGCGGCTACGCCGCCCGGCCTACGCGGTGCGACGCGATCTGGATCCTGCGCAAGGACCGCAGCTTCAAGGAGATGCTCCAAGCGCTGCACCGCTGCCCGGTGTTCGAGGCACCGTACCTGTGGAGCCCGGAGTTCATCGAGCAGCGCAAGCGCGCGCTGGCCGAACATGGCCTCACGTTCGGCTATCAACCGCCGCAGGCCAGCGAGATTCGTCAGCCGCTGTCGGTGGCGATCTTCGAGCCGAACATCTCGGTGGTTAAAGCCAGCGCCATTCCGATGCTCATCTGCGACGAGGCGTTTCGCGCCGATCCTGAAGCGATTCGCTCCATGCACGTGCTCAACAGCATGCACATGGCCGAGCATGCAACCTTTAACTACCTGGCCAACTCGCTCGACCTCGTTAAAGCCAAGCGGGCGTGCTTCGAGGGGCGGCACGACTTCCCGGGCTTCATGGCCCAGCATGCGAACGCGGTGGTCTGCCACCACTGGCGCAACGAGCAGAACACGGCGTACTTGGATGCGCTGTACGGCAACTATCCGCTCATTCACAACTCGGCGTGGATCGGCAAGCAGGCGGGGTATTACTACCCCGGGTTCGAGGTGGCCGCCGGCGCCGATCAACTGGTGTGGGCCGCCTATCACCATCATGAGTATCTGGATGACTACCAGCGCAGCGCGCAAGGGTTTCTCTCAACGCTGCACCCCGAGGCGTGCGGCAATTTGGATCACTATGCCCGCTTGTTGCTGCAACTGGCCGGTCCTTGCCTGGAGCGCGTATGAGCACGTCCAACGCACACTCCAGTAACCAATCGAGCAACCAATCAGGTAGCCCATCGAGCGGTCCGAGTAATAAGCGTCGCCTTAAAGTGGGCGTCACCCTATATCTCCGGCGCGGCCAGCAGTCGCTCTGGGAGAACGGCATCTTTCAGAACTGCTTCTTTCTGCTCAATTTGCTGCAACGCTCGCCCGCCATCGAAGCCGCCTACCTCGTGAACGGGGGCGATGGCGATCCGAGCGAGGCGGGGGATTTTCTGGCGCTCTCGCCCGCGCCCGTGATCGATATGGATACCGCCATGCGCGAGCTCGATATCGTGATCGAGCTGAGCGCGCAACTGAATCCCGCCTGGGCGAACGAGTTTCGCGGGCGGGGCGGGCGCGTGGTGGGCATGCGTGTGGCGAACGACTACGCGATCGACATCGAACGCATGGTGTTCGATAAACCCCACGCCATGCTCATTTCGGGCACCCCATATGACGTGATCTGGACGCTGCCCGCGTTCGAGCACACCTGCGCGAGCTACTACCAAAGCGCCCAGCGCGCCCCCGTGCGGGTGATGCAGCATCTGTGGAGCCCGGCGATCGTCGAGCGCTCCATGCGCGCGGCTTCCCTTAAAGCGCCGTTTAGCTATCAACCGAGCACGCAGCCCGGTACGCAACCCGGCTCACAACCCAGCCCACGTCCTTGGCGCCTGGCGGTGCTCGAACCCAATGTATGCATGGTCAAGACGAGCTTCATCCCGATGCTCGTAGCTGACCTCGCACATCGGCAAGACCCGAAGATGATCCGCAACCTGCGCGTGTTCAATACGGCGAGCCTCACGTCGAACCCCGAGTTCGTGAACTTCAGCCGCAGCCTGGATCTGGTCAAACACGGCATCGCCACGTTCGAAGGGCGTTTGCCGGTGTTCGAGATCATGACCGAGCACGCCGATGCGATCGTCTCGCACCAGTGGGAGAACGCGCAGAACTACGTCTATTACGAGGCGCTGTACGGAGGCTATCCGCTGATTCACAACTCGGAGCTGATTGGCTCGTGCGGGTATCGCTATCACGAGTTCGACTGCTACGAAGGGGCGCTGGCGCTGCGTCAAGCATTCGCTTCGCACGATCTGCGGCTCGATGACTACCGGCGTGAAGCACGCGACTTTCTGCGCACGCTCGATCCGGAATCGGAAGAGAACGTGGCAGCTTATACGGCCGCGTTGCTCGAACTCGCGCCTACACGGTCGGAGTACGCATGATGGGCCGAGTATCCACAAGCTTGGTCTCACGGCTTGTGCGCCTCGCAGCGGTTGCCGTCACTGCGCTTGGCCTGTGTCAAGCTACGCCGCTCTTGGCCCAGCCGCTGTCCAATCGCCTCTTGAGCGAGCGGCCCGCGCCGGTGCAGTCGATGCCGTCTCAGTCGATGCCCGCAGAACCTGCGCCGATGCAACGCGCACCGACGCAAGCACGCCCGGCCTCTAACCAGCCAACGAACCTGCTCATACAAGCAGGCCAAACGCTGGGCTTTCATCGCTGCGCCTCGGCCCTGGATCAAATCTCCGCTCGCGTGCTCGCCGGCACGCGCAAGCACGACATCGTGCTCGACTGGGATCGCGCTCACCCCGACTCCGGCCCGTTCTTCTCGCTTACTGGCATGCAGTTTCCCGCCGTCTCGGCGCTGCTCTCGCTCTCCATCATTCCGCAGGAGAACCAAAGCTGCGCGATTCTGGTGGAGCGCATCTCCAGTGCCCCGATCGCCTGCCATGAAGTGGCAAGGAGCGAACTGGCCGGCTATCGCGCCACGGCGCTGGTGCAAGCCGTCACTGTTTATACGTCGCCCGCGCACGCGCACGAAGTGGTGACGCTGGTCGATACCCCGCCCGCGTGCTTGATCGTACGCCGCCAAGTCGATTACGGCTGGCCGGCCAGTCCCCCTTAAGCAGTCCCGAGCAGTCGTCCCTTGATACAACACACAACAACATAATCATGAAACCGAGCGAAACCACACCGTCCCTGTTTGAACCGATCGAGCCCGGCCCGGGCCTGCGCATCGGCATCACCATTGGCCTGCGCGAGAGCGGCGAGAGCCTATGGCTTAACGGCATCAAACAGAATGCCTTGTATCTGGCGCGCCTGTTCGCGCACTCCCCACGCGGCCACCGGGTTGCCTTGGTGAACACCACCGGCATCGCCCTAGACGGCCCGCTGCCGTGGGATCGAGAACAATTTCCGACGCACAACTTCGAGGATCTCAAGGATCACCTGGACGTGCTCATCGAGCTGGGCGGCCAGATCAGCGCCGAGCAGACCGATTACCTTAAGCGCCGCGGCACGCGCTTGGTGAGCTACTGCTGCGGCCCCGAGTACGTGCAGAACATGGAGGCGATGATCTTTGCGCGCGGGGACAGCGCGGGCCTGTTCATCAACGAGCGCTACGACGAGGTTTGGGTTATCCCGCAGATCGTGGAGACGAGCTGGCACTTCCTCGCGAACTTGCGCCGGTGCCCGGCGAGGCGCGTGCCGTTCGTGTGGGATCCGATGTGCCTGACAGCCCGCGCCCAGCATCTGCCCCATGGAGGGGAGTACCGCCCGCGGCGCGGCGGCAGGCGCTTGACGGTAATGGAGCCCAATCACGACGTCCTGAAGTTCTGTCTGTACCCGATGCTCATTGCCGATACGGCCTATCGCCAAATCGGCGATGCGATCGCGCATCTGCACGTGACCAACGCGGAGCACCTGGCCACGCAGAGCCCGATGTTCGTGAGCTTGGCGCATTCGCTCGATCTCGTGCGCGAGAGCCGCGCTTATTTCGTGGGCCGCTTTGATACGCCGCAGTTCCTGGCGGAACACACCGATGTCGTGATCTCGCATCAGTGGGGCCTGGCGCTGAACTACTTCTACTTCGACGTGTGTTGGATGGGTTACGCGCTCGTGCATAACGCCACGCTGTGCCAAGAGCTGGGCTACTTCTATCCGCAGAACGACGTCGATGCAGGGGCGCTGCAGCTCATTCATGCGGTGACGCAGCATGACGAGGACTGGCAGGGCTATCGCACCAGGCAGCGTGCGCTGATCGAGCCGTTTCTGGCGACGAACCCGGCGCTCATCGCTCAGTACGACGCGTTGCTCGATGAGTTGCGCGCGACGCAGCCTGCGCCTTGAACTCACTGCATTGAGGCGAGCTGAACACGGTTCGCACCGTTTCCATTTCTCTATCGAGGTATCCCATGTTTGCCATCACGTTTGATCGCCATTCATTGCACTCGCGCGCCTTCTACGCAACCGCCACTGTTGCCTTGATCGCCGCCTTCGCTGGTTTGAGCGCCTGCACGAGCGCGCAACCGATCTCGTCGTCAACCATGCAAATTGCCGGCGTCCAGCCTACTGCACCGCGTCCAGCCAGTGCGGCGCCCGCGCAAGTCGCCACTGTTTCTCCCGCGCCGGCTTCGGGCGTACTGGCCACCGTCAACGGTGTGCCCATTCCACAAAGCCGCCTCGAGCAGGCGCTGCGCGACACCCACTCGCCCGATACGCGCGAAGCGCGTCAGACGCTCAAGGACGAACTCATTGCTCGCGAACTCGTGTACCAAGCGGGGATCGCCGCGGGTTTGGCGAACGATCCGCAAGTGCAGCGCGACATCGCCGATGCGCGCGAGAAGGCCGTCGCGATGGCCTACCTGGCCCGCAAGGCGCCGCCCGCTGTCATCTCCGATGCGGCCATCCGCGCGCGTTACGACGCGATGTTCGCCGATTGGGGCCCGCTTGATTACCTGCCGCGCATCATCTCGCTGTCCACGCCCGAGCAGGTCAAAACGGTGCAGGCGCAGCTCAATCAGGGCCGCCCCTTCGATCAGCTCGCCGTGCAATACAGCGTCGCGCCCAACGCCGCGCAAGGCGGCCAGTGGCCTTGGACCAATCTGCCGGTGATGCCGCAGGAAGGGCACACGCACGGCATGCCGTTGTCCGTGGCGCAGGCGCTCGTCTCCATGCAGCCCGGGCAGGTGAAGGGGCCCATTGCAGTCGGGCAGAACTTGCTGCTCGTGCGCTTGGACAACCGCCGTGAAGCACGCAAACCGAGTTTTGATTCGATGCGTCCTCAACTGAGCCAACAGCTGGCGAGCGAAGCGGATCGGAGCAACATCGAGGCGCTCGTGAACTCGCTGCGTCAGCACGCGCGCATTCAGTAATGCGCTCATCGAGCGCACCAAGAGGAGCGGCCGTCATGTTCGAACGTCACCCAGCGGATTACTTCCTGGCCGGCATCTTTATTGGCGGCTATCCGGCGATGGTCATTACCTGGGGCGTGCTGTGGGGCGCGTCTCAATGGTCTTGGTTCAGTCATGTGCTCGCGTGGCAGTGTGCGGCCATCGCCTTTGTGCTGACCGCGCTCGTGACGCTGTGGCGGCCGCTCCTGCTACGCACGGTGCTGCGCGCGCGGCGCGATCCGTTCGTCTTCGAGGTGGATCTGAACCAGGCGCTGCTGGGCCGAAGCCTTGGCATCGCCATGGGCGTGGGAGCGGCCATCGCTAGCTACGTGATGGTGCAATAACCACTGCAATAAACATTGCTTAAACATTGCTTAAACATTGCAATAAGCTCGCAGGGAGAACACTCATGTCTGCGTTTGCCTCGGCCCAAGCGGCCGTCTCTAGCCTCAAAGAATCCCGCGACGCTCTCTTGCTTGCGGATCCCGATACCGATGAATCGAGTCGGCGGGTGTCGGATCAGCGTGTTGCGAACACGAACGAACCCGCTTCGATTCTGATCATCCATCACGACCCGGCCGTGATCCACGAGTTGCAAGACGCGCTCCAAGCGTGCGGCCACTCGGTCCAGTCGCTGCAGAGCGGACGCCACTTGCTGCGCGAGACGGCTCATTTGGAGAGCTCGCTGGTGCTGCTGGGCGAGCCGGGCGATCGCTCCGCGTTGCAGATGCTCGCTTGGTTGCGTGCGCGCCTGCAAAACGCCGTGCCGGTGGTGTTTCTGGCCGAGCCCGAGCGCCGCGCCGATATGATCGCGGCCTTAAGCGAGGGCGCCGACGATGCACTGACGCTGCCCGTGCAACTCGATGAACTGTGTGTGCGCGTTCAGGCCCAATTGCGGCGCGCCTATCCCGAGAGCGCGCAGTGCCCCACCTGCATCGAGTGGGGCGCTTACCGGGTCGATTTGATCGAGCGCCGGATTACGCTGAAGGGTCATGATATCGAGCTCACGCCCCGAGAGTTCGATCTGGCGCGGCTGCTGTTCATGCACATCGACCGGATCGTGCCGCGCAATACGCTCATCGATCAGGTGTGGGGCATACACGACCCGTGTACCTCGCATAGCCTGAGCAGCCACATCTATCGCGTCAAGCACAAGCTTGAACTGGCGTCGAGCCATGGGTTGATTCTGCGCACGTTTTACTCGCTCGGGTATCGCTTGGAGAAGGTGCCTGCGGTCCCGGCCCCAGTCCCGGGGCCGATGCGCGGGCGCGTTCTCGACGCCAACACGGCGAGCGGCAGCCGATTGACTAGTCACGTTTCATGAGAGGCTATGTTGAACTCCTCCAATGCATCGTACACATCGCATTCATCGAACGCATCGCAACGTTCGGCACGGTTGGTTCAATCGCCGCCGGCGCTTCATATGACGCAGTCGCGCCCATCAGCCCCGCCGATCGTGCCGAGCTATTGCCTGCCCACGTTCGCGCCGGCCGCCGGCTGCAGCGCAGCCTTTAGCGAGGCCAGCCTCGTGCAGCTTGGCGTGCAGTTCGGCCTGCCGGTCGACTCTTTGCGCACGCTTGTGACGCAAACCAGTCAGATGTGGTGTGTGGCGTTGTCCGTCGCGGCTCGCACCGCGCAAGGGGCCACGCGCCTGTACGATACGGTGATGTCGCCCGACATCGATGCAAGGGCAGCCGATCATCTGATCCATGCGACCAGCGCTACGCACGATTTGGTGCGCCTGAGCGCCATCGGCTATGCGCTGGTCTCGCACGTGGCCGAGTGCGACAGCCAGGCGCTGGGCGATATCGTGGCCGCGCAGGCGGGAGTGCCGGCCCAAGCAGGCTACGCCTTTGCGGGGCTGGTCGCATTTGTGCTCTTTAGCGCGCTTAAACGCTATGAACTGATCGAAGAGGGCAACGTCGCTCATCTGCAGCGAGCGCTGGTTCAGCCCCCGTATGCGGTGCCCAGCGACGCGTTCGCGCAGGCGCTGGGCTGGACCGATAGCCATGCTTTGGCGGAGGCACTTCAAAACGCAACTGTCCTGCCGTTGCCGGCGCCGACATCATCCGCGCATCGAGTGCAAGAAGCAGCAGCGGACGGCGATGAACCACGCCGACGTGGACTCGTGCGGCGCGCGTTGCCCATCCTGGCCGTGACTGCCGGTGTGGGGGCGCTTGCGGCTTGGATCGCTCTGGATCCGGGCCAGTGGCCCCCGCCTTGGCTGCGCACCTCGGTGCTCGGTTCGGCACATTTGACGAGTGTTGTCAAGGCGCCCGTCCCCGCAATCATCGCTGAGCCGGGGCGTCGCGTACCGGCCGGCGCCGCATCTGAAAGCGCCACATCGCAAGTTGCTGCTGTTCAAAGCACAGCACCGGCCAGTGCTGCGGTCAATGTGACGGGAGCCAATGCGGCAGGGATCAATGCAGCACCAGTGAACGCAGCCCCGGCGAGTACTGCATCGTCAGCCGCGCAAAACATCGCACAAAGCGCTGCGCTGCCCGTCGTGACAAACGCCACGCCTGCACCCGTGGCAACTGTAATCGTGCATGAGTCACCGGCTTCCGCCGCAGGCGCCGCGCGCCGATGATCGCTCCGAGACAATCGAAGTGAATCCCAAGGGCAACCGTAAACTGAGCGCTCGGTCAACCGTCGCACGCCGCGCTTGTCCGCCGCTTCAGTGGCTGCAATGCAGTAGGCGCTGTCGCTATTTCACGAGAGAACACCGATGCCCAAGATCTCAGTCGTCATTCCCACCTTCAACGCGCAGGCGTACATCGAAGAGACCCTCGCATCTATCCTATGCCAGAAGGACTGCGACTTCGAGGTCATCGTCATCGACGACGCCAGCACCGACGGTACTGTCGAGCGCATCCGCCGCATCGCCGATCCGCGCGTGCGCCTGGTCGTGAACGAAGTCAACCATGGCTTGCCTGGCAGCATGAATGTGGCCATGACGTTAGCGCAGGGGAAATACGTCGCCCGTATCGATCACGACGATTGCGCGCTACCGGATCGTTTGGCCACCCAGGCGCGCTTTCTCGATGAGAACCCGCATATCACGGCCGTGGGCAGCCAGATCCAGCATTTCGGGTTGGACGATTTGGTCTCGCAGTTGCCGCTCGATGACGCCATCATCAAGGCCCGCTTCATCAGCGGCGTGTGCTATTTCGCCAATCCCTCGGCCATGTGGCGCACCGATTTCGTGCGGCAAAACCGAATCGCCTACGACCCGAACCTCTACGTCGTCGACGACCTGGGCTATTGGTTCGACTGCATGCTGTGCGGCGCAAAGTTCGCCAATCTGCCTCAGGTGCTGCTGCGCTACCGAATCCACGCGGGCATGACTTCCACGAATCTGGATGCGCAGCGTATCTATCAAAGCCGGCGACGCCTGTATAAACGGATTTTTCCAGCGTACTTTCCGCGCTTGGATGGCCCTGCGTGCGATGCTTTGCTCGATCTCTATGGCTTTGGCGTGCAGCGCGACGATAGCTTTGCGCGATTGCGGCAGGTGCATTACGCCGCGGGGCTTGCGCTAAGTGAGGTGAGCGACGTCTTTGGACAGGACCCGCAGGAGGTCAAGGCGGGCTTGATCGATCTGATCAACCGCAAACGCAGCGAGACGCTGCAATCGGCGCAGCTCTCTGAGGCGCAGCTAGCCGAGCTCGATCGCGCTTTCTATGACGCGCAAAATGAGGCGAGCCGAGCCAAGTGCTCAGCAACCGCGCGCTTTAAAGCCGCCGATCAAACCGATGAAGGAGGGGAGCGCACCATCACGCCCATAGAGCAATGCTTTGCCCAGGCGCCGGCGCTGTGCGTGAAGCACGACTCGTATTTCCAGGCCTATGAAGCATTGCTGGCCCGCTATGTCGGGCGGCCGATTACGTTTGTCGAGGTCGGCGTGTTCAACGGAGGCTCGTTGCACATGTGGCGGCAGTACTTCGGAGATCGGGCCCGCATCATCGGCGTCGATTTGAATCCCGAAGCGCGCAAATGGGAAAGTGAAGGCTTTGAGATCTTCATCGGCGATCAATCCGATACAAACTTCTGGCGAGAGTTCTACCAAGCTGTCGGTCCCATCGACATCCTGCTCGACGACGGCGGTCATATGAACCATCAGCAGTTGGTCACGACCGAGTACGCGTTCGAGAACATGAACGACGGCGGCATGCTGATCGTCGAGGACGTACATACGAGCTACATGACCGGCTTCAACTCAAGACCCGAGCATTCCTTCGTTCAGTTTGGCAAGCACGTCGTCGATGCGGTTAATGGACGGTTTCCAAACATCGACACCGGAGCGACGCTCTATCAGGACCGCGTCTGGTCCGTCTCATTCTACGAATCGATCGTTGCATTCCATATCGATAGACGTCGTTGCTTCCCATCGTCGTGGATTTCGAACGCCGGGGCGGCCCACACCAATCAGGACTTCCGCCACGAAGGCATGAGTTTCGATGTCATCCCCGACCTGAAAAGATTCTTCCGGTGAAGCTCGCTGGGAGCAACCGCACGAAAAATACGCTCGCCGAAGAATTCACGACGCGCCGGGAAAACGCGAGACTTGATGATGGCCTCATACGGGGCATGATCGATGATGGCAATAGCGATGTGACGCTGTGCCCCGTCAATCGGGCGTCCACGCGACGTCGTGCCAACGGCGTGACGTCTTCGAGCCTAGTCGTGTCCCAGGGTAGTGCATGGTCTGCAGCGCAATCAATGCTTGCTCATCGAGCGCGTGATCGCCGCAACTGCGTTTGAGCTGGACAGCTTGTACCCGGCCGGTATCGTCGAGCAGTACGCGCGCAAGGACTCGGCGCTTCGTCGGCGTCAGTGCCGCATTTCCGAGTAGTTTCTCGAGTAGGCTCATATCGTTGTTCGAGTGGTTGTTTGGCGAGGCGACTCGCATTAGTAGGATACGTTCAGCTTATACGCGTATCAAGGGTAACGGTCGACCTTAACCGTGGTTGGTGTCGTTGGTGGAAAACCGGAAAACCTTCAAGGCGCGGTTCGAGTTCGCGCGACCGGATCCGGTGATAAATCGACTCAGCCAGACATGCCCGTGCCTGACCTGCGCGCGGAACGCGATGCATGTATCGCCGCGACGGCGCTGGTGCATGGCATGACCGTTGTGACCAGGAACGTCGACGACTTCAAGCCCCGCGGCGTTAGGATAGTCAATCCATGGGAGTAGCCCGTTCGGCGAATTCGGCGGCCTAGCCCAGACTGTCTAAGTCATCGAGGAATCGGCGCGAACGGCTTTGGGACGCCCGATCTTCGCTCCGCGCGCACGTGCGGCCGCCATACCAGCGCGGGTCCGTTCGCTGATCAATGAGCGCTCGAATTCGGCAAGCGCGGCGATCATGTGAAACATGAGCATGCCCGTCGGCGAACGCGTATCGATGCATTCGGTGAGGGACACGAATTCAATGCCCTGCTGCCCGAGATCACCCACCACGTCCACTAAATGGCTCAGCGAACGCCCGAGGCGATCTAGGCGCCATACCACTAGTGCGTCGCCCCGTTGCAGCGCCGCTAATGCTTCTCTAAGCCCTGGTCGATCGAACTTCGAACCCGATACTCCGTGGTCTGACAGAATCGTGTCGCATCCCGCTTGCTTTAGCGCGGTGAGCTGTAGATCCAAACACTGCTCCTCCGTTGAGACGCGGGCGTAGCCGATTTTCATCGTTAGTTGTCGGTTATAGGTATGTTGTGCTGCTGACCTTGTTCGGTTCGTGCCGCGCCTTTGGTCGCCGTCGCGGATTCGCGATCACTGTTGCGCCGCCGCGAGATGAGCAGCCGGTCTCCCGATCTCTGATCCGGCCCACTCAGCCCCGACTCCGAGCGCTTGGGATCCGCCAAGGGAGTGGCTGCAAGTTTCACCTTTGCGCGCTTACATGTGATGCACCAATCCGAGACATTGGGCGTTCTAGGGGATCGACGCGCCAAGGGCGGTGCGCCGAAGTAGTGGCGGAGTGATCGGCGCGATTCGCGCCGAAGTCTGGATGCCTGGCTGCGCTACGCCATGTTGCCCGGCGGTTACATGGAACTCGGCGCATCGGTCTTGTTGGCGCGGCTGCTGTGAACCGCTGGGGGATCGGGTATATTGGTAATACCATATACTTTATGGACGACTTCTATGTGCCCCCAACTACCAGAAGACTCGCGCCGAAGTGGTCCCTCGACGGTGTCAGCCGACGTTACTGCCGAGGAGCATATTGCCCGTGGCATCACCTTGTTGGAGGCGGGTCAGTATCGGCTTGCTGCGGTTGCCTTTGATGCTTGTATTCAGCATTCGAGCTTCGCCGAACTTTCGAAGATTGTGCAGGCCGGCGCGTATGCTTTTCTCGGCGACGCTTTGCTGCGCAAGGGCGATCCAGCCGCAGCGGTAGCTGCTTTTAGGGCGGCGGTGCGCCATGAGGGATTTGCGGGATTGGCGCAAGAACGGCAAGCTACGGCGTATATCAACAAGGGCCGCGCACTGCGGGACACGGATCAGCCCCAATTGGCAGTTTCTCAATTTCGCAAGGGTATCGCACACGAGGGGTTCAAGGATCTCGACGCGAAGAGGCAGGCTTTCGCGAACAGCGCGCTGCAAATGCTCGAGATGCATTTCACGACGCGATATCCCTCGCCAGGGCCGCGAGGTCGGACCGCCTCCTAGAGTGCGGGTGTGCGGCGTGACCGCTCGCTGTGCCCACTGTGAACCGCAATCGGCTGCGCTATGGCGCCTACCGCATCATCATCGAGGGCGAGAGCTTGGGCAAGCTGAAACCGATGCCCGAAAACGGCGAAAACGCGGTGGCAAAATCAGGCAAAAAAAAGGCATTCTTGATGCCCTCCGAAGTCGCGTTTCGGAGCCGTTCCAAGTGGCCTCGATCATCCCCGGCTCGACCTTTTCAGCGTGCATGTTTCGACAGCGGTGGCGTTGAAGCGCGCGGTGCGGGATCGTGGGGAGGACGCTGAGACAAAGCCTCATTTTTCGGGAGGCTCGCGGCAGCGTGGCCCAGACTTGCCAATACGCTGATCCGATGTTGTACGTTACCGAGCGCGACGGCGTCCTTTCGCAGATCGTCAAACGCGGCCTGGCGTGTGCCGGCTGGGAGGGCCGCGACAGCTGAGCCTAGCCCGGACAGCATGACGGACCGATGCCACTCATCGCCGAATGTGCCGGCGGTGGCGCGCAGGCCGTCAAATGCGACCTGGTGTGCGCCGTCCGGCAGGCTCGCGGCAGCCGAGGCTAGCCCGGCCAGCAGGTTGCACCGTTGCCACCCGTCATCGAACGTGTCGGCGGCGTGGCGGAGGCGATCAAACGCAGCCTGGCGGTTGGCTTGCGGCAGGCCCGCAACGGCTGCCGCGAGCCCGATCAGGACATCTGCCCGTTCTGGCTCGGGAGCGACCGAATTGGCGGCGTGGTATAGGCCGTCAAACGCAGCTTGGCGGGTGACTGCTGGCAGGCCCGTAAGAGCCGCACCCAGTCCCGCTAGTACCTCGGCGCGATACTCCTCGGGATCGAGCGCAGCCGCCGCCGCGCGCAGTCCGTTGAACGCCCCCTGGCGGCTAGCTTCCGGCAGGCCTGCAACCGCCTGGCCCAGACCGGCGAGTACCTTGGCCTTATACTCGTCGTCATCGAGTGCGCTCGCCGCCGCGCGCAGATCGTCGAACACACTTCGGCGGTTTGCTTGCGGCAGGCACGCGACGACCGGGCCGAGCGCGACGAGCACCTTGGCCCGATCGCCCACGAAGGCGAGGGCACCAGCGGCCGCGCGCAGGTCATCATACGCGGCCTGGCGGGTAGCTTCCGATAGGCCCGCAACGGCCGCGCACAGCCCGGTCAAGACATTGGCACGAAGTCCCTCGTGACCGAGTGCGCCGGCGGTTGCACGCAGATTGTTGAACTCGCCCTGGCGGGAACCCTCCGGAAGGGCGGCGATGACTGGGCCCAGTGCGGCGAGCACCGTGGCCCGATCCCCTACGAAATCGAGCGTGTCGGCCGCCGCGCGAAGGTCGTCGTACGCGGCTTGACGGTTGGCCTCCGGCAGACTTCTTGCAGCAGCGTTGCCCATCCAGGCTAGGACGCTGGCCCGACGCCCCTCGTGACCGAGCGCACCAGCGCCGGCGCGCAAACTGTCAAATGCAGCCTGGCGGGCGGATTCGGGCAGCCCAGCGACCGCATCGCTCAACGCGCCCACCCGGAAGTATCGTGCGCTCTCGTCACGCAGTTCGCCGGTGGCCGCCATTTCCTGATTGAAGGCGCTGACGACCCGGTCCTGCGCTCGTCCTCGGGGACCAATGAAGGCATATTCGAACCGACTTGCCTGAGCAAGCGCCAGCCGATCCTTCGGCGGCAAATACTCAAGCATGGATCGTATGAGCTCCGCTGGGACTGTCCTCCCCTGTAAGTCACGAATCGGCATTGATTCTCCTGTCGTAGATTGATCTGCAAGAGGCCATTGAAGCGTCAACCAAAATGGCCGGGCTTCTGGGCCAACATAGACTTGATTGTGCTTGGAATATTCTTGGCGCGGAGGATACGACCTACCTTCGTAGGTCATCCGACAGGTCCAACCTGCGCTCTAATGTCTGCATGTCAGGGAAAGCTCGTGTGGCGAGATTCACATCGTTGGCGATGCTTTAGTCGACGGCGTCGGGGTCCTGTCGCGAGGACGAGTGGTCGCCAAGCTGCCAGATTGGGTTAGTGGGGTCTTCGCTATGAAAGGAGAGCACAGCGGTGCGGCGCTGACGGGAGGACCCGATGGGGCTGAGTGCTGAATCGTCGCGCGATGTGGCTCATCATTAGGCGTGCCTCGAACGAGCTCTGCAGGCGCGCAAGAAAGCGCGTAGTCAACCCAAATCATTCGCTTTCGCACAAGATCGCGGAGGTCAGTAGCCGCCGGAGACGCCCTGGCTTCAAGTATGGCGGCAGCGAGCTCGACCTGTGAGCGGCTGAAGAGTTCGAGTGCTGATTCGTCATTTCCGGCTGCACGGGCTAAGAGCGCCGACGTGTAGTTCGCACTTCCGCGCACAAAATACATCCAGCCCTGGATGTCGCGTGTAACGATGGGCGGGACGCTGGGCTCGTTTACCACGGCGCTCCAAAGGTTGTCCGATTCCCGAAAGTGGCTCGTTGCCTTGTCACACTCGCCTATGCTGAGGGCGAGTTCGGCGCGCGCGTAAGTGGCTAGCGCATGGGTGTGACGCCTGTTCACCTTGACCACCGCCGAGGTGGGCGTCCCGGCCTGGGCGAGCGCCTCGGCTGTTTCGAAGGCCGTCTCGGCCCGGTCGAAATATCTAGCGGCTTCCGGGTATTGCAGGGCGTGAAGCGCCATGAGTCCGCGCACGTGAGCCGCCCTTCCTCCGCAGACGTATGACCAAAAAGCAGGCCCGGCGCGGCGGCCTGCACGTTGAAAGTAAATCTCGGCATCGTCAAAATGCTGGACCACCTTGGCGTGCGGACCTGTATGGGCGGCGTCGGTGCCGAGATGGTAATGCCTAAATCCGTCGGCTTCGTACGCCCGAGCTTCGTTTCGTGCTCTCATAAAAGCCTCTACCGCCGTGCCATAGAGCGTGGCCGCCTTGAAGTGAAGTCCGGCTTCTCCAGCCTTGACCCCTTCTTCGGTTGCTTTGCGCCCCCGCTCGATCACCTGCTCATAAGCCTGGTTCACCATGCGTACCTATCAGAAGTTATACGAATCGCTACTTGGCTGCTTCGTGGATAAGACGAGATCAGTGCGTCAGCATCAGTACCCGGCCGAGCGACCAAATCCTTCCGAGATCGCACGCATCAATTCGGATGCGGGTTCATCGTCGGTATGCTCCGTCTGCGCGTGATACTCGTTAAAGCTGGCATCAATCATCGTCAATATCGAAAGGGTGGTGGTGCGCGAAATATGCGATTGCCGGACCTTCGCTTCACATACGGATGTGATTTCGTCGCGCCACGCCTGCTGGGCCCACTTCTGGGCGCCGGGGAGGCTCTTGCGCTGCGTGAGACCTTCAAATGCAGTCCAGGTACTTTCGCCTTCACGGACTGATACGTAGGCGATCCCATAGGTGTGTATGGAATCCGATAGGTCTGTATGGATACTGTCATGACGTTCCTTGTCGCTTTCGCTAAGGCGGACCCTCGGGGCGTGGAACGCCCCAGTGCGGGATGAATCGTTCGGAAACAGGAGTGAGTTTCACGAGTCGACTATATGAGTTTTCATATTTTCGGTGAAGACAGAAATTACGGAAACTCTCCCACGACTAGCATCGCGATCGGCCGTTCCGGTTTCCGCACTATGCTGGCCATGTTGAAGGGCCGCTATCGGTAACTTCGGGCGTCTCAAAGGGGGCGCGTCAAGGTCAGTGGGTTGAAGTACGGATGGCCGCAACTTTCAACATCGGTGTCGTTTCCCAAGTCGGCGGCACTGGTGTTTCATTGTCATCGGATACGGTTCCCATACGTTTTGTCGGGCTATTGTTTGCCCGCCGGGCCCCCCTGCGTATTTAATCTGACGCGTTTTTCGGGCCTGCCAGATTTAGCGGCTCCGAGCGATTTCGCTTCACTCGTTTCCTACGGGCAATCCTATGCAAAGACATTCGCAGGGCAGCGTACCGAATATCAGCGGCGCTGAAAGCGCAGCCCCGGAGCTGATCGATAAACTCCAGCGCGATGCGTTCGTTCGCCTCATGAAGCAAGGGAAAGTGACTGCCGAGGCAGCAGAGCGCGTCATCCCCCAAATCATTCGCATGAGCGAGTCAACGCAGGCGGAAATGCGAGATGTCGCAAAGGATTTGCTCAGCAAGATTGGCCGTTATACCCCATATTCGGTGCAGGCGACGCTGGTGTCAAAAACCAGAAATGAAGATCCGGGTTTGCACACTGAGTCCGGATATCGAGCGTTTAACGCTCGCTTGGAGCGAGGCGAGGTTTCCGCCGCTGAGGCGGGGCAGGTCATGCCGTACGTGCTCGGCATGAATAGGTCGGGCCGGCCAGACATGCAAGCCGCGGCGAGGAATCTGTTTGAAAAAATTTGCCTCAGAACGCCGTACGCCGTGCGTCGGGAGGAGGCGGCCGAGATGCAAAAGCACAGTTCGAGTACGGTGTCACCGCCAAGCCGATCTACTACAGTGTCACGTCCCGACTTGCATCGTCCGATAACAGCAGCGCCAGGGGTAGGCAAGAGCTAGGTGTGTACTTTCTGCTTGGTACCCGTATGCCCGTCAATGCGAGGCTCGGCACACAAGACGCGCGATGTATGGCTTCTGTTGATCGATCGACGGCAAGCTGCGAGAGCTAGGATTCGCTAACTATGATTGGGGACGCATATGCAAGGGCAACGGGGTACACCTGCGGAAAAGATGTCAGATAAGGAGGCATCCGAGTTTCGAGTGGCGCTGATGAACGCGACAGATGAATTCCCGTTACGTTACAGTGAAGTGAATTGGAATCCGGAAATCCAACGCAGGATAGAACGGGGCGCCCACTTCAGTTACAGGGCGGCAGCATCCTTTTCTGAGGGAAAGTTTGATGATGCGGCACTCCATTTCGACAGCGCAGTCGGACATACCCTAAAAGCAGGTCTGATGGCGGTACTAGAGCGCCGCGATGCGGAGGCCCTCCGGCTTGCCACCGAGACGAACGCGTTTCGAGCGCTAGCGGTCTGTATGCGCGCGAAATCGTCGGAGGATCCTACGCTCCGTGACGCGGCCGTTTTGGTATCGAAATCATTGATGAGTTCGGCGTCCGAACGTTCGCCTATCGTTCAACTTGCGAAAAAAACCACGGTGTCTTTAAGCGGGTTGGACCGAATGGATGTTTCATCGCAGCCGCTCGTATCGCCGTCTCCACCTTCGTCGCCGTCTTCTCACGCTGGAAGTAGTAGCGGTCAACCCCAGCTCGGCGAGTTATCGCAGTCTCGCCCCCCATCGACACCGACCGTAGAAATGTCACCTAAGGAAGTGAACGAGTTTCTGAAGGCGCTGACAGGCGCGACACAGGAGTTCCGGTCACGTTACAGAAATCTGAATCTGGGCATCCAAAGCGAGATAGAAAGGGCCGCTGAGTCCAGTGATAGGGCGGCAGCACCCTTCTCCGAAGGAAAGCTTGGTGACGCGGCGCGCCATTTCGACAGCGCCGCCCGGGATACCCGAATAGCCGCTGATGCGGCGAAGGAAGAAGGCCATGCGATAGCAGGTCGGCTACGGGCAGACGCGAAAGGGTTTGGATCATTAGCGGCCAGCATGCACGCGAAGTCGACGGGGGATCCTGCGCTCCAGAAGAACTTTGTGAACGATGCAGCCACTTTGGTATTGCGCTCATTCAGTTCGGTTTTCGAGCCTTCGTCTATCGTTCAACTTGCGGAGAAAACCGCGACGTCTTTATGCGTGTCGGACCGGAAGGATGTTTCGCCGCGATCGCCCGTATCGCCATCTCTGCCTTCGTCGCCGTTTTCCCACACAGGAAGTAGTGCAGGTCAACCTCAACCTGGTGAGTTCCCGCGGGCTCGCACCCTCTCGCCACATTCCGGTCGTGGCGGTATGACGCGATAGTCAACGTGACTGACTAGCAGCGCACGCAGTCGTCGGAAGGAATTCGTACTTGTAGACGAACTTTGCGCCCGGATAGGCGGCATTCTCCAGCTTGGCTTTGCGATCGTCGAAGCTGTTGTCTGGATCCATCGATTCGAGAACATCATCGAGGTCGAACATTGCGTAGATTTTGTCGTCGATCTCGAAGTCGCTTCATCAACAAGCACATGCCGTGTAAGCGGTCGATTAACCACGCCCTTGCCTGATGACGCGAGTTAGGCCGCGGTGTTTTCCGTACGCTGGCCCAGCTTCCATGGCAACAGCGCCTCGTAATTGTCGGCGCTTCGCGCGTAGGGCAATGCTTTGAACAACTCAGTCAGATAGCGGTAGGCGTCGACGCCGTTGGTCTTACACATCTCGACGAGTGAATAGAGGTTGGCGCTCGCCTTCGCTCCACCGGTCGTATCGGCGAACAGCCACGCATTTCGGTCAGGGAAGCCTTTCCATAAGCGCCGGGCTTGGCTTTCGGACACCGTAGGAGGCGCGAAGGCCTCGGCAAATCTGTATTCGCTCGTCCAGACCTGCGCCGCGAACCGTATCGAAATCTACCCGTATCTTGTCGACCTGTTCAAGGCTCTGCCGCTCGCGAAGACCGCAGAGGATTACGAAGCTCTACTTCCTTGGAAGCTAGGCAAGGTCCTTTCAGAAAAGAATCGATAGGGCAAGTTGGGGGACAGGACGTGCTTCACGGACCGCTTCACACGCTCGTCAACTCCCGGAGCTACGGCCTCGTTCGGATGCTTACAGGTGTGGCGCAATCACGATGTCTATTGTTTGTATGGATTCTGTTGATCGATCGACGGCAAGCTAGCGAAAGCTAGGATTCGCTAACTATGTCGACGTGTTTAAGGATCTCGATGTCCACGAGGAAATGCATGCTGCACCAGATGAGGACATCGCCCAAAGGATCCATGATCGTCGGCCGTGTGTTTCACGCAGCCGACGATCATGGCCTGCGTGAGACCTGGTGAACAGGCGCCAGTATTGTTCCCGCGCCGCGCTCATCTGAGCAGTACATTCAAGTAACCGCTATGGCTTTATGAGAGGAGCTATGTTGATCGCGAATAGGGGCACTCCGCAAATGGTGTATGGGGCCAATCGATTTCTCAAGAGGCGGTCGTGGTGGCACGTCGCGACAATCGGCTCGCTTTGCTTAATGCCTGGTTGCGGCTCAGGAACTACCGACAACGGTGACAGCGGCTCAATCAAAACGCAGTCTGCGGCGATAGGTTCACCGCAAGTACAGCTTCGCAAGTTGACTCGAAACGCCATCACACAATCGGTTCCTCAGCTCGACATTCCTGTGGTTGATCAGATGCCTAATCTGCCGGCCCATGGCGTAGATATGAACTGGGCGCAGAAGGCCGCAGACTACGATAGCCTAGTCATGAACTCACAAAACGGAATGTTGACAACGACCAACCAAGGCTACCCATCCATTCCTGCGTACTATGAAGGATCAGTTAGCGATAATCAGGCCATTTCCATTCTACCAACGATCCTTGGTCGTTACTTAATAAATAAAGATAACAGCAATTATGCCGGAGCATTCTCGCAATTCTATCAGGCGTCCGCTGCAAACGGTGGAAATGGAGCCTTGCTGTATCTAAACAACGTTGGCAGTTCCGGTGGGAGTTTTTGGTATGCGATCATGGCGGGATACTACTCGATCGCATTGACAGCAGCATACAATGGTAAATATGGTATTGATCCGTGGGGTTCTCTCTACTCGACAGCAAATCGATGGTGTGATGCTGGCTGGTATCTCTCGAATACCTACGCGCATGAAGGATTTGATTTCATAAAAAACGTTGCAATTGATGGGGATCATGTTGAACCAGATGCCCCCGGTGGAATCGCGTGGATTCAATATCAAGCCTATTTGCATTTTCCTAATGAAATTCATTTCCTGAATGCAGCTAAGACCAACATATCAATCCTGGAGGCATATAGTCAGAACCCAAATTATGAGGGACCGGTGATGAACCTTGCTGCGTACACGGCCGCTCGGCTAAACGCAGAGCAAGGTCAAAATTTCGATATGCAGAAGATCGTTAACTGGGTATTTCAGAGTGCCCAACCTGGGGGTAATAACGCAGGGATTCATGTCGGAAAATACGGTGATGAAGAAATCAATGGTCTTTCAGGTGGATCGGCTGCAAATCGAGGGTTTTCTATGAACACATATGCACCGATACTCGGGCTCTTGCCTATGGTTCGGTATGATCTGCGTTTTGCGACGGCGGTTGGAAAATATCTGTTAAATGTAGCGACAAATGCCCGGCTCTTCTATACCGAGTTTCTCTCGGATGCATATGAAGATCTTCCGGGGCAAGTGCCACCGATTCCATACGAAAGCCTCGATCATTCGTTCACGACCGCGCAGAACATAACGTATCAACCGTACGGCCGTGGGGATGCCGTCATTAACGGATGGGCTCCGACGGATCGTGCCCTATACGGTGGGGCGCTCGCCGCCGTAATAGGTGGAACGTCTGCGCTTACGAACAACACCGAAGTACTACAATGGGATTTGCTCAAACTGGATTTCCAGCATACAGACACCTATCCCACATATCTTTACTACAACCCTTATCCTAGTTCGGTTTGGATCAACTATGCCGCTGGCAATACTCCAGTGGATCTATATGAGCTTACCACCCATACGTTCCTTCAACGTAACGTTACGGGTACGCCGAATTTTCTTGTCCCCGCGGGGGCTGCATATGTCGTAGTGGTGCTTCCGGCAAATTCAACGGTTTCAACCAATGCCAACAGTCAATCATTGGTCAACGGGAAAATCATTGCTTACCAGTAAGAGCAGTTCTCAGGAGGGTATTTTGATATCTTCGCGGGGTTCGTGTTCATTGTTTACCAGTGCAAACGCAGGTCGTGGGTGATCCTCCCGGGGCCTGCGAGCGGGATCAGAAGTAGAATTTCCAGCAAAGGGCGTCCTTCGTGAATCGCATACAGCGCATCGCAGGGGGCCTCGCATTGACCAACCCAGCGGCCCATGCTGGCCGGGTCCAGCTTCACGCCGTCGCGCGCGGCAATCTGTGACTGCCGGTACAACGGGGTGTGGTCGGCGTACTTCGCGACGAGGATATCGGCCAGCAGGCTCGGATGGGCGATGCTGCGCGTAATCGGTAGACCGGGCCTCGCCGGCTGCGAGAAGTGGTGACCGCACGGGCAATCCGTCTTGCGCCGGATCGTACGAATCACCTTGAACACCGCCGCGACGCGGGCGAGCTGCTCGGACATGTCTTCTCCGAGCGGCTGCATCGCGCTGCCGCACTTCGGACACGTTGCGTCAGCCTCCAGTACACGTTCGTCGCGTGGCAGGTGCGGCGGCAGCGCCTCTTTCGGCGATGAGTCGCTCACAGGCGTGCTCGCGCTTGATTGGCAGGTGCGCCGCACGTCGGCGACGCCGCGCTTGCCCGTCAGGTCCTCGAGCGCGGTTTCGAGCCGTGCAACGTCCCGGTCCAATTGCTCGGACTTGCGCGCGAACTGCATGCGCCTAAGCATGTCGAGTTGCGCCTTGAGCTGCTCGATCTCCAGATCGCGCTCGGCAAGCTGAGCGCGTGCCTCGAGCAGCTTCGATTCCATGCCCGATATCGAGAAGCACTTCAAGCCCGCGAACTAACGCGTCGGATTCAATCGCCGCCGAGGCAGCACCGGTGCTGTTCCGTATAGTTCTCGGCGGACCGCAACCTATCGGTTAATCGCTTCCTGTAGCGCCGCGATTTTCGCGAGTAGAGTATCGAACGAAGGCGGGCTCTCGTCGAACATCATAGGCGCCATCGCCCTATAATCTGCGCGCAAGTCCTTGATCCGAGTTCCGTCGGGCATCAGGCGCAAGCTGCCCGGCTTCGCGGTGTCATAGCTGGCCCAACTGGAGCGAAAGAACGTCGTCTTATGCCGAGCGACCTGGGCAAGCAGATCAAAATCCGTCGCCGCGGTGTTGCCTTCGACGGTGTCGAGCAGCATCGCGAGATCGTAATAGTGTCGCGAGAAATATTGCGGCGTTGGCGATTCCGCCGGGCGGTTTGCTTCCGCATGTAGCGCAGTTACCTTCTCCCAAAACGTGCGCCGCGCTGACAAGACGATCACGCTGGCGTCGGGATCCTCGAAGAAGTTGGGATAGTCGTCGGCCGCGTAGGGGCGGATGATCTTTACGTCGGTCGGCCATGGGTCCCCTCGAGCGCCCAACTCGAGCTTCACGCGCGGCGTAATGTAAGCCATGCCCTCATATTCGGCTGAGGGCAGCGCCATGGGGTAGTGGAAGTTGACCGTCTGAGCGTCGCTAGCGTCTATCTCGAGCGACCACTCGCTGTTGGCTGGCTCGCCCAACGCTTCGATGATCGCCGCGCGCAGCGCTGGTACAAGCTTCTCCGCGATGTGTCGCGCGACGTCGCCGACCAACTCATCGATCAAGCGAGCCGATTGCTTCTTGCTGATTGCTTCCCTCTCGGGATCTCGATCGCCCGTATAGCCGAGTTCGGTGCGGTCGAACGAAAGGTCGATGTCCTCGGAGAAGCGGCGGATGGCGCTGAACGCCTTGGAAAGTGATGTGCCGCCCTTGAAGACAAGGGTTGCAGTTGTCCCCTTGGGCAATTCGAAGAGGCGCTTTAGGCACCAACAGACCCAGAAGTCCTTTTCAATGATCGTGTTGGCGACACCTCGGCCGGCACCCGTCTCTCCGAATAGGGCGGCGCGATCGCCGGCGGGAAGGAGGGCAACCTTATCCATCGATATCCGGAGCCGCCGCATTAGCGATCGAGGCGAGTGTCGGCCTCATCCAGGCAGGCGCATAAACGGCGGACGAGGCCAGGGTCTTTTTGTCGTTGGCCGAAAGGTGGCGCGCGGCAACGTGCGCGACATCAACCGCCCGCACGGGGCCGACATGGCGGAGAGCTTGCACGACCAGACCTGCGGCACTGCCGGGCGCGATCAAGTGCTTGGGCGAGGCGTGGCGGAGATCGACGACGCGCTTTCCCAATACGACACGTCGCGACGGGCCATCGGTCAGATAGATACTTCTTGCGGGCACCTGAGTCGTGAGCCCCAGGGCGTTTGCGGCGCGAGCGCCAGAGATCTGAACATGTGATCCGCTCTCGCGCGCCAATGCCTGCGCGACGTCGTCGGGCGCTGGCGAAAGCGGGCCGAGCTTCACATGAACCTTCGGGAAATCGTAAAGGCCGCGGGCCAGCCGGCGCAGCTTGCCGCTCTTGACCAGCCTCGAAAGCGCTTGATCGACGGCCGCTCGGGCTGCTAGGTCCAGGAAATCACTGGGCGTGAAGACGCCTCCGCGCCCGGTGCTGTGGGCGCGCCTCATAATTCGATCGGGAACTGACGGGACGGTAGCTTTCATGTGTCAGAAAATAACATATATTTTTCTGACACTCAAGTGCCCGATGGCGCAAGAATGCCGGGGGCTATACGATATCCAGCTGCTGGCGGCGCTTTCCAGAGAAAATGGCTTACGTCGAAAAGCTGAAATCTTGGGCCCAGAGCTTCTGGCCGAAATTCGACGCGGCGTTCAATGCGGCGCAGCCGAGTGGTTACGACGCTGCTGTCGCCGCAAGCCAACCGGCTGAAGCGAGCCAACAGGCTGTATCTTCCGACCACCGAGCCGCGACTTTGACTGACGACATGTTGCAAACGGTCGGCGAGGAATGCGACCGCGGCCCTCGCCATCCTGTGCGATCGACGGTTGTCGGCGCCACCGCGACGCAGCCGCTGCATGGCTTGTCGTGCTTCTTTAACCAGAGCGGGCGCCTCTACGCGGCCCGAATGAGCCTCCCATACTCGGGCGCAGTTGATGGCGTGCATATTGGCGATAGCTTCGATAGCGTACGGGCGAAGCTCGGCGAACCGACGAAGCAATTCGCATTCGTTGGTAAGCAGGCTAATGTCTACGCTCGCCATGCGGGAATGTTCGAAAGATTCGACGTCGGTGCGGGCACCGTAGAGGTCATGTATGTAGGACAGGCGACGCAGTAGAGTGGCGTTGACGTCCGCAGCACATACCGACTGTGGCGTCGCAATACCGATTCGCGTGCTTAAGCCGATATCTGGTACGGGCCAGCCGTTTCCGCACTCGGCTTAGGCAAACACAATACCTCTGCGGGATCCCTCGATTTTCAGCATATGAAGGCTATCCGTAGGTGCCGAAGACGCATCGTTTGTCTATGACAGGGTGATGCTAAGGCGCTAGGAGGGATCGCATGAAGGCTATCAAGAAACTTTTGGCCGGAAAATGGCATAGCCAATTTGAAGACCACACCGCCATCGGCGAGCGGTTCGCCAGCGACGCAGACCAAGCCAGCGCCAAACTCGAATATTCGGACGCCGCGCACAAATATGAGACTGCGGCCAGCGCGTACGGAGAGGCGGTAGCGCTTACTCGCGCACCCTCGGGCATCGAAACAGAGGCGAAACTGGGCGAGGCAAAGGCGCTCGAGCAGTTTATGCTTGGAAAATCCTTGATTGATCGGGGCCGAAGGGCCGAAGTCGAAAACAAGGACCCCAGCCGGGCATACTTCAAGGCAGTCGATCACTTCGATGCAATGACTCGGATCGCCAGTGAGGTGACCAGCCCGACACCAGCTCTTTCGCGAAAAGTCGCGCAGGCGGGAATCTTCAGGGAATACGCGGCGGGCTTGGGGCACTTCGCGCAGGGGCGGCAGGCGGATGAGCGCGAATTTCCGTCTCGATTGAACAGCTTCTCGCAAGCATTTAATAGTTTTAACAAGATGCTCGAGACCGGTCCCGACCCAACGGGAGCGGCCGGCTTATTGCCGATCCAAAAGAACGAACTCGTAATAAAGCGGTTGATCGCGATAGGCGAGGCGAACCTGGCGGACGGAGCGATCTTTGCGTCAGACCACGCGAATTCAAAGGAAACAGGAAGCTTTCTGGAGCAGGCGGCTATCTGCAAACATGCGAGCACAGCCTTTAACCAAGCGCTCGCTGTTTCAGGAGGGCCATCTGGGATTTCCGACGAGGCGCGGTCGAGCCTTGCCCGAGCGGAGAAGTGGGGCGGGGAGCTGCAGGACTGGGCTGAGGTTGGCGCAGAACTAGGAACCCCCGGTAAGCCGCTAAGGAATTGCCGAGAAATAATGAGGTGGTGTGCCACTGAGATTGGCGCATGGGATGCGCGCGGCCGCGACGAGGCGCGCGCGGGCGACGAAGTGGTGACATTTGCTGAGGAGGCGAGTAAATGGCAAGGGCGAGCCGCCCGCACTGATCGCGCGCACGTTCTCCTTAAGGAGTTGCTGAACCTGCCGTACTTTCCTCCTCGCCTAATTGAGGAGGCTAAGGGGCATATCGCTAGGGCAGAACCTATTGCCCAATTTGAAAACGCTTGGGCGGAAAACAAGCGTGACATGGTGGAGTTCACAAAAGAGTGGGGAGCGGGGAAAAATATCTTCGAACTGATGCGATGGGCGCATGAGGACGACGTGCGTTCGGTCTCGTCGACCGGTTCGGTGCGATCCGCATCTTCGCAGACGCGGGCAGCGAAAGAGGTTGACGCGGACAGTGCGTCCTCCCCAAAGGTTGCTACGCCCTCTTCGTCTTTACCTCCGGTTTTATCGGCCACCAAAGTGGCAGAGTCAGGCACGGAGAAGGGGGCGAGCCCAAAGACTCCTTTGCCGGCGCTGGCAGGGTCGCAGCCATCATTGCCGCGTGCGGGCACACCCGGTGCATACCGTGGCCCCGAGGGCGGCCGGCCGAGTTCGCGAGTCAGATAGTGCGCTGCCGCCGTGCTCTAGTTACCGATGGGAGGCATAGGCAAATGCGATTTCCCAGCGAAACGGATTAATGTCGGCATATGAAGATGATCCGTTGGCGCCAAAGTCGCATCGGTTGTCTATGAGAGGGTGATGCGCACGGCGCCAGGAGGCTCGCATGAAGGCTACGAGAAGTGACCGCATGAAGGTTCTCAGCGAACTTTTGTCGGGGAAATGGTTTGGCAATTTTCGAGATTACATAGCCACCGGTGAGCGGTGTACCAGCGACGCAGAGCAAGCCGGCGCCAAGCGCGAATATTCGGAAGCAGCGCGTCCCTCTGAGGCGTCGGCTAGCGCTTCCCCGCCCGTTGAAACAGATTCGAATGCGAGGGAGGCGAAGGCACTCGAGCAGTTTATGCTTGGAAGGTCCTTCATCAAGCTCGGCAGAAGGGCGGAGGTCGAAAACAGAAATCCTAGCGTGGCGTACTTCAAGGCAGTCGATCACTTCGATGCGATGGCTCGGATCGACAGTGCGGCGGTCAATCCGGCGGCAGTTCCTTCCAGCAGAGTTGCAGACGCGGAGGTTCTAAGGGGATATGCCGCGGGCTTGGGTCACTTCGCACTGGGGCGGCAGCTGGATGAAAAAGATTTTTCGTCTCGCGGGCATCACTTTTTTCAAGCTTGGAAGGCCTTCGATAAGGTGCTCGGGATCGGTTCAGACCCAGCAAGCGCAGCAGGGTTATCGCCAATCCTTAAGAGTGAAGTCTTGACAAAGCGATTGAGCGCGATAGGCCAGTTACACCTGGCGGACGGGGCGATTTTTGCATCACAACATATGAATTCAAAGCTCATCGGAAGCTTTCAGGCGCAGGCAGCCGTTTGCAAAAAAGTGGACCGGCCAGGGTTTCATAGACACTCACGAGCCGCTTAGCGCATAGCGCCGCTCAAACTCTACAGGCGACAGGTCGCCAACGAAACTGTGTCGGCGGATCGGGTTGTAGAACATCTCA
>Ga0157369_10001437_pt1 | contig 29219 bp, 32 predicted proteins | sample C25metaG_FD_113461 | JGI IMG/M metagenome (GOLD analysis project Ga0157369, IMG submission 113461) | Corn rhizosphere microbial communities from Kellogg Biological Station, Michigan, USA - C2-5 metaG | ecosystem: Host-associated > Plants > Roots > Rhizosphere > Soil | place: USA: Michigan... | reverse complement strand
GCCGATTTTCCTGGGGCGCGTGCGCGGCTATTCGAGCCTCGATATCGGGACGACGGTCTTCGTCAACGGCATCTTCATGATTTTCGGCGCGCCGCTGGCGGCGCGGCTCACCACCGTCATCGACCAGCGCATCGTGATCGCGTTCGGCTTTTCGCTGTTCGCGCTTTCCTGCTTCCTGATGTCGGATGTGACGTCGAATTGGGGTTTCTGGGAATTGTTCCTGCCGCAGGCGATCCGCGGCTTTGCGATCCTGCTGTGCATCGTGCCGGCCGTCGGCATGGCGCTGAACGGCGTGCCGCCTTCGGAACTCCGCTATGCCTCGGGTCTTTTCAACCTGATGCGCAATCTGGGCGGCGCGTTCGGCATTGCCGCCACGACGACATGGATACAGGACAGTGTGCGCATCAACGTCGAGCATTTCGGAGAAGCTCTGAACCATGCCAACACAGGTCTGCTCGCGCACGCTGTTCAGCGGATTTCCACCGTCACGGCGGATGCAGCCCACGCTCGACTGGTCATGCAAGGCGAGCTAGCGCAATTCGTGGGGCGCGAAGCGCTGACACAGGCGTTCCGCGATGCGTTCCTGGTCATGGCCGTGATGTTTGTCGTGGCACTGATCCTGGTGCCGTTCGCAAAGACCGTGGTCCTGTCGGACGCACCGCCGGTTTCGGAGCACTAGGCTGCAGCCTTTTCCTTCGCCTCGCCACGCGGATCGAGTTCGAGCGCGACGGGGGAGCTTTGCTGCGGCATCGGCTCGAAGCGCTCCCGCGTCTCGCCAATCAACGCTTTGCCGACATAAAGGCGATAGATGACAAACACCGACATCGCGACATGGATCGCCGCCGTATAGAGGAACAGCGCGCCGCTTCCCAGGATGTCGATCACCTGCGCCGCGATTGACGGACCAAAACAGGCGGCGAGCGCATTCAGCATGAGCAATGTCGCCGAGGCCTCGACGAAGGATTCGCGCGGGATGCGATCATTGGCATGCGCGACCGAGAGGCCGTAGAACGGGAGTGCCGTGATCCCGAACAGGCCGATCAGGATCAGAAGATTCGTCCGTCCGCTTCCGGCAAAGATATACAGCGCCGTGCCTACCACTGCCGATGCGATGCAGACGCCGAGGATGACAAAGCGCCGGTCCATGTGATCGGAGAGGCGGCCGAGTGGAAGCTGGATCGCCGCACCGCCAAGCGTAAGCACGCTCATGAAAATGGAAAGCCAGGCGCGCGACAAGCCATGATCCTGCGCGAAGATCGGCGCCCAGGCCCATAGCGCGCTGTTCGCGAGCCCGACGGCGATACAGCCAACGACACCGACCGGTGAGATACGGTAGAGGCGCATCGGCCGAAGCTTGGGCACGGCCCTTGCCTGCGGTTGCGGCAGCAGCGTCAGTCCCACCGGGATAAGGCAGAGTGCGTAGAACACCGCTGTCAGATCGAACAAGGTGAAGCTGGTCGGCTTGTTCGAGGAAAACAGCATCTGGCCGACGATCAAGCTTGCATAGTTGACCGTCATATAGGTCGCAAAGATGCGGCCGCGCGCCTCCGGCGTCGCCCGTTCGTTCAGCCAGCTTTCGATGACCATGTAGAGGCTTGCCGCGGCGAAACCAAAGCCGCAGCGCATCACAATCCAGACTGTAGGGCTCAGAAAAATCGACTGCAGCAGCGTCGTTGCCGCTGCGATGCCCGCGCAAACCGCGAACGTACGGCTATGGCCGACGCGGGCGAGCAGATGCCGGCCCGCAAAACATCCTGCCACGAAGCCAAGGTAATAGGCGGAGCCGATGAGGCCCAGGGTTCCGTTGGAGAACCCCGCGAGCGCAGCACGCACCGGAATGAGGGTGCCGATCAGTCCGTTGCCGGCGATGAAGATCGCCGCCGAGAACAGAATGGATCCGAGGAGAAAAATTTCTTTCCGCATCACGCGCCCTGCACAAGCCCGGTATGAAGCGGCGCGACCTTCAAGTCAAAGCATGGCCAAATTGCGCCAAATGGGCAGCAAATGACGGCACCTTAATCGATTTAGAAGAGATACCGGATCGCCACAACGCCTGCGATGACCAGCGCCAGAAACACAACGAACACGATCTCCAGCCGCTTCTCGATGAAGGCGCGGGCCTGTTCGCCGAACAGGTACACAAGTACGCCTTCGAGCACGATGAAGCGCAGGCTGCGCGTGATGGCGGAAAACAGCATGAACTCCGCGAAGGGCACATTGGCGAGGCCGGCCGAGATCGTGACGAGCTTGTAGGGGATGGGTGTCAGGCCCTGCACCGCGATCAGGTACGCGTGGGCGGCATATTTCGCGCGAAGTGCCTCAACCGTTGCGAGCGGAATATGCAGAACACCAATCAGCCATACCCCCGCCGTCTGCCAGAACAGTGCCCCGATCGCATAGCCAAGAATGCCACCGATCACCGACCACAAGGTGCACCAGGCGGCGAGGACGAACGCGCGCCGGCGATCCGCCAGCATCATCGGGACCAGCATCACATCGGGTGGGATGGGGAAGAACGAGGCTTCCGCGAACGCGAATGCCGCCAGCGCCGCCCAGGCGTGGCGGCCCTCGGCATTCCTGAGCATCCAGGCATAAAGCCTGCGCAGCGGACCGCCGCGAGCGGCAACAGCGTCTTGCATGGATATTCCCAACCGGCGCCGGTCTTCCTAGCAACCGCATCCTGTTGCGTCCATGCGCTTGCCGCGTTTTGCCGCATTCACTAGGTTCGGCCCAGAACATCTCGGTTAACAGCATGGCCAAGCGCAAGACACCGAAGAAGCCGACGAAGGCGAAGAAAGCAAAGAAGGCCGCGCCTTCCAAAAAGCGGGCGGTGAAGAAGGCCGCGGCGCGGCCAGCGCCGAAGCCTGCACCGCGTCCACGCAAATCGCCTTCACGGACGCGCGAGTCCCTGCGCCGCCGCCGGGTCTCGATCCGTCCCGCGCAGCCGGTCAAGCCGCGCGTCAGCAGCAATCCATATGAGCTCGGACTAGACCGGAACGCCGCGAACTATCAGCCGCTGACGCCGATCACGTTCCTGGAACGCGCCGCGAAGGTCTTTCCCGAACGCATCGCCGTCGTTCACGGCGCCCGGCGCACGACCTATGCCGACTTCTACACCCGCGCACGCAAGCTCGCATCCGCGCTCGCACGCCACGGCGTCAAGCGCGGCGACACGGTGTCGGCGATGATGGCCAATACGCCTGGCATGCTGGAACTGCATTACGGCGTGCCGATGGCAGCCGGCGTTCTCAACGCGCTGAACACGCGCCTCGATGCTGCGGCGCTCGCGTTCATGCTCGATCATGGCGAAGCGAAGGTGCTCATTACCGACCGGGAATTCGCGCCGACGATCAAACAGACCCTGGCGCTCGCCAAGGTGAAGCCGCTCGTCATCGACTATGACGACCGCGAATTCCCGCAAAGCGGCGAGATGCTGGGCAGCATCGAATATGAGGCGTTCCTCGCGGATGGCGATCCGGATTTCACCTGGATCCCGCCGCGCGACGAATGGGATGCGATCTCGCTCAACTACACGTCGGGCACGACCGGCAATCCCAAGGGCGTGGTCTTCCATCACCGCGGCGCCGCGCTGATGGGTTATGGCAACGTCATCGCCGCAAATATTCCGCGTCACCCGGTCTATCTCTGGACGCTGCCGATGTTCCACTGCAACGGCTGGTGCTTTCCCTGGACGCTCTCGGTGGTGGCGGGCACCCATGTATGCCTGCGCTGGGTGCGCGCGAAGGCGACGTACGATGCGCTGGCCGATCACGGCGTCACCCATCTCTGCGGCGCGCCGATCGTCATGTCGACGCTGGTCAACGCGCCCGAGAGCGAACGCCGTTCACTGAACGGTACGGTGCAATTCATCACGGCAGCCGCGCCCCCGCCCGAGCAGGTGCTGGCGCAGATGTCCGAAGCCGGCTTCAACGTCACCCATGTCTATGGCCTGACCGAGACCTATGGTCCCTCCGTCGTCAATGAGTGGAAAGAATCCTGGGACGGGCTCGACCGCGATCACCGCGCCGCGAAGAAGGCGCGCCAGGGCGTGCGCTATCACGCGCTCGATGGGCTGACCGTGATGGACCCCGAGACGATGGAGATGACGCCAGCGGATGGCGAAACGCTCGGCGAAGTCATGTTCCGCGGCAACATCGTGATGAAGGGTTACCTGAAGAATCCCGCGGCCACGCAGGAAGCGTTCGCCGGCGGCTGGTTTCATTCCGGCGATCTCGGCGTGATGCACGAGGACGGCTATGTGCAGCTCAAGGACCGCTCCAAGGACATCATCATCTCGGGTGGCGAGAACATTTCGTCCATCGAAGTCGAGGATGTGTTGCTCAAGCACGACGCGGTGATGTTCGCGGCCGTCGTTGCACGGCCCGACGAGAAATGGGGTGAGACGCCCTGTGCGTTCGTCGAGGCGAAGCCGGGGCACGACGCGACGGAAGCCGAACTGATCGCATGGTGCCGCGAGAACCTCGCGCATTACAAATGTCCGCGCCACGTCGTCTTCACCGAGCTGCCAAAAACCGCGACCGGCAAGGTGCAGAAGTTCAAGCTGCGCGAAATGGCGAAGGCCGTGGACTGAGTCACCCACGCGCCCGGTGGGATGCCGGTGCGCTAATAAGCACATGAGCGGTTGTATCGCTATCATCGCTCAAGGATTCCGTGTGTAACCCATTGTCACAATTCATTATTTTTGACCCGGTTCCCGAATCAGGGCTACAAATCCCACCAGCACGGCGCCAGCTGGCTATGGGGGATCGTAATGGATGCGACCATCGGCGGCGCCGCCGATTACAATGCAGCTTCAGTTCGCGAAGGCTGGCACTCGCTTTGCGACCCGACGGTGCAATTCGGCCATCCTGAACTCACAAAGCTGCTCGAGCTGTGGGTTTCCCACGCCGGCGCGACCGGCATCCCGCCGCGGCGCGAAATGTCGGCCCGAATGCTCAAAACGATGCTGCGCGATGTCGCGATCTACGAACGCGTGCCCTCGCCGGCTGGGCGGCGCTATCGCGTCCGGCTGATCGGATCGGGTTTCGCGCAGATCGTGGGCGACCTCACCGGCAAGTTCATTGATGAAGCCGTCGCTGCAGAGATCGTGCCGCGCTGGCATGGCGCGCTCGATGCCACCCTTGGCGCCGCCGCGCCGTTGCGCTTTGTGGGGCGCGAAGAAACCAACGGGATGATCTTTTTGACCGGCGAGTTCTTCTCCGCGCCGCTGATGGCCGACGACGGACAGGTCAATCTCGTGCTGGGTTCCGCTCGCTATAGCGGCAAACGCCAATGGCCCGAGATCGAGGCCGAAACGCGCCAGATGCTGGGCCTCGACTAGTCGAACCTTTTTAAAGGGGCATTTTTTACAAGACGCATAGGCGGGGGCGGCTTACCGTGCGGCCGCTGTTTGAAGGAAGCCGCCGTGAGCGAGACCCCGCCGCAACCCTTCGCGAGCCGCTATGCGCTCGCCTTCATCTTCATCACCATGCTGGTGGACTCGATCGGGCTCGGCCTCATCATTCCGGTGGCGCCCAAGATTATCGCGCAGCTGACGCATGAGGACATGAGCGGCGCCGCACGCTGGGGCGGATGGCTCTATTTCGTGTTCGCGCTGATGCAGTTCCTGTGCGCACCGCTGATCGGAAACTTGAGCGACCGCTTCGGCCGCCGGCCGGTGCTGATCGCTTCGCTGCTGGCACTCGGGATCGACTACGCCATCACCGGACTTGCGCCGACGATCGCGTGGCTGTTCATCGGCCGGTTTCTTTCCGGCATCGCGGGTGCGAGCTACACCACCGCCTATGCCTACATCGCCGACATCACGCCGCCCGAAAAACGCGCAGCCAGTTTCGGCTTAACGGGCGCGGCCTTCAGTGTGGGATTCATCTTGGGACCGGCGCTCGGCGGTCTCCTGGGGCAAGCCGATCCGCGCATACCGTTCTTTGCCGCTGCCGGGCTGTCACTCCTGAACGCGGCCTTCGGACTGTTCGTGCTGAAGGAATCGCTTGCGCCGGAGAACCGCCGCGCGTTCGAACCCTGGCGCGCCAATCCCGTTGGTGCGCTCGCAGCACTCAGACGCTTTCCCGGAATCCTCACGCTCTGTGTCGTCGTCGTGCTGATGCGGCTGGCACACGATTCCAATCCCGCGGTCTTTTCCTATTACGTGATGTTCAAATTCCACTGGACGCCGCAGCTGGTCGGCTACGCGCTCATGGCCGTCGGCGCGCTGATGGCTGTCGTCTATGGCGGGCTGGTGCGCGTCGTCATCCCGAAGATCGGCGAGACGGCTGCAGTCTATCTGGGTCTTGTTTGCGGGGCGGTGGGCTTCGCCGGCTATGCGTTCGCGACTGAAAGCTGGGAGATGTTCGCCTGGATGGTGCCCTTCGCGCTGATGGGCTTTGTCATGCCCGCGCTGAACGCCATCATGTCGAAGATGGTGGGGCCTACCGAGCAGGGCGAATTGCAGGGTGCGCTCGCCTGTATCGGCAGCCTGACCTCGATCGCGGCGCCGCCGCTTCTGACCAACCTGTTCGCGTATTTCTCAAGCGGGCGCGCGCCGGTTTATTTCCCGGGCGCAGCATTTTTCGCGGCGAGCGTGTGCCTGGTGCTGGCTGCGCTGGTGTTCACGCAAATCCGCGTGCAATCACCAGCACTGCAGCCGGCACAATGAACGGAGGAGTTTAGGTCTTAGTGGACGCTGCTTCGCAGCCGTTCCAATTCGTCTTTTATCCGGAGTTTTTCTTTTTTGAGCGCCGCGACCCTGACTTCGTCCCAATCGGGGTTGGCCATTTCGGCGGTGATGGTTTCTTCGAGTTGTTTATGCTTTTCGGACAAATCCTGGATATGCCCTTGTTGAAGCGTCATGCTGAACCTCTTCATATAGGCGTCACAATTAGAGCACCATCGCCCCCCTCTGTCACGCCCCTCTTCCCAGCTTCCTTGCGCGAGAGTAAAGGGAACCATGCCGCGTAAGCCCGCAGAAACCCTGGAAAAAGATCGTGTTGTCGTCGGCGTCAGCGGCGCCTCGGGCGTGGCCTATGGCATCCGCCTCCTGGAGGCGCTTTCCGACCTCGGGGCTGAGTCGCATCTCGTGATGAGCAAGGCCGCTGAGATGACGATCGCCTACGAAACGCCGCTCAAGCCAAAGCAGGTCGCGGCCAAGGCGGACCGCGTCTACGCCATCGGCGATATCGGCGCGCCGCTCGCCTCAGGGACGTTCAAGACCAAAGGCATGATCGTCGCGCCCTGTTCCGTGCGCACCATGTCGGAGATCGCAACCGGTGTGACGACCACGCTGCTCAGCCGCGCCGCGGACGTGACGTTGAAGGAACGCCGGCCTCTGGTCTTGATGGTGCGGGAGACGCCGCTGCATCTCGGACATTTGCGCACGATGACGGCGCTCGCGGAGATGGGCGCGATCATCCTGCCGCCGGTGCCGGCCTTCTATTCCGAGCCGCGCACACTTTCCGATCTCGTCGATCAGATGGTGGGGCGTGCGCTCGACTTTTTGGGGTATGATTGGCCGCTCGCCCGGCGCTGGGGCGAGGATCTCGACAAAGGCAAGCGCTCGCGCACATGAACGAAAATGGCGACGAGACGGTTCTGCGGACGCGGCTCGCGGAACTCACGCAGGAGCACCGCGATCTCGACGCGGCGCTCGCAGCACTTGTCGCGTCGGGCACACACGATCAGATCCAGATCACGCGCCTCAAAAAGCGCAAGCTGCAGCTCAAGGACCAGATCGCCCGCATCGAGGACGATCTGCTGCCGGATATCATCGCATAAAGCGCTTAGCGCGCGCGTTTCTGCGCGTACATCGCTTCGTCCGCGCGGGCCATCACGATGGTCGCATCGTCACCTTGCTGGAGTTCGAACGCGCCATAGGAAAAGCCGATGGGAATGGTGCGGCCTTGCCATGCGGTTGGCTTCGCGTTCAACGTCTCGGCGAGGGATGCGGCTTTCTTGTGCGCCTGCTCCTGGCTGGCATGGTTCAGCAGGATGCCGAATTCGTCGCCGCCGAGACGCCCGACGATATCGCTGTCGCGAACGCTCGCGAGCATGATGTCGGCGACATGGGCGAGCACCGCATCACCGGCAGCATGGCCATGCGTGTCGTTGACGAGTTTGAAACCGTCCAGATCGAAATAGATCAAACTCGCTGGCACGCCGTAGCGGCTCGCGAACGACCTATGGCGCGTCAGCTCACGAACGAAGGCGCGCCGGTTGAGCACCGGCAGCAATTGATCCTGATCGGCGGTCTTCTCGGCCTCGTCGAGGCGCTCGCGCGTCTGCTGCAATTCGCGGCGCAGCGAGGCCACCTCGCTCATCAGCGTGATGATCGCGTCGCGCACGCGCGGTGTAAACTCGCTTTCGGGAATGCCAAGCACGCTCGCCGTGCTGCCAAGGACGGGCTCCTCCACCGCGGCCAAGGCATCGGCCTGGCGCGCATAGGCAGCCGCGCCCACCGCGCGCGAACTGCGCAGCGTGTTTACCCTGTCGATCTTCATGGCCCGGCTCCGAACCGCTTCCCCGCCGGAAATAGCTAGGGCCCGAGCTTTAACAATTCGTTTACGAAGACGGCCGAAGGGTTAAAATCCAGGCGGGCGCGCTTTCCTCCCGCCGTCGCGGCTCTATAATAGGCCGCTTCCTCGAATCGCCTTTCAAAGCCAAGGAAGCATGACCACCCCGAAAGTCGGCCCGAAAGTTGGCCTTATCATGGGAAGCCAGTCCGACTGGCCGACCCTGCGCGCCGCCGCCGCCATTCTCGACGCGCTCGAAATTCCTTGTGAAAGCCGGATCGTCTCCGCGCACCGCACGCCGGAGCGCATGCGCGACTACGCCAGGGGCGCGGCCGGGCGCGGGTTGAAGGTCATCATCGCGGCGGCCGGAGGGGCCGCGCATCTGCCCGGCATGACGGCATCGATGACGACGCTGCCGGTACTGGGCGTGCCGGTGGAATCGAAGGCGCTGAAGGGCATGGATAGCCTGCTCTCGATCGTTCAGATGCCGGGCGGCGTTCCGGTGGCGACCTTTGCCATCGGCGAGGCCGGCGCGAAGAATGCCGCGCTGCACGCAGCCGCGATCCTTGCGCTTACCGACGAGGCATTGGCAAAGCGGCTTACGGCGTGGCGCGAGAAGCTGACACACGACGTCGCCGAGATGCCCAGCGATCAATGAGTGAGACGAAGCGTCTTCTGGCTGCTGTTCCACCAGGAGGAACGATCGGCATCCTGGGCGGCGGACAGCTAGGCCGTATGCTCGCGCTTGCCGCAGCGCGGCTGGGACTCAAGACGCACATCTATTCGCCGCCGAACGAGGACGCCCCCGCCTTCCAGGTCAGCGACGCACAAACGCAGGCTGCGTTCGACGGCACAAGCGCGCTGACGACTTTCGCCGAAGCTTGCGATGCCGTGACCTTCGAATGGGAGAACGTGCCGGTCGCGAGCGTGGAGCACATCGCAAGGACGCGCCCGATCTTCCCGAGTGCTCGGACACTCGGCGTCACCCAGGACCGGTTGCTCGAAAAGCGCTTCGTCAATTCGCTCGGCTTGAAGACGGCGCCGTTTGCGAATGCCGAAACCGCTGCGGATGCGCGGTCCGCCGTCGCCGAGATCGGCACGCCGTCCATCCTGAAAACACGCCGCATGGGCTATGACGGCAAGGGGCAGGCGAAGGTCCGTAGCGTTGACGACGCGGTGCAGGCGTTTGAGCGTTTCCACAGCGCGCCTTGCATTCTCGAGGGCTTTGTCGATTTCGCCTTCGAGGCTTCGGTTGTCGCGGCACGCGGCATCGACGGCTCATTCGCGGCCTACGATCCGCCGGAGAATATCCACGGCGACCACATCCTGCGGCAATCCATCGTGCCGTCGCGGCTCACGGAAGCCCAGACGAACGAAGGCAAAGCGATCGCAAAGGCGATCGCGGATGCGCTCGGCTATGTTGGCGTGCTGGCAGTCGAGCTGTTCGTGATGACGGACGGCACACTGCTGGTGAACGAGATCGCGCCGCGCGTACACAATTCCGGGCACTGGACCATCGATGCCTGTCTCGTGAGCCAGTTCGAGAACCACATCCGCGCCGTCGCCGGTTGGCCGCTCGGGACCACGGAGCGTCATTCAAACGCCGTGATGGAAAACCTGATCGGCGAGGAAGCGGCGGATTGGGCGGCGCTCGCGGCCAAAGGCGGCGCGCTGCATCTCTACGGCAAGTCCGAAATCCGCGCCGGCCGCAAGATGGGGCACGTGACGTATTTGAAGCGCAAAGCAGATTCGGATTAGCCAATCCCCACCTTCGTCATGGCCGCTTCAAGGCGGCCGTCCAGTAGAAAGTCCATTCACGCGGAGACGCGGAGTTCGCGGAGCCCGACTCCTCTGCGCGTCTCCGCGTGAGAAATTGGACGGCGCAGCTACGCTGGCGCTAAACCAGTGTTTTCTGCTGTTTAATCACACCTCGCTTGACTGTCATCGCCCGCTTCATGCGGGCGACCCAATTTAGGCGCGAACAAAATGGGTTGCCCGGACAAGCCGGGCAATGACGGAATGGGAGTGCTTCTGACTGAGAAGATCGTACGCTCGCTGCCAAGGGGGCCATGCGGAACCAGGCGAAGTTACTAAGAGCGCGGCGTGTTGAAACCCTTCAGCACGTCAGCGAAGGACGGCATGTCCTTGGTACGCTCTTTCATCTCCGCCTTGAACTTCTCGAACTGCATGACATTGCCGATGCGCGCGTCGAGGAACGTGCGCGTTTCAGATTCGTCCGCCGTGTTGTCGGTGAACCCGCGCATTAGCGTGGTGGTGTAGACACCCGCCAGGATCGCCCGCTTTGTGTAGAAATTGAAATCCGTGGACGTGTCGCCCGCCGCACGCCACATCGCGTCAACGGTCTGGTAGACGAGCTTCATTCCGAGCGCCGCATTCGCCGGCATCATCAGGAACGCGGCAGCGCGTCGTGCCGCTTCCTTGTGCGGTTTCAGGATCTCCAGCCGCGTCAGCACGGCTGTGGTAATGCGTTCGCGAACCTTCAACCCGGGAAGGTCCTGCGCCGCAAGGCGCTTCTCCATCTCCGCGTCGGTCTGTTCGGAGAGAAACGCGACGAGGCTCGCGGGCCCATCCGGAAACAAGTGCTGCATCATCTCGCACCCGACGCCGGCATCGGTGGCCGCGCGGGTCAGCGTGCGCTCGCTAAAACCGTCCTCCGCCGCATGGACCAGCGCCGCATCGAGTACTGCCTGTTTGAGCGCGGCAGGATCTGGCTTCGGCGATTTCCGGCGCGGAGTCATTCCTGCTTCATCCAGTGGTGGACTTCGGTTTCGAACAGGAACTGGCGCATGTCGGTCATGCGCTGCGGATAGAGGATGCCGTCGAGATGATCGTATTCGTGCTGGACGACACGGGCGTGAAAACCCTTGGCTACCCGCTCCACCAAATTCCCGTCCGTGTCATAGCCCCGATAGCGGATGTGCCCCGGCCGCTCGACGAAGCCGCGCAGGCCCGGCACCGAAAGGCACCCCTCCCAGCCGCCATCGGGCGTGGGGTCCATGACCTCGATCACCGGATTGACGAGCACGGTCAGCGGGGCGGTGTGATCGAACATCTCCTGGCCCGTGTCCGGCGTGCGCTCACCCGGCGCCTGGAACACGACCACACGCAGCGGGACATGGACCTGCGGCGCGGCCAGCCCCGCGCCATTGGCATCGATCATGGTCTCGACCATATCCGCCACCAGACGGCGGATTTCGGGGGCGGCGGGGTCTGCGACCTCTTCGGCGCGGCGGGCCAGGGCGGGGTGCCCCATGCGGGCGATTTTCAGGATAGCCATGGCTTTAGATATGGCCGCGAAACGCCCGCCGGTCAAAGAAATCGCGGTATTCGAGCGATTTTTGCGGGTTTCGCGGCATTATCGCAGGGCGGAGGTGGACAGCCAGAAACCCGTCTGATATCAACCCCGGCCCTCGAAACCGGCCAGGAGAGTTGCCTTTGCAGATCATCGTTCGCGACAACAATATCGATCAGGCGCTGAAAGCGCTGAAGAAAAAGATGCAGCGTGAAGGCATCTTCCGCGAGATGAAGCTGAGAGGCCACTACGAAAAGCCGAGCGAGAAACGCGCCCGCGAGCGCGCCGAGGCCATCCGCCGCTATCGCAAGCTGCAGCGCAAGCGTGCGCAGCGCGAAGGCGTGCTTCCGCGCTAACGCGAATTGCCGTTTCGATGACCGAAGGCCGCCCGCAAAGGCGGCCTTTCGTGTTTTCAGGCCTTGGACTTCCCGCCACCGAACGGACGGCGCAGCAACGCCGCAAAGCTTGGCGGGCGCTCTGTCGTGAGCACATGTTTCGCGAAGATGCGTCCGGTCCACAGGATCAGGATCGCAGCCGTGGCCACAGCAAGCGTTGCGGTTCCGACCACGTCCACCGTTGGCGGATTGGACGGCAGGCGGAACATCATGAAGTACGGCGTGTAGATCGGGATCCAGGACAATGTCCGCGCCAGCGTGCCGTTCGGATCGTGCATCAGTGCGGTGATCATCAGGTTCGGCAGGAAGATGATGAGCGTCACCGGACCCAGCAGCGCCTGTGCATCGGCGAGCGAAGCCGTCATGCTCCCGATGGCCAGGAAGATCGAGCTGTAGATCAGAAGGCCGCAGAGGAAATAAACCAGCAGCAACGGCAGAAGCTGCACGGTCGCGAGCGCCTTCAGCCCGTTGAGCGCGAGCCCAATCGTGTCCTGCTGGAACAGCGACATCACACCGAACAACCCGAGCGCCCAGAGCAGGATCGTGGTCAGCGCGACCGCGATCACACCCACGAGCTTTCCGGTCATGATCTCGCGCGGCGTGGCGCAGGAGAGCAGCACCTCGATCATGCGCGTGGACTTCTCCTCGATCACGCTCTGCAGCAGCACGCTCGAATTCATGAAGGTGACGAGGAACAGCAGGAACGCGAGCGCCATCGGGACATAGGACGCGACGACATCGCCGAAACCCACCTGCCCGCCGCCGCTGAGCGCGGGGTTACGCTGCTCGATACTTGCCGAACTGGCGAGCGCGATACGCGCCGCGGCCTCGTCGGGCACAAGCCGGTGGACGGCCCGCCAGCGCAGCGAATCGCCGAGCGTCTGTTTAAGAAAGCCCCGCAACTCGCCATCGGTGAGATTCGTGCCCCAGTATTGCGCGGTCGCATTGCCCTTCTCGCCGAAATCCTTGGGCAGCACGACGACGGCGAACAGGACCGTGTTCATTCCGTTGACGGGTACCACGCGCGCACCCGTGAGATAGAGCCGTGCCACGTCAGCGAAGCTGTCGGGGGAGGCTTCGGTCAGTTCGCTGGGCGCCGGCACCAGCCGGAATTTGGGCACCGGCGGAATGAACGGCGGCGCATGGGGCTTTAAGAACCGCGACATGCCTGACAGCATCGCGGGCACGCCGCCCGAATGGCGAAAAGCCTCGACCTCGCGTTCGTCGTCCGGGTTGTCGAGCACGCCAGCAACGCCGGGCGCGCCAGCGCGCAATTCCGTCATGTCCGCGTTCGCCTTCGCGTATTCGGACAATGCCGAAAGCGTGGACGCAGTGTCATTGCGCGCTATCTCGTTCGCGATCGCGGTCTCATAACCGCCGGCGCGGTCGATGATCGTGAACACCCGCGACGGTGTCGCCCGGTCGAGCGTGCCTGGTAGAAATGCGACCAGCCCAATCCAGACCGGGAACAGCATAACGCTGATCAGAAATCCCCGCCGCGTGACGTATTTGATGTATTCCTGCCGTGCGATCAGCCAGACGCGTTTCACGTTTGCGGCTTTCCGGCGAGCGCCATGAACACATCATGCAGGCTGGGCGGCGAGATGTCGAAATGGGTGAGCGCGATGCCGCGCGCAAAGCACTCCGCCAGCAAAGGCTGACCGTCAGCGCCTTCCTTCAGATCGATCTCCCAGAATTCGCTGCCTTCTTTCGGCGGGATTACAGCCGTGACGCCAGACATCTCACCCAGGAAGTTGAGATCGCCCGCGGCCGCGATGCGCGCGCGGCGCGGCAACAGGGCACGTGCGTCATTCAGCGTGCCGTCGAACACCTTGCGCCCGCGCGCCATGATGACGAGCTGGTCGGAGAGGCGCTCGGCATGCTCCATCGTGTGGGTGGAGAACAGGATCGTCTTGCCGTTGCGCGCCAGCGCGCGCAGGAAGTTCGCAAGATCGCTCTGGTTGACGGGGTCGAGGCCCGAGAACGGCTCGTCCAGGATCGCGAAATCGGGGTTGTGCGCGATCGCTGCCAGAAGCTGCACCTTCTGCGACATGCCCTTGGACAGGCCTTCGATGCGCACCCGCGCGAATTCGCCCAGCCCGAAGTGCTCCAGCAACGACCGCGCGCGTTTCAGCGCCTCGGAGCGCTTGATGCCCTTTAGCGTCGCAATATAGGCGATGGCGCTTTCCGCGCGCATGCGCTTGTAGAGGCCGCGCTCTTCCGGGAGATAGCCGATCCGCTCGCGCACCCGGGAAATCGAGCTGCCGAGCAGACGCGCACGGCCGGTGTCGGGCTTGTAGATGCCCAGCATCATGCGCAGCGTCGTGGTCTTGCCGGCGCCGTTGGGGCCGAGGAAGCCCAAAATCTTCCCGCGCTCGAGCGTGAGGCTCAGATTGTCGACCGCGGTGAAGTCGCCGAAGCGCTTGGTCACGCCGGTGAGTTCAAGCGCGATATCCGGCAAGAGGACCTCTGATTCTGCGGCCTGAACAAGATGCGGGAGAGACCGGGCACGTCAAGCAAGGATTTACGCTTGCATCACGCGGTAGGCGCAGCGCCCGGCGCCAGCGAGAATGTGGCTCAGGCGTTCGACCTTCACATCTTGGCCCAGCACGCGATGGAACAGCGCGAGCTCTTCCCGGCAGAGGCCGGTACACAACCGGGCGGCGGCGCAGACGGGGCAGTGGTTCTCGACGAACAGCCAGTCGCCGGTTTCCTCGTCGCGCCGCACTTCCGCCATGTAACCTTCGGCGGAACGGATCTTGGCGAGCTGATCGAGCTTGCCTTTGAGCGACCGTGCGGCGTCCGTCTTTGCGCGATAGGTCTTCTCCTGCTCGGCGGTGCGCAGCTTGAGGATTTTGTCCATGCCCTCTTCGCCGAAAACCCGGCGCATCTGGACGATCAGATCGGCAGCCAGTGCCGAATGGGAATCGGCGAAACGCGCGGCCGATTTCCCGGTGACCGACCAGAGCTTCACCGGCCGCCCGCGCGGGCGGGCCTCTTCGGCGTATTCCGCGAGCCCCTCCGCGGCCAGGGCCGCCAGATGCTGGCGCACCGCCATGCCGGTGATGCCGAGCTTTTCCGCCATCGCGTCTGCAGACACCGGTCCGTCGCGCTTGATGAGATCGAGCACGGCCAACCGACCGGACGGCGTGGTATGCTGCTGCGTCATGGCTGATTTTCTAAAGCTGGAACTTGCGAAAAGCAAGCCGCGGAGATACTTTTGAAAGGCGATACTTTCGAAAGTCATGCTATGCTGACCGCCACCGGAACGACTCTCGACGATCTGACGACGCGGCGCCGCAAGGTCGTGCGCAAGGCCGGCAAGCAGATCCTGCTGATTGCATCCGGGAGCCAGGTCTTCGCCGTCGCCAATCGCTGTCCGCACGAGGGCTACCCCTTAAGCGAAGGGACGGAAGGGCCGGAGTGTGTGCTCACCTGCAACTGGCACAACTGGAAATTCGATCTTGCGACCGGCGCCGCCCTCATCGGGCGCGATCCCGTACGCACCTATCCGGTCGAATTGCGCAATGGCGAGATTTTCGTCGACCTTGCCGACCCGCCCGCGGATGCTCAGAAAGTGCGCGGGCTGCGCGGGCTCGATACCGCGCTTGCCGATAACGACATGCCGCGCATGGCGCGCGAAGTCGCAAGGCTGGAACGGGCCGGATACGACGCCAGCGTGGCGTTGACCTATGCGCTTGGCGCACGTGGTGGCCGGCTGGAGAACGGCATGACGCATGCGCATGCCGCGGCCGCAGACTGGCTCGCGCTTGCCGAGCGCGCGCCGGATGAGGAACATCGCCTGGCTGCGATGCTCGAGCCGCTGTCGCATCTCGCCTGGGATACGCTGGGTGCCGGCGAATTTCCCTATGCCGACGGTATCGCGCGCTGGGATGAAGAGGCGTTTCTCGCGGCGATGGAAGCCGAGGACGAGACCGCGGCCCTCGCGCGGGTTCGCGGCGCCATCGCCGAACATATTCCCTATGCGCAGTTGCGGCGTGCCTTCGGCGCATCCGCGCTCTCGCATTATGCCGATTTCGGTCACAGCGCGATTTACGCGCTCAAATCGGGGCATCTCATCGACCGGCTTGGCGACGATGCGAAAGAGCCGGTGCTGCTGGCCCTTGTGCGCCAGCAGATCCACGCGACGCGCGAGGAGCGGCTGCCGGAATTCCGTGGCTACGCGAAGGCGCTGGGCGAATGGCGCGGTGATGGCGCAGAGCCCGCAAAAACCACTGACTTCATCGGACTGACGATCGACGGCGCATTGAAGCGGACGCTGGCGTCATCAGGCAGACCGCCGCGCGAAATCTACGATGCGCTGCTCGGCGCCTCGGCGTGGAACCTGCTGCATTTCAATCTCGGCTTCGACACCGCGACCGACAACGCCATTGCCGACAACATCAGCTGGCTCGACTTCACCCATGCGCTGACCTTCGCCAATGCCGTGCGACACATTTGTGAGGAGCGGCCCGAACTCTGGCCGCGCGCGCTGCTGCAGATGGCGCTGTTCGCCGGGCGCAATCGCGGTTACGTCGACGCGGCGCTGGATGTCGCGCGCTGGTCGGTCAATGACCGTGGCGGTTTCATCGGATCGGAAATGGCGACGCTTTACGATCACGGCATCGTCGAGCCGATCATTGCCTGCCACCGGTTGAAGATGCTGTTTGCGCTGGAGGACGAGCTCGCCGTGGCGCCGGACGCGCCATGGGCGGCGGAAATGTGCGCTGCGATGAACCGCTGGCTTCACAATCCGCAGAAGCGCCACCACGGCCTGCGCATCGCAAGCCAGGCCCGCGACTTCATCGCGCGCGAGGCCTGATGCGCAGCGTGTTTCTTCGTTCGAGCGGTGCGGCCGCTGTTGCCGGCGGTGCGTTGCGAATCGCGGAACCCTTCCTGCGGCGCACGCTGACCGCATCGTCTCTTTCGTTCGCCTATTTCGCGATCGATGTGCTGCTGCTGTTCGGGATCATCGGCTGGTATGGGTGGCGCGCGGACAAGCTCGGCATCGCGGGATTGGCCGGATTTGCCATCGGTGTCGCGGGCATCCTGATCATCCGCAGCGCATCGCTGTTCGGCGCGGCGGGCTATCAGATCGGTGCCGCGGCGCTGCTCCTCGGCCTTGCGATCATGAGCACCCCGGCATTGATCGGGCGCGAAGGACCGGTCGCGCCGCCATTGCTCTGGCTTGCCTCGTTTGTGTGCGGGCTTGCATCGCTGGTCTTCGCCCCGCTGGGCGTCTTCGCAGGTGTTCTGTTCGGTCTCGGTTACGTTCTCTGCGGGCTCGCTCTGCTCAGGGCCTAAGAACATGACCGTGACCATCGTCGCGAGCCGCGTGCGCCGCTCGGCGCTGCCATGGCCGGCACCGAGATGACATGGCCATGGGTCCAAGCGTCGTGATCGTGGGGCGTAATCGGCAATGGCTGAAACATATCACAAGCGAAAAGGGCCGCGCCTTCCGGCACGGCCCTTGTCCGCGATTTCATGAACGATGCTTAGTGCGTGCTGGCCACGGCAGCGCCGCCATCTGCGCTAAGCGTCAGGGTACGGCCATCTTCGAAGCGCGTGCCGGTGTAGGAACCGTCCTTGCCCTTGAGCATGGCGACGGTCTCGCCGCTGGCCTTCTTCAGTTCGACGCCGCTGGACTTGGCCTGCCAGCGGGCCACATCGGCGCCCTGGTCGCAGGCGCCCGTGAAGGTGGCCGTGCCATCGGCCACAAGGGTGAGGGCGCAAGTCGCCTTGGCGCCAACCGCCAGCTTGTAAGAGCCGGCCGGATCGGCCTGGGCAGCGGAAACAGCGACAAAAGCGAGGGCGGAGGAGATGAGGAGGAGCTTGAGGCTGTTCATTGAATAAATCCTTTAACGTTTCGTGTTCAGAACAATAAGCTCACAACACCGGTCTGCCAAGGGTTGCGACGAGAACTTTTTTTGAAGGCGGTTCAGTGATCGGAAAATCCTTATGTGAATTAAGGGCTTGTAGGGGCGCGTCGAACGCATAGGGGCCCCGCGATCCTTGAAATGTGAAATCGGTGTTCCTAGCCCGATACCTCACCATCCTCCTCTACCGCAAGCGCGAAGGCGCTCGCCGCGCTGCAATATAACTATATTGCTTTGATAGAGATTAAGATATATAAATCGTTCCGTGGCGCACGGAATCGTGCGTCACGCCTACCCTCCCTTGACCTTGGCGGGCTGGCCTGGACGGAACACAGACAACGCGCTCCCCATGCGGTTCACGTTTCCTGTCCCGGCCGCCCCGCTCTTTCCGGCCCCGCCCCGTTCGGCTTGAATGATCCGGGAAGGAACCCTCATGCCGAAGATCGCGATTTCCACGCTCACGCCCACCATCGGTGCGGTGATTCATGGCGTCGACCTTGCCGATGCCCCGGATGACGAGAGCATCGCTGCTATCCGTGCAGCGCTGCTGAAGCACAAGGTGATCTTCTTCGAAGATCAGCACATCACGCCCGTACAGCACCGCGATTTCGCCGCGCGCTTCGGCACGCTGCACACCCATCCGCTTTATCCCGGCGTGCCGGATGCGCCGGAGATGTTCATCCTCGACAATCACGCCGGCAATCCGACCGACAACGATGCCTGGCACACCGACGTGACGTTCATCGAGACACCGCCTTTGGGCGCGGTTCTCTATGCCAAGCTGCTTCCGGAAGAAGGCGGCGATACCTGCTGGGCGAACATGCAGGCCGCCTATGAAGCGCTGTCGAAACCGATGCAGCGATTCCTGGCCGAACTCGATGCCGTGCACGATTTCAATCGCGGCTTCCCGCAAACGGGACAGGTGGCCAAGCAGGCCGGCAAGGAAAAGGCCTCGAAGGCGCTCGACGAACATCCGCCCGTCGTCCATCCTGTGGTGCGCACGCATCCGGAAACGGGCGCCGACGGATTGTTCGTCAATTACGGCTTCACCGACCGCATCAAGGGATTGCGCCGGAGCGAGAGCGACGCCCTGCTCAACATGCTGTTCGTGCACGTGCAGAAGCCCGAGTTTCAGTGCCGCTGGCGCTGGAAGCCCAACGCGATCGCCTTCTGGGACAACCGCGCCACCCAGCATTATGCGGTGAACGACTACCTGCCCCACCGTCGGGTGATGCACCGCGCGACGATCCTCGGCGACCGGCCGTTTCACCGCTCCCGCATGCCACACGCAACGAAGGCCGCGGCCGAGTGACTGTCCCAAAACGGGGCAGTGTTCCGTTCGTGTTCTTAGGATACCGGTAAGCGAAAATGTATCAGATTGTCGTCGTCGTTGGACAAACGACAGATCGGCATCGGCACCCCCGGTTGCGCGCGACGGCCTCGTTCCCCTCGGCGAGGCCGTTGTCGTTTCAGCAATTGCTCAGGGCACGAACGCGTGCATCGGTTTCGCGGTCCGCCGGATAGAAGCATTCCAGCGCAATCTCCGAGAGCGTCACGTCGATCGGCGTGCCGAACACCGTCGTCGTGCTGAAGAAGGAAAGCACCTCTCCGCGCACCAAAATCTTGAACGGGACGACAATGCCGGGCGCTTCCGCGAAATGCGCGGCACCCCGTGGGCAGGGATAGGCTGCGAGTTCGTCGTGGAGCGCCGATAGCGCGACATCGCCGGTGTGTTCGACCTGCTGCCGCAGCCGCGCGAGCAGGTGTGCGCGCCACTCCGGCAGATTAGCGGTGCGCGGCGCGAGGCCCTCAGGATGGAGGCAAAGCCGCAGTCCATGCACCGGCGGACGCAACAGATGTTCGGCGACACCCTCATACATCGGCTCGAGCGCGCGATTGCTGGCGACGACGTTCCAATACCGGTCTATCGCGAAGGCGGGAAACGGTTTGTGTCCCTCGAGCACGATGTCGATCGCATCGCGCGCAGCCTTGAGCGCGGGATCGTTCAGCGCGCGCTCCGGAAAGACGGGGGCGTAACCCGCGGCCACCAGCATGCCATTACGCTCGCGTATTGGGATGTCGAGTTTTTCGGCGAGGCGCAGAACCATGTCGCGGCTTGGCGCCGAGCGGCCGGTTTCGAGGAAGCTCAGATGCCGCGCGGATATCTCCGCATCGCAGGCAAAGGAGAGCTGGCTCAGCCGCCGCCGCACGCGCCAGTCGCGAAGCTGCACACCGAAGGTTCTGACGCGGGCATCCATGGCGGAAATTTAGTCCGACTGCCCGCGTCATTCCATTACCTCCGAGGTAACCGCTCAGGCGGCGGCGGCCTCCGGACCCTTTCCCTGCGCGGCCAGCGCCAGCTGGAACGCCGGGCGCGCCTCGCAACGCTCGACATAGGCGGCCACACGGTCCGCGCCGGCAAAGATCTCCGGCGCCGATTTCGCGAAGCGGATCGCGGTCACCATCAGGATGTCGGCGCAGGAGAATTCGGTTCCGAGCAGGAAATGCTTGTGGCCGAGCGCAGCATCGAGTTCTGCGAGACGCGTCGCAGCCGTCTGCACGAGTTCGGCGCGGCGTTTCTCGCGGCCATCGCGATCGCGCCACAGGATGTCCCAGTTGAACAGTTCCGCCATCGGAGGCTCGACCGTGTTGACCGCCGCGAAGCACCATTGCGCCAGCAGCGCGCGATCCTGGGCGTCGCTGCCTGTCCGGCCGGCCTTTTCGTACAGATAGGTCACGATCGCGCCGGATTCGAACAGCTTGAAAGACCCATCCTTGATCGACGGCACCTTGCCGAACGGATTGACGGCTCGGTTCGCTTCGCCCTTGTGATCGTGGCTCGCCGCGTTGAGCCAGTGAAAGCGATAGGGCACACCGAGTTCTTCCGCCGCCCAGATCGGGCGCAGATCGCGCAGGATGCCTTTGAAGAATTCCGGATAGTTGTAGCCGCTGTAGATCGTGAGCATCGGTACCTCCATGTTTCACATGGAGACTGCGCACGTTCCTGACGTCCGTCGATTACGCGCGAGGTAAGATTACGTCGGCGGCGGCGCGTGCATGTAGCTCTCGACCAGAGAACTCGCCACCAGCCGCCAGCCGTCGACCAGCACGAAGAAGATCAGCTTGAACGGCAGTGAAATGATCACCGGCGGTAGCATCATCATGCCCATCGACATCAGGATCGAGGCGACCGCCATGTCGATGATGAGGAAGGGTACGAACAGCAAGAAGCCGATTTCGAATGCGCGCTTCAGCTCCGAAAGCATGAAGGCAGGCGCGAGCGTGGTGAGCGCGATCTGATCCGGCGATTTGGCGGGCTTGGCGTGGGCCATGTCCTCGAACAGCTTCAGATCCGCGTCCCGGACGTGATGCGCCATGAAGATCTTCATCGGCGTCATCGTCCGATCGAACGCCTGTTCGGTCGTGATCTTGTTCTGGGTCAACGGTTCGATACCCTGGTGATAGGCGTCGCTCAAGGTCGGCGTCATCACGAACAGCGTCAGGAACAGCGCCAGGCTCACGACCACGCTGTTCGGCGGGCTCTGCTGCAGGCCCATTGCCGTGCGCAGGAGCGATAGCACGACGACGATGCGCACGAAGCTCGTCATCATGATGAGGATCGACGGCGCGACGGAAAGGATCGTGATCAGCGCCACGATCTGCATCAGGCGGTCGGTGAAAAGGCCGGTACCGTTGAAATCGATCGACAAACCCGACGCCGGCGTTGCCGCCGCCGTCGTTGCAGCAGCGGCCGATGCCGCGTGCGGTGCGATCAGCGCAAGCAACAGCAAGCCTGAAACGATGAACAGCCTTTTCATGGGACGGCTGATCCCACCGGCTGCGGCCTCGTCATGACGGGGATGCCGCTTTCGACGATGCTCGCGCCATCGGCTCCCGCGAGAACCAGATGCTCGACATCGTCGCGGCGCAGGAGAACGAGTTTCTGCCGCGGTCCGATCGCCAAGGTCTCGACGATCTCCAGACGGCGCTGGCCCTGCGGCTTCACGAGCCCCGGCATGCCGAAGCGGCGCATGGCCAGGCCCGCTGCACCAACGAGCGCGAGCACCATAAGGAGCGCCGCGAAGTAACGGCCGATATCGATGAGATCCATGACGAGCATCTGATCGCGTCAACCTTAATCGGCGGTTAAAAAGCGGCAGAAACGGCCCGGCAGAAACCTCCACGTCGTTAAGCGAGGCTTAAGCCTTCACGGGCAGCATGGGTGCCGTTAAGCCTAATTTTCCGTATACGGAGAAGCCGTATGAACATGCCCGATGTGCCGCTGATGTCGATGCTGCGTGAGCGCATGTCATGGCTGGAATCGCGCCAGAACGTGCTGTCGCAGAACGTTGCCAACGCCGATACGCCGGGCTTCATTGCGCGCGATTTGGTTCCGCAGGATTTCGAGTCTCTTTTGAAGGGCAGCGGCCCGAGCCCGTTTCACATCACGCTCGCGGGCAGCGATGCGCACCACATCGGTGTCACGTCCAGTACGAATGACTACAGCAGCCGGGAAACCCCCGACGTCGAACAGAGTTTGAACGGCAATTCGGTGTCGCTGGAGCAGGAGATGATCAAGGTCTCCGACACCCAGGCCCAGTTCCAGGCCGCAACCAACCTCTATTCCAAGGCGCTGTCGATGATGCGCACCGCACTTGGAAAATCCGGACCGTAAGAAGGGGAATCTGAACCATGGACTTCAACACTTCCATGATGATCGCAGCGTCGGGCCTGCGCACGCAGTCCGAACGCATGAAGACGATCACGGAAAACATCGCCAATGCGAGTTCCACGTCGCAGGTGGCGGGCGGCGATCCCTATCGCCGCAAAGTCGCGACCATCCACAGCAACTTCCATCGCGACCTGAACGCCACGTTGGTCGAGGCCGGCAATCCGTCGCCCGACCTCAGCGATTTCCGCAAGCAATACGATCCGGGCAATCCGGCCGCCGACAAGACCGGCTATGTGAAGATGCCCAACGTGAACTCGCTGATCGAGATCATGGATATGCGCGAGGCGCAGCGTTCCTACGAGGCCGATCTCACCGTGATGGATTCGACCAAGTCGATGCTGGCGCGCACCATCGATCTCTTGCGGCGTTGAGGAGTAGGCCATGACCGTGTCCCCCACCGTCGCAACCGCCGCCTATCAGTCCATCGCGCGCATGGGCGGCGAAGCGTCTGCCGCCTCAGGCGCGCTTCCGTCCGCGGGCAATTTCTCGGATTTCCTGAGCGACGCCGTCAAAGACGGCATCAAGACGATGAAGAGCGGCGAGCAGATGGCGACGGGCGCCGTTACCGGCCAGTCGAACATCGTCGACGTCGTCAACGCGGTGAACTCCGCCGAACTCACCCTGGATACGGTCGTCGCCGTCCGCGACAAGGTCGTGCAGGCCTATCAATCCATCATGAACATGCCGATCTAGGAGCGCCATGACACCCGCCGATTCCATCGATTTCGCCCGCTCCTCGATCTATGTGCTGCTCGAGATTATCACCCCGGCCATGCTGACCGCGCTCATCGTCGGTCTCGGCATCGGCCTGTTGCAGGCGCTCACCCAGATCCAGGAAATGACGCTGGTGTTCGTTCCGAAGATCATCGCGATCTTCGTCGTCCTCCTGATCGCCCTGCCCTTCGCGGGCGCGGCCATGAGCGGATTGATGACCGACATCGCGCAACGCATCGCGGCCTATTAGCGGATGACGATTCACCTGCCCGAACTGTCCGGGCTCGTCCTCGTCTATCTGCTCGTCTTTGCGCGCACCGGTGCGATGGTGATGCTGCTGCCGGCAATCGGCGAGACAAGCGTGCCGCCGTTGGTGCGCCTCGTGCTCGCACTCGCGATTTCGATTGCGCTGGCACCCACCGTCGCGAGCAGCTATCCGCACACGGCCCCGCAAAACACCCTCGCGCTTGGCCTGCTGGTCGCGCAGGAGGTCACGGCCGGAATCCTTATCGGCACCATGTCGCGCATCATCATGAGCGCCTTGCAGGTGGCCGGCACGCTGATCGCGACGCAAACAGGCCTTGCTTATGCGCAGACCGTCGACCCCACCAGCCAGGGCGAGCAGAGCGCCATCGTCGGGAACTTCTTCGCGCTCCTGGGCGTGGTGCTGATCTTCGCGACCAATCTGCATCATCTCGCGATCGGCGCCGTCGCCGGTTCCTATCATCTGATCCCGCCAGGCGGATCGCTTCCGACCGGGGACATGGCCGAGATGACGATCCGGCTGGTCAGCGGCTCCTTCGCCCTCGGCTTTCAGCTCGCCGCGCCGTTCCTGGTCTTCGGCTTCGCGCTGTCGGTGGGACTTGGCGTGCTCGCGCGGCTGATGCCGCAGCTGCAGATCTACATGGTGGCGATGCCCGCCAACATCCTTGTCGGCTTCGTGCTGATGGCGCTGATCCTGGGCAGCCTCATGACGCTGTTCCTCAACTACTACACCGGCCAGATGGGGAATTTCCTCTAGATGGCCGACGAGAAGGACAAATCTTCTCAGACAGAAGAACCGACACACAAAAGGCTGACGGAAGCCCAGGAACACGGCGACGTCGTCAAAAGCCAGGAAGTGTCGACCTTCATCGTGCTCGCGGGCGCCACGCTCGCGATCGCGGTCTTCGGCCGGTCCGCGAGCGAAAGCATCGCCAACACTTTCCGGCTGTTCCTGGAGCAGCCGGAGCAGTTCACGATGAGCGCGGGCGATCTGCTCCAGCTCATGCGCGCGACGCTGCTGCACCTGATGGCGATTCTGGGGCCATTTTTCGTGCTGATGGTGATGGCCGGCCTCGGCGGAAACCTGATCCAGCACCGCCCGGTCTTCACCTTCGAGCGCATCAAGCCCGACCTCTCGAAACTGTCGCTGACCGCCGGTCTCAAGCGCATGTTCGGGATGGAGGGCATCGCCAATCTGGTGAAAGGCATCCTCAAGATCGCGGTCGTCGGTGCCGCCATCTGGACCCAGGTCTGGCCCGAGCGGAACATGCTGGAATCGGTGCTGGAACAGTCGCCGGCCGCGGTCGCGGGCGACATGAGCCATCTGCTGTTCAAGGTGCTGATCGCAGCCCTTGCGGCGCTCGGCGTCATCGCCGGTGCGGACTATTTCCTCCAGCGCTACCGCTTCATGCAGCGCAATCGCATGTCCAAGCAGGAGATCAAGGAAGAGCTTCGCCAGACCGACGGCGATCCGGCCGTCAAGGCGCGAATCAGGCAGATTCGCATGGAGCGTTCGCGCCGCCGCATGATCGCCGCCGTGCCCGAAGCGACCGTGGTCATTACCAACCCGACCCACTTTGCCGTCGCACTCAAGTACGAATCAGGCAAAATGGCCGCGCCGATCTGCGTGGCGAAGGGCGTCGATGCGCTCGCGCTGCGCATCCGCGAGGTGGCCAAAGAGCATGACGTTCCCATCGTCGAGAATCCGCCGCTCGCCCGCGCCTTGTTCGCGAGCGTGGATGTCGACCAGGTCATCCCCACCGAGCACTTCAAGGCCGTGGCGCAGGTCATCGGCTACGTCATGCGGCTCAGCGGCAAGATGCGCCCGAACTAGTCCACCAACTGGTCCCGCGCGCACTTTCGCGGCTTCGGATAGTCTTCGGCGATGATGGCCGCGCGGAGCATCACCATCGGCAATGTCGGCGTGTCGGCCGGCGCATGGCGCTGGGCGGCGCTCTGTTTCATTTTTCTCGCCATCGCCGCCGCGGCACTCGCCGTGTCGACGCCGGATGCCGCGAGCTGGGCGGGTTTGATGTTGCTTGGGGGGATCGGTGCGCTGGCGTCGATCTTCCTCTATGCCGTGTGGCCGCGCGATTCGATCAACACGTCCGAGGCGCGTCGTGTCGCGGAAGCCGCGGCACGCGCGAATGTCGCCTGGGCGATCACCAGCGCGGACGGCGCGGTGCTCGACTGCAATAACGTCTATCGCCGCATGTCGGGTGCGGAGGATGGCGAAGCTGCACCACCGCCAGAGCTCGCTCTTCTGGGTAAGCCGTCATCGGCCGTGCTCTATCGTCTGACGCGCGGTGCGACCGAAGGTGTCGCACGCGAAGAATCGTTTCAGGTGGCGCCCGGCCTCGAGATCGTCGGCGCCGTACGGCCGCTGTCCGATCGGCAGACGGTATGGTGGTTCACGCCACGCCTGGCCGCATCGGCTGCCGCACGCGCCGCGCAACCGGCCGTGCCCGATACGCGGCCCGCAGAACTGGCAATCGGCGATCAGTTCCGCGACGCGCCGGTCGGGATGGCGTTCGTGATGCCGGATGGAAAGCTGTTCGACAACAATCGCGCGTTCGGAGACTTCTTCGGCGTAAAGGCGCCGCTCAATGGCCGCAGCCTGATCGACCTCGTCGAACCATCGGATCGCGCCGCCGTCGGCGAGCTGATCGCAAAGGCGACAGGCGGCTCGATCGAGCTGCGGGCGGCAAACGCCGAAGAGCGTGCGGCGGAGCTGTTCATGCAACCCGCAAAGGACGGCCGCGCGACGCTCTATCTTCTCGATGTGTCGGAGCAGAAGATGCTCGAGACGAAATTCGCGCAATCGCAGAAGATGCAGGCCGTCGGCCAGCTCGCGGGCGGCGTCGCGCACGATTTCAACAATCTCCTCACCGTCATCATCGGCAACAGCGAATTCCTGCTGATGCGCCACCAGGCCTCCGATCCCTCGTTCAAGGAGATCAACGAGATCCACCAGAACGCGTTGCGCGCCGCGACGCTGGTGGGACAGCTGCTCGCTTTTTCGCGCAAGCAGACCCTGCAGCCAAAGGTACTTTCGGCGCGCGATGTGGTGGGCGAACTCGCCGTCATGCTCCGGCGGCTGCTGCGTGAAGGCGTCGATCTTCAACTCGATCTGGGCGCCGATCTGTGGCCGATCCATGCCGATGACAGCCAGCTCTCGAATGCCATCATCAATCTCGTCGTCAATGCGCGCGACGCAATGCCGAAGGGCGGCACGGTCACGATCCGGACCACGAATGACATCGTTGCGGAGGCCGTGACGCTCGGCAGCGGCATCATGCCCGCCGGTGACTATGTGCGGATCGACGTGAGCGATACCGGCACCGGAATTCCCAAGGAGCACATCGGCAAGATTTTCGATCCCTTCTTCACCACCAAGCCGGTGGGTCAGGGCACGGGGCTCGGGCTTGCGACGGTTTACGGGATCATCAAGCAGACCGGCGGCTTCATCACCGTCGAAAGCGAAGTGGGCAAGGGAACGTCGTTCCGGATCTATCTTCCACGCTACCGGCCGGAGGCGCATCCCGCCCCAGTAGCAGAACCCGAACGCGCGGCACCGCGCGACGTCACCGGGCAGGACACGATCCTGCTGGTCGAGGACGAAGACGCCGTGCGCAGCTTCGCGGCGCGGGCATTGCGCATGCGCGGCTATGAAGTGCTCGAAGCCTCGGGCGGCGAGGAGGCGCTCGACATCGTGCGCAGCCGCAAGGACACGATCCATCTCCTCATCACCGACGTGGTGATGCCGAACATGGATGGGCCGACTCTGGTGCGCGAGGTCAAACGCCTGCGTCCCGACATGGCGGTGATCTTCATGTCGGGTTATGCCGAGGAAGCCTTCCGCCGCCACGACGAGAAGGCCGAGGAACTCCACTTCCTGCCCAAGCCCTTCGGCCTCAAGCAGTTGGCAGCGAAGGTCAAGGACGTCCTCGCCGCCACACCGGCGCGGTGAGTTACTCCGCCGGAACCGCGCGGGCCGTGCCGCTTCGATTGAACCAGGCGATGGCAGCGGAGAGGATCACCACGCCGCCGCCGATGGTCACGGCATTCGTGACGCCGATGCGGCCGGCGATATAGCCCAGCATCAGTGATCCCCACGGCATCATGCCGAGGAAGGATTGCGTGTAGTGCGAGATCACGCGGCCGCGCATGTTTTCGGCCGCGGCGAGCTGGATGATCGTGTTGGTCGTCCCGCCCAGCATCATCAGGCTGAACGCCGTCGGCAGCAGCAGCAGCACGCTGACCCAGAGCGTGTGCGAATGGGAGAACGCGATCAGGCCTACGCCGAAGCACGCCGCTGCTGCGATCGGCGCCAATTCGAGCCAGCGCTCGTGGATGCGGCTGAGGCCATAGGCGCCGATGAGGGCACCAATTCCCACGCTCGTCATCAGGGTGCCATAGCTGGTCGCATCGCCATGCAACAGGTCCCGTGCGAAGGCCGGGAGCAGGCTCAAATACGCGGCGCCGAAGCAGGAGGATACGGCAACCAGCATCAGTGCGGTGCGGATGCGTTTTTCGCCGAGCGAGTAGCGATAGCCGTCGGCGATTTCCCGCAACGCATGTTCGTTCACGCGCGCGGGCCGCTGCGGCAGGGTCATCAGCAACAGGCTCGTCAGCACCGCGCCGAAGGAGACCGCGTTGATTGCGAAGCACACGCCCTCGCCCACGATCGCGATCAGCGCGCCGGCGAGCGAGGGTCCGATCACCCGCGCGAGATTGAACATCATCGAATTGAGGGCAATGGCATGGCGCAGATCTCCCCGGCCGACCATGTCGAGCGTCATCGCCTGACGCGAGGGAATGTCGAAGGCGTTGACGAGCCCGAGCCCGAAGGCGAGCAGGATGATCTCCCACACCTGCACGACGCCGGTGAGGGTCAGTACCGCGAGCAGGATCGCCTGTGTCATAGATAAGCTCTGCGTCCAGATCAGCATGCGGCGGCGGTCGACGCGATCTGCGATCACGCCGCCGAACGGCGCCATGAAGAACACCGTCACCTGCGCGCAGAAGGAGGTGAGCCCGAGCAGGAAAGGCGAATGGGTGAGGCTGTAGACCAGCCAGCCCTGCGCCACGGACTGCATCCACGTGCCCATCAGCGACACGAGCTGGCCCGAGAAGAACAGGCGGTAGTTGCGATGGCGCAGCACATTGAACAGTGCGAGTGCAGACGACGGCCTCTCGAGATCGGCCACTTCCTCTTCGGAAGGCGGCTCGCCGAGCGGCGTACCCACAACCTCGTCAGGGATTTCGTCGGGAAGCGCGGTGCTTGTCAGGGCGACCGGTTGCGTGCTTGCGTCCGCCCTATCGCTATTCACATTCGAGGTTCGCATGACCAGTACCGACGTACTCTTTGAGCCCTTCCGGCTCAAGGGACTTTCGCTGCCT
>Ga0157369_10001436_pt1 | contig 29230 bp, 27 predicted proteins | sample C25metaG_FD_113461 | JGI IMG/M metagenome (GOLD analysis project Ga0157369, IMG submission 113461) | Corn rhizosphere microbial communities from Kellogg Biological Station, Michigan, USA - C2-5 metaG | ecosystem: Host-associated > Plants > Roots > Rhizosphere > Soil | place: USA: Michigan... | reverse complement strand
GGCAATATGTATGGGTTTTGCCTCACATTGAAGAAGCACGCAGATGACGACGAAACGACTCTTGACCGAAGCCGAAATCCTGAAGATGAGCGACAAGGATTACATGAACGAGGATCAGCTCGCCTTCTTCAAGAACAGGCTCGAACAGCTCCAAGCGGAAATTCTCCGCAACGCCGGACAGACGACCGAGAACTTGCGCGAGACGGTGATCGTTCCCGATCCCGCCGATCGCGCGACGATCGAGGAAGAACATGCACTCGAGCTGCGCACGCGCGATCGCGAACGCAAGCTGCTGAAGAAGGTTCAGCAATCGCTCGCGCGGATCGAATCGGGCGATTACGGGTGGTGCGAAGAAACGGGCGAGCCGATCGGCATCCCGCGTCTGCTCGCACGGCCCACGGCCACGCTCTCGCTCGAAGCGCAAGAGCGCCGCGAGTTGCGGCAGAAGCTGTTCGGCGATTGACGGGCGCGGCGGCGCGGCCCGATGCGCCGCGCGCTTTGACGCTGCTTCGGACGAGGCGCGCGGAAATCCCGCGCGCCTTTTGTTTTTGCGCGCTGTCTTCGCATTCTGTCTAGAACCGGATCCGCTCTCCACCGTCGGCAAAGCTTACCGATATTTGCCCGAACACCGGGTGTCGAGCCGTCTCGCTTACCGCGACAAGCCGCGTACCGCCGGCCACGGCCACAGCCAAGCTCCTTGGCGGCTGCCTCTTGATAAACCCGAGTACGCCCTAAAATGAGTTCAATGTGCTCGCGGGAAGGCTCCCGCCTGCGGCGCTGCGCGCCATCCGTTTTCGCTCGCGCGGCGCTCGCACGCCGCCGAGCCCATCTCGCATTCTCGAGGAACGCACCATGGAGCAATTTCACGGCACGACGATCGTCTCCGTGCGCAACGGCGATAAAGTAGCGCTGGGCGGCGACGGTCAAGTGACGCTCGGCAACATCGTCATGAAAGGCGGCGCGAAGAAAGTGCGCCGCATCTACAACGGCAAGGTGCTCGTCGGCTTTGCCGGCGGCACGGCCGATGCGTTTTCGCTACTCGACCGCTTCGAGGCGAAGCTCGAGAAGCACCAGGGCAACTTAACCCGCGCCGCCGTCGAGCTGGCCAAGGATTGGCGCACCGACCGCATGCTGCGCCGGCTCGAAGCAATGCTGATCGCGGCCGATGCGCTGACGACGCTCGTCATCACCGGCAACGGCGACGTGCTGGACCCCGAAGGCGGCATTTGCGCGATCGGTTCGGGCGGCGCCTATGCGCAGGCGGCCGCGCGTGCGCTCGCCGAGAATACGGCGCTCTCGCCGCGCGAGATCGTCGAGAAGTCGCTCGAGATTGCGGGCGACATGTGCATCTACACGAACCATAACCGCGTCATCGAGACGATCGAGTAAGTGAGGTAGGAACCGATGAGCACCATGACCCCGGCCGAGATCGTCTCGGAACTCGACAAGCACATCATCGGCCAGAACAAGGCCAAGAAAGCCGTGGCGGTCGCGCTGCGCAACCGCTGGCGGCGGCAGCAGGTGGCCGAACCGCTGCGCCAGGAGATCACGCCGAAGAACATCTTGATGATCGGGCCGACGGGCGTCGGCAAGACCGAGATCGCGCGGCGTTTGGCCAAGCTCGCGGATGCGCCGTTCATCAAAATCGAGGCGACCAAGTTCACGGAAGTGGGCTACGTAGGCCGCGACGTCGACAGCATCGTGCGCGACCTCATCGAAATCTCGCTGAAGCAGACGCGCGAATCGGAGATGCGCAAGGTACGCTCGAAGGCGCAAGATCAAGCGGAGGACCGCATCCTCGACATTCTGCTGCCTAGTGCGCGGCCCGTCGGCTTCGGCTCGTCGGTCGAGAGCGAAGCGTCCGGCAGCGACAATGCGACGCGCCAAACTTTCCGCAAGCGCCTGCGCGAAGGCCAGCTCAACGACAAGGAAATCGAGCTCGACGTCGAGATGCCGCAAGTGGGCATGGACATCATGGGGCCGCCGGGCATGGAGGACATGACCGAGCAGATTCGTTCGATGTTCGCCAATCTGGGCGGCGGCAAGAAGGCGCGCCGCAAGCTCAAAGTGGCCGAGGCGCTGAAGGTGCTGACCGACGAGGAAGCCTCGAAGATGCTCAACGAGGAAGAAGTGAAGGCCAAGGCGGTGCAGAACGTCGAGCAAAACGGCATCGTGTTCCTGGACGAAATCGACAAGATCGCCTCGCGCAGCGAAGCGGGCGGAGCCGAAGTATCGCGCCAAGGCGTGCAGCGCGACTTGCTGCCGCTCGTCGAGGGCACGACGATCAACACGCGTTACGGAATGGTGAAGACCGACCACGTCCTATTCATTGCGAGCGGCGCATTTCATCTGTCCAAGCCGAGCGATTTGATTCCCGAGTTGCAGGGGCGCTTTCCGATTCGCGTGGAATTGGATTCGCTGTCGGTCGAGGATTTCGAATCGATCCTCGAGGCGACCGACGCGAGCCTCGTCAAGCAATATCAGGCGCTGCTCGCCACCGAGGACGTCGAGCTCGAATTTGCGCCCGATGGGATCAAGCGAATGGCCGAAATCGCGTTTTCGGTCAACGAGCGCACGGAGAACATCGGCGCACGCCGGCTCTATACGGTGATCGAGAAGCTGCTCGAAGAAGTGTCGTTCTCGGCCGGCAATCACACCGGTCAGAAGGTGACGATCGATGCGGCCTACGTCGATCGCGCGCTCGGCGAAGTCGCGCAAAGCGAGGATTTGTCGCGGTACGTGCTTTGAGCGGCTAAATGCTGCGCATCGGCCCCATCGAAGCAATCGACGGCACACCCGTCGTCGATATCAAGATCGTGATCGGGACAGACGAGTAGCCCTTGGATTGGCGTGAGCGCCCTGCGCCCTGCTCACTGCCAATCCCAGGCTCTCGCCAAATCGCCGCGCCGCCGGCCGCGTCCTTATCCCGAATCTTCGCCCACTCCCGCGGCTTGGATCGCCTCGCCTGCCTGCTGGCCTGAACGCGTTCTGCGACGCGACGCCGGCCATCCGTCTGATTCGAACGCACAACAGATTTTGAGACGCTTTTCGCGTCGATGATCGTGCCTCCCACCTGCGGTGGGCTGTGAACCCGATGTTCATCCGGAAAGGAGGCAAATCCATGACCGTTTCATTTCATCGCGCCGCAAAGCATCACATCCCGGCGGCCATCGCGGCCGCCGCGTCGCTTTTAAGCCTGACGCTTGCCGCCAACGCCGCGCATGCCGCGCGGGCACTGCAGTCGCCGCAAGTCACGCTCGCGGACGGCGTCGTCGAAGGCGTCAAGATGCGCGGCGAGCATAAGGACGTGCGCATTTTTCGAGGCATCCCGTATGCCGCCCCGCCCGTCGGCGATTTCCGTTTCCGCGAGCCGCAACCGGTCGCGCGCTGGGCCGGGGTGCGCAATGCGCGCCAATTCGGCCCGCGCTGCATGCAATCGTTCGTCGCCGGCAAGCTCGACTTCCGCTCGACGACCATGAGCGAGGACTGCCTTTATCTGAACGTCTGGACCAGCGCGAACGGTTCGGAAGGCAAGCTGCCCGTGCTCGTCTACTTCCACGGTGGCGCGTTCGTATCGGGCGACGGCTCCGAGCCCCGCTACGACGGCGCGCAACTCGCCTCGCGCGGGGCGATCGTGGTCACGGCGAACTACCGGCTCGGGGCCTTCGGCTTCCTCGCGGCGCCGGGAGCGGCCAGCGAGTCGTCGCACGGCACCGCGGGCAATTACGGCCTGCTCGATCAAGTCGCGGCGCTCAAATGGGTGCGCGATAACATCGCCCAGTTCGGCGGCGATCCATCGAACGTCACGATCGCCGGCAATTCGGCCGGCTCGGTTTCGGTCAGCGCGCATATGGCCTCGCCACTGTCGCGCGGCCTCTTCGCGCGCGCGATCGGGCACAGCGGCGCGGCGTTCGCGCCCGACGCCATGTGGTCGCGAGAAGAGGCCGAGCGCGCAGCCAAGGCATTCACGGCGCGCATCGGCGCCGCGTCGCTGCAGCAATTGCGCTCGCTGCCGGCAAAGACGCTGCTCACGTCGGCAGCGCAAGCACAGCGTTCGCACGAGCCCACGAGCTTCAAGCCGAGCATCGACGGTCACTTCCTCGCCGAGTCGCCCGAACAGGTCTTCACGCGGGGCGGCCAAGCGCGGGTCCCGCTACTGTTGGGATCGAACGCGCAAGACGCCGTGTCGCCGAGGGGCGCCGCCGCAGCGGAACCGGCCGGCCCGGGATCCGGCGTTCGGCTCGCGACGCTTCAAGAAAAGTTGTCGGCGTTCCGAGACCAAGTGGACGAGGGCCTCGCGCTTTACCCCGGCGCCGACAAGGTGAGTCAGAGCACGCGGCGGTGGATGGACCTGCACCGGCAGACAGGGCAGGCGCCTGTCTTCTACTATCGATACACGCAACGGCTCCCGGCAGAGATCGATGTGCCGACGGACCATGTGCCACCGCCGGTGCTGGGTCGCGTGCACGACGCGCAGGTGCCCTACGCACTGGGCAACCTCGATGTGCAAAAGCGGTATACGTGGACAGCCGCCGACTACGATGTCTCGCGCATCTTTGCGCGCTACATCGAACGTTTCGTGAAGACCGGCGATCCGAACGGGGCGACGTCCGGGGCCGCGTCGGCCGCCGATCAGACGCCGCGACAGGCGGGCTCGGTCCCGAACTGGCCGGCCTCGCGCGTCGAGAATCAAGGCACGTTGCTGCAGATCATTGGCGAAAACACGCATTCCGCCTGGGATAACGCGGCGTCGTCGCAGGGCCCGGCTCAGCAGCCGCCGGCCGACGCGCTAGCCGAGAACGCACAGGCTCCCGTCGTTCGATAGCGCGCCGCGGCCGGTCGCGCTCGATGCTCGTTACTGCCTGACCGGCCGCTTCGCGAGCTTTCTCTGCAACGTTCGCCGGTGCATGTTCAACGCGCGCGCGGTCGCCGAGATATTGCCGCCGTTCTCGGCCAACGCGCGCTGAATGTGTTCCCATTCGAGCCGCGCGACCGACAGCAGCGTCGGATGCTCGATGGCGGCCTCGGCTTGAGTGGCGCTCGCTTCCGTTTGCAGCGCCGCCAAAATCGATTCGACGTTGGCGGGCTTGGCCAAATAGTTGTCGGCCCCATCCTTCACCGCCTGCACCGCCGTGGCGATGCTCGCATAGCCGGTCAGCACGAGCATGCGCGCGTCCGGTTGCAGCTCGCGCAGCGGTGCGACGAGATTCAGCCCCGAATCGCTGCCCAAATGCAGATCGACCGTGACGAAGTCGAATTTGTGCTGATTCGCGAGTGCGATCGCCTCCTCGGCGTTGTGCGCTTGATGCGTGATATAGCCGCGCCGCGTCAGCCCGCGAGCCAAGATGCCCGAGAAAACTTCGTCGTCGTCGATGACGAGAAAATTCGTGTCGCTCATAGTGCGTTCTCCTTATTCCGATGTTGAAAGCGCGGCGCGCTGCAGTTGTCCGTCGTCCTTCGCTGCCGGCACGCGCAGGACGGCGCGCGTGCCGCGCGGTTCGCCGTCCAGCAGTTCGATCGACCCGTTCAATCGCGCCGCCGCCACGAATGCGAGATACAACCCCACGCCGTGGCCGCCTTGCGTGCTGTCGACCGGGGCGCTGCCAAGCTTGGTGCGCAGCGCCGGCGAAATGCCCGGTCCCGAGTCGCAAATCTGAAATTCGATGTCCCCGTTCGCGACAGAGGCAGCGAGCGTGACGCTGTCGCGACTCGCGCGCGCGGCGTTGTCGAGCAAGATGGTCAGGATTTGCCCGACCGCCGAGGTTTCCGCCAGCCAGGCATCGTGGATCGCCGCGCCGAGCCGTAGAAACTTCACGTGCGGATGGCGCAAACGCCACTGCTCGCAAAAGCTCGCCAGCCACACATCGAGCCGCTCGCGCGACGGCGCCACCGAAGCGCGCGTGCGCAGCCGCGCGAGCGCGGACGTGCACAGCGTCATCTGCTGCTCGAGCAGTGCGAAATCCTCGGCGTAAGGGGCAAGCGCCTCGTCACTGCGCGCGGCCTCGCGCAATTCTTCGCTCACCATTGCGATCGTCGATAGCGGCGTGCCCATCTCATGCGCCACGGTGGCCGCCTGCACGCCCAGCGCCACGGCGCGCTCGTCGCGCAAGAGCCGCTGCTGCGCATCGCCGAGCGCCGCGTCGCGCTGACGCAGCGCGTTCGACATGCGGGCGACGAACCAGGCGATCAAACCCACGCTCACCATGAAGTTGACCCACATGCCCGTGCGGTAGTAATCGAACAGGTTCGCCGGGTTGTCCATGTTCAGCGGGACCGAATCGAAACCGAGCGCGACGTAGCAGCACATCGCGAAGATCGCGAGCCAGATCATGTGCCGCCAGGGAAGCACGGCCGCCGCGATGGCGAGCGAGGGCAGATAGAGCGAAACGAACGGATTGGTCGTGCCGCCGGATAAGAACAACAGCGCCGACAGCGCCCCGAGATCGACCCACAACTGCCCGAGCAGCTCGAGATCCGTTTCGGGCCGATCGCTCGCGACGCGGAACCAGGTCGCCGCATTGAAGATCGCTTCGAGGGCGATGATGATCAGCATGGCCGGCAACGGCAGATGCACGCCGAAGAACTGCTGTACGACGGCGATCGTGACAAGCTGCCCGATAATCGCGAGGCAGCGCAACCAGAAGAGATGCCCGAGGTTGACGCGGCCGGTATTCGTAATACGTTGCATCACAATTCAAGGATTCGGAGGGTCGCGCACGGCGCCGCGACTGCCCGAAGCAGCAAGCGCATCGGCGTAGCAGTCCGGACACAGGCAAAACGCCGACGCCGCGCCGGTGAGCATGGCGGCCACCGGCAGCGGCGGCAGATTCGCGCACCAACACTCGAACGGCTGCGACGCCCGGCCGCAGTCGAATGCGACGCCGCAACGCGGGCAGCGGGTGCGAGAATCCTGCTTCGGCTGGCAGTCACGGATGCTCATGGACGGCGCCATCGGCGACAACACAAAAAATGTCGTAAAAACAATACGATGCGGCCATGATGCCAGCGTTCTCGGCATGCCGCATGCATCTATGTCAAAGAAATGGCGCGTCATACGCGCGCTGCGACCAAAAACCGCGGGGGCGTTTCTCAGTCCTGTACAATTGGCGCCTGTTTTCGCCCGCCCCCCCGTTTGAACCGTTGCCTGCCGAGCTTGCCGCCATGTCAGAGCCTCTCGACCTCTCCCAGATCGCGCCGACGCTGAAAGCCGAAATTCTGGCCGAGGCCTTGCCCTATATCCGCCAATATCACGGCAAGACCGTCGTCATCAAATACGGCGGCAATGCCATGACCGAAGAGCGCCTGAAGCAAGGCTTCGCGCGCGACGTCATTTTGCTCAAGCTGGTCGGCATCAATCCCGTCATCGTGCACGGCGGCGGGCCGCAGATCGATCAGGCGCTCAAGAAGATCGGCAAGCAAGGCACGTTCATCCAAGGCATGCGCGTGACGGACGAGGAAACGATGGAAGTCGTCGAATGGGTGCTCGGCGGCGAAGTACAGCAAGACATCGTCACGCTCATCAACCACTTCGGCGGCCATGCGGTGGGCCTCACGGGCAAGGACGGCGGGCTCATCCACGCGCGCAAGTTGATGATGCCCGACCGCGACAATCCGGGCCAATACGTCGATATCGGGCAAGTCGGGGAAGTCGAATCGATCAATCCGGCCGTCGTGCGGGCGCTGCAGGACGACGCCTTCATCCCGGTCATTTCACCGATCGGCTTCGGCGAAGACGGCCTGTCCTACAACATCAACGCCGATCTCGTGGCCGGCAAGCTCGCCGTCGTCCTGAACGCCGAAAAGCTCGTCATGATGACCAATATTCCCGGCGTCATGGACAAGGCGGGCACGCTGCTCACCGATCTCTCGGCGCGCGAGATCGACGCGTTGTTCGAAGACGGCACGATCTCGGGCGGCATGTTGCCGAAAATCGCCTCGGCGCTCGACGCGGCCAAGAGCGGCGTGCGCTCGGTTCACATCATCGACGGCCGCATCGAGCACTCCGTGCTGCTCGAAATTCTGACCGAGCAACCGTTCGGCACGATGATTCGCTCGCACTGAGCTTGCCCGTTCTCTGAGCCGGGCGGGCAAAAGCGCCCCGGCTCGGCGCCGCTTTGGAGCACCCGTTCATGTCCCTGTCGCCGCCGTCCCGCAGGCAAGGCCGGGCGCGCCCGCGCGCGGGCAGCCCGGTGTGGCTTTTCGATCTCGACAACACGCTGCATCACGCCTCGCACGAGATCTTTCCCGCGATCAATGCGGCGATGACCCGCTATATCGTCGATGCGCTCAGCATGGCGACGGCGCAAGCCGACGAACTGCGTGTGCGCTATGTGCGGCGCTACGGGGCGACGCTGCTTGGGCTCGCGCGGCACCATCCGATCGATCCGCACGATTTTTTGCGCTCGGTCCACACGTTCCCCGATCTGCCCGCCATGGTGCGCGGCGAGCGCGGGCTCGCCCGGCTCATCGCCGCCCTGCCCGGCCGCAAGATCATCCTGACGAACGCCCCCGAACGCTACGCGCGCGCCGTGCTTGCGCAACTTGGGATCGAGCGGCTGTTCGAGCGCGTCATCGCGATCGAGCATATGCGCCGGCGCGGCGCGTGGCACGCCAAGCCCGATCTGGCGATGTTGCGGCGCGTGCTGCGCGAGGCGCGGGTGCCGCTCGCCGACGCGATCCTCGTCGAGGACACGCGCTCGCATTTGAAACGTTACCGGCGGCTCGGCATCGGGACGGTTTGGATCGTCGGGCACCTGCCCCGGACGGCCCGGACGCAGGAAAGCCGCGGCCGCATGCCGGGCACCGGCCGTCCGCACTATGTCGATCGTCGCATTCGTTCGTTAAAATCCCTGAAACGGGGTCACGGAGCGGGGCGCAAATGGAACCGATCGGAGAGCGGGACGGGGAACTAGACCGCGAAGAAACACAGCCGGAGCACGCCGCACGCGCGCCGCGCATGAAGCCGGGCGAGCGGCGCGTGCATATCCTGCACACGCTCGCCGCCATGCTGGAGACACCCAAGAGCGAGAAGATCACGACGGCGGCGCTCGCCGCTCGGCTCGGCGTCTCGGAGGCGGCGCTCTACCGCCAGTTCGCGAGCAAGGCGCAGATGTTCGAGGCCCTCATCGAGTTCATCGAAGCGACTTTCTTCGGGCTCATCAATCAAATCGGCGAAAAAGAGCCGAACGGCGTGCTGCAAGCCCGCGCCATCGGCATGATGCTGCTCAATTTCGCGGGCAAGAACCCCGGCATGACCCGCGTTCTGACGGGCGAAGCGCTCGTGGGCGAACACGAGCGGCTTGCCGAACGCGTCGCTCACATGCTCGAGCGCGTCGAGGCGTCGGTCAAGCAAAGCCTGCGCATTGCGCTGATGGAAGCGCACCAAGCCGAAAGCGAGGGCCTGTCGGCAGTTCGCGCCGAGCCGGTAGGGGCCCTACCGGCCGATTACGACCCCGCCGTGCGCGCCAATCTCCTGGTCAGCTACGTCGTCGGCCGATGGCACCGCTACGCCCGCAGCGGCTTCACGCGCGCGCCGGCCGAGCATGCCGACGCGCAACTGCGCTTGATCCTGCAATAGCGCGTTATCAGGTTTTCCGCTATCCTTTGCCGTTCTATTGCTTTGAGCGAAAGCGCGCGTCGTTTGCGCGGAACCACCCGGCCGGGTGTCGCCAAAGCTAGCGCGCCGATTTGTCGACTCGATTGCGGGCGCGCGAACCCAAGCACCGAATGCGTGGGTTCACTATAAATGCGGCTAAAGAGGTCGTCAGCCGCGCTCGGTTTCGTTCCGCGCACCGCCGACACCATTTAGCCGCCCATTTGGAAGGCGGAATACATGGAATCGATCGGCATCGTCGCTCCACAACGCATGCATTTCACCGAGCCGCTCGCGCTGCAGAGCGGCTCGACGCTCGCCGGCTACGACCTCATGGTCGAGACGTACGGCACGCTCAACGCCGCGCGCACCAACGCCGTGCTGGTCTGTCACGCCCTGAATGCTTCGCACCACGTCGCGGGCGTCTACGCGGACGAACCGAAGAACGTCGGCTGGTGGGACAACATGGTGGGGCCGGGCAAGCCGCTCGATACCAACCGCTTCTTCGTAATCGGGGTCAACAACCTCGGCTCATGCTTCGGATCGACGGGGCCGATGAGCCTCGATCCCGCAACGGGCAAGCCCTACGGTGCGCGCTTCCCCGTCGTGACCGTCGAAGATTGGGTGCATGCGCAAGCGCGCGTGGCCGACGCTTTCGGCATCGAGCGCTTCGCCGCCGTCATGGGCGGCAGCCTCGGCGGCATGCAGGCGCTCGCCTGGACCCTCATGTATCCGGACCGCGTCGGCCATTGCATCGTCGTCGCCTCCACTCCGAAGCTGTCCGCGCAGAACATCGCGTTCAACGAGGTGGCGCGCTCGGCGATCCTGTCCGACCCGGATTTCCACGGCGGCGACTACTACGCCCATGGGGTCAAACCCAAACGCGGCTTGCGCGTCGCGCGCATGATCGGCCACATCACCTACCTGTCCGACGACGACATGGCCGCCAAGTTCGGGCGCGCACTGCGCCGGCCCGGCGCCACCGGCGGAGCGAGCAGCGCGACGGGCAGCCTCGGCGAAGACTATCGTTTCAGCTTCGACGTCGAGTTCGAGGTCGAATCGTACTTGCGCTATCAGGGCGACAAGTTCGCCGACTATTTCGATGCCAACACGTACCTCTTGATCACGCGCGCGCTCGACTACTTCGATCCGGCCAAGGCGTTCGACGGCGATTTGACGGCCGCGCTCGCGCACTCGCGGGCCCAGTATCTGATCGCCAGCTTCTCCACCGATTGGCGCTTCGCCCCTGCGCGCTCGCGCGAGCTCGTCAAGGCGCTGCTCGATCACAAGCGGCGGGTCACCTATGCGGAGATCGACGCGCCGCACGGACACGACGCCTTTCTGCTCGACGACGCGCGCTATCACAACGTCGTGCGCGCCTACTACGAACGTATCGCACAGGAGGTGAGCGCATGAATCAGGCCGCCATCGATTCGCTCTCGACGCGCTCGGATTTCCGAGCCATCGCCCGCTGGGTCGAGCCCAACGGCACTGTCCTCGATCTAGGCTGCGGCGACGGAAGCCTGCTCGCGCTGCTCATCGAGGAGCTCGGCGTGACGGGTTACGGCATCGAAATCAACGATGCCGGCGTGCTCGCCTGCGTGCGGCACGGCGTCAACGTGATTCAGCAAAATCTCGAAGACGGCCTGCGGTTATTCGAGGATGGCAGCTTCGACTTCGCCATCCTGTCCCAAACGCTGCAGACGATCCACCAAACCGCGGCGATCCTGCGCGAGACGGTGCGCGTCGGCAAAGAATGCATCGTCTCGTTCCCGAACTTCGGCTACTGGCCGCATCGGCTGTCCGTGCTGCGCGGGCGCATGCCCGTCTCGAAATCGCTGCCCTACCAGTGGCACAACACGCCGAACGTGCGCGTGCTGACGATCCGCGACTTCGAGGCGCTCGCACCGGAAGTGGGGATCGAAATCCTCGACCGCGTGGTGCTGCACGGCGGCCGCGTGGTCCGTTGGGGCGCGAACTGGCGTGGTAGTCTTGCGGTCTACCGCGTCAGGCGCAGCCCGAACGGGCCGACGCCCGGCTGAACGCGCCGCTCCGAAGAGGTCCGCCATCAAACGAGACATCCCGCCCCCGTCCCACGAAAGCGCCGCCCTGAGCGCTCACGAGGCGCATCCCGGCTGGCGCGCGTTTCTGAACCGGCACATGCTCATTTGCGTGTTTCTCGGCTTCACGTCGGGATTGCCGCTGTTCACGCTCGTCTATCTCGTGCAGGCATGGCTGCGCTCGGAAGGCGTCAACTTGAAGGAAATTGGCCTGTTCGCGCTGATCCAATTCCCGTATACGTGGAAGTTCGTTTGGGCGCCGCTGATGGACCGCTACGTGCCGACGCTGCCGTTCTGGCGTCCGGGGCGCCGCCGCGGCTGGATGTTCTGCACGCAATTGCTGGTTGCTGGCGCGATCGCCTCGCTCGGGTTCGTCTCGCCTCGCGACGCGATCTGGACCGTCGCCGCATGGACGGCGCTGGTCGCATTCTTCGGGGCGAGCCAGGACATCGTGATCGACGCGTACCGGCGCGAATTGCTTGCCGACACCGAGCAAGGGCTCGGCAACGCCGTGCATGTGAACGCCTACAAAGTCGCTGCGCTCGTGCCCGGCTCGCTATCGTTGATCCTGTCCGACCACCTGCCTTGGACGGGCGTGTTCGCCGTCACCGGTGCGTTCATGCTGCCCGGGATCGTGCTGACGCTGCTCGTGAGCGAGCCCGAAGTGCATGGCGCGCCGCCGAAGAATTTGCGCGAAGCCATCACGTTCCCGCTCGCGGAGTTCGTCACGCGCGACGGGCTCAAGGCGGCCCTGCTCGTGCTCGCGTTCATCTTCCTGTACAAGCTCGGCGATACGATGGCCACGACGCTTTCGACCTCGTTCTTCCTCGATCTGGGCTTCAACAAGACGGAGATCGGCGTCATTGCGAAGACCACGGCGTTTTGGGCCAGCCTCGCGGGCGGCATCATCGGCGGCGCCTGGCTCGTGAAAATCGGCATCGCACGCGGGCTTTGGATCTTCGGGCTGCTACAGATCGTCTCGACGCTCGGTTTCGCATGGCTCGCGAAAATCGGCCCGTCGCCGGCCGCGCTCGCGCTGATCTACGGCTTCGAAACGTTCGCGACGGGGCTCACGCTCGCGGCCTTCACGGCGTACATCGCGAGCACCACCGATCCGCGCTATACCGCCACGCAATTCGCGCTCTTCACGAGCCTTGCCTCGGTGCCTCGCACGCTCGCCTCGGCGGCGAGCGGATTCGTGGTTGCAAGGATCGGCTGGTTCGACTATTTCCTGGTGTGCGCGGTGCTGGCCGCCCCTGGGATGCTGCTATTGCCGAAGATCGCCCCGTGGCGGGAGCGCAACTAGCCGCGCTATCGAGCAATACGACGACAATCGATTCGAATCGAATTGCGTTAATTCGGTTAGCGTAAAATCGATTCCATGCAACTCGGCGCAAAGCGACTGATAACGCTCCGATAAACCGTCGCCCGGCATTCAAAACATATCCCTCGGCAATTCCATCATTTCGTCCTAGCGTTATTCGCTTGGTCTGATTTGGAAAAATTACGTCAATTGCCAGCAGAATCCACATCACAATGCCGCTCACGCCCTCGCCGCAATGCGGGAGGCGCCTGAGGAACGAGGCCCCACCGCTTCGCTCCTGAAAAAATTCAACCAAGCAGTCAATGTCATTACGCCATTCACTCATGGCGTCAATGGCTTATTCGCGTCTTCAATGCGAAATGCGGTCCACGCTCATCACTTAATGACTTGAGAGGATCAAGATGAAGACTCAATTGACGATGATTCAACGCATTCGTTTTTCCCGCCCGTCCGGCCATCGCGCCGCCGCGGTCTTCGTCGCCGCCTCGCTGGCATGGCTGCCGTCGGCCATGCTCAATGCGGCGGCGAACCCGCCTTCCACGCGTATCGATCTACCGGCGGGCGCGATCGAAGGCGTGAAGAGTTCCGTTCAAGGCGCCGAGCTGCGCGTATTCCGAGGCATTCCGTACGCCGCGCCACCCGTCGGGGAACTGCGCTGGAAGCCGCCGCAGCCGGTCAGCGCCTGGGCCGGCGTGCGCAGCGCAACCGACTTCGGCGCACGTTGCATGCAATTGCCGTTGTTTCAGATGGAATTTCGCTCACGCAGCATGAGCGAGGACTGCCTTTTTTTGAACGTGTGGACGCCGGCGCGCGCCTCCGGCGAGAAACTGCCAGTGCTCGTCTACTTCTATGGCGGCGGCTTCGCCGCAGGCGACAGCTCGGAGCCGCGCTACGATGGCGCAGCCCTCGCCGCCCGGGGCATGGTGACGGTGACGGTCAATTACCGGCTCGGCGTGTTCGGTTTCCTGGCGCTGCCGGAAATGGCGCGCGAATCACCCTATGGCGCTGCCGGCAACTACGGGTTGCTGGATCAGCACGCCGCGCTGCGCTGGGTGCACGAAAACATCGCCAAGTTCGGCGGCGATCCCGATAAGGTCACGATCGGCGGCGAGTCGGCCGGCTCGGTGGCCGTCAGCGCCCATATGGCGTCGCCGCTCTCGCGTAGGCTTTTTGCTCGCGCGATCGGTCAAAGCGGCGCGGCCATGGGGCCGCTCACGGTGTGGTCGCCCGACGATGCGCGAACGGCGGCCGAGCACTTTCAAGAGAAGATGAAAGCGGCGTCGCTTGCCGCACTGCGGAGCATGCCGGCCGATGCCCTGCTCGCGGGCACCGGTCCCAAGGAAAAACCGGAGTTCCTCTTTTGGCCGTCGGTCGACGGCCACTTTCTTACACAATCGCTAGAAGCGACCTACGAGGCGGGCTCGCAGGCGCGCGTGCCGTTGCTCGTCGGCAGCAACTCGCACGAAGCGCCGCACACGATGGTGCTCGACCAGCATCCGCCCACTCCGCAACACTGGCGCGCCGCGGTCAAGCGCATCTTCGGGCCGTACGCCACCGACGTCCTCGCGCTCTACCCCGGCAACGACGACGACGAAGTGCGGCGCTCCGCCACCTCGCTTGCGAGCGACCTGTTCATCAGCCATGCCACGCGCCGCTGGGTCGATGCGCACCGGCAGACAGGCGGCTCGCCCGTGTACTTCTATTACTACACCCACAAGCGCCCGCATAAGCGCCACCCCGAAGCGGGACAACTGCCCGAGGACGGCGCGGTGCACAGCGCAGAGATCAAATACGCGCTCGGCACGCTCGGGTGGTCGAACCGCTTCGTGTGGCGGCCGGCAGACCACGCCGTGTCGCGGATCTTCTCGGGCTATGTGGCGCACTTCGTGAAAACGGGCACGCCCAACGATCCGTCACTGCCCGAATGGCCCGCCTCGCGCGAGGAACGCGGCGGCCTGTTGCGTCAACAGATCGCCGTGGAAACGAAAACGATCACCGATGTCGACGCGCCCCGGCATTCGCTTCTACGCCGCTATTACGAGGCCAACCCGCAGTTGTACCGCGATCGCCGTCGATAGGCGCGAGCGGCCGGCGCCGCGGCGAGCCGGCGCATGGCGCGCTTACACGAGGCTGTGCGCGTAGTCGATGGTGAGCGGCGCATGATCGCTGAACTTGATGTCGCGAAAGATCGCGGCGCGCTGAGCGGTTTGCGCAACGCCCGCCGTGGCGATGTGGTAATCGATGCGCCACCCGACGTTCTTGGCATACGCCTGGCCGCGATTGCTCCACCACGTGTACTGCTCCGGCCGCTGATCGAGTCGGCGGAACACGTCGACGTATCCGACTTCATCGAACAATTGCGTGAGCCAGGCGCGCTCTTCCGGTAGGCAGCCGGAGTTTTTCTGGTTGCTCTTCCAGTTCTTGATGTCGATCTCTTTGTGAACGATGTTCACGTCGCCGCAGACGATCACCTCGCGCTCTTTGCGCAGTGCGGCCAGGTGCGGCATGAACTCGTCCATGAAACGGAACTTCGCCTGCTGCCTGTCTTCGCCGCTGGAGCCGGACGGCACATAGACCGAGACCACCGACAGCTTGCCGAAGCGCGCCTCGACATAACGCCCCTCGGGGTCGAACTCCGTGCTGCCGAAACCGATGACGACATCGTCCGGTTCGTGCCGCGTGTACAACCCCGCGCCGCTGTACCCCTTCTTCACCGCGTGCTGAAAGTAGCCGGTGTAGTCGTGCGGCGCGAGAAACTCCGGCGTCATGTCGTCCTGCGAGCATTTAACCTCCTGCACGCAGACGATATCGGCATCTTGTTGGCCGAACCAATCGAAGAAACCCTTCTTAGCGGCCGAACGAATGCCGTTCAAGTTGGCCGTAATCACTCGCATCATGCGTCATCCTTGTCGTAATCGAGTTCAATACGTGTGATCGTCGCTGCGCGCAGGGCACTTGGTGCTCAGGCAATCGTGATTCCCTTGAGCGACTCCTTGCCGGGCGGGTAGCGCAAGTCCAGCCCCTGGAACACGCGAAGCAGCAAAGCCGCGACCATCAGATTCCGATGCGACTTCGAATCGGCCGGCACGACATACCACGGCGCTTGTTCGGTCGATGTCGCGGCGAGCGCCTCTTCGTAGGCGAGCCGATAGTCGTCCCAGTGCCTGCGCGCCTCGATATCGGCCAGGTCGAATTTCCAGTGCTTCGTTTCGTCGTCGATGCGCGCCTGCAGGCGCTCGCGCTGCGCATCCTTCGAGATGTGCAGGAAGCATTTGAGGATGGCCGTGCCGGATTGAGCCAGCAGCGATTCGAAATGACGGATGTGCGTGTATCGGCGCTTCAGTTCTTCCGCATCGATTTCGCCGCGCACGCGCGGGACCAGCACATCCTCGTAGTGGCTGCGATTGAACACGGTCAGCTCGCCGGCGGCGGGCGCTTGTCGGTGCACGCGCCAGAGGAAATCGTGTGCGGCCTCCTCGGGCGTCGGCGCACGAAACGAGGCGATGCGCAGCCCCAGCGGATCGACTTCATGGAAGACGGCGCGGATGGTGCCATCCTTGCCGCTCGTATCCATGCCCTGCAGCACGAGCAGCACGCGTTCGCGTCGCTGCGCGTGCAAGCGCTCCTGCATCTCGTCCAACTGCGCGGCGTACGCCGTCAAGCGCTCTCGATCGGACTCTTTGGACCCGGCCGAAAAAGGCTTGTCGGCTGGGTCGAAATCGGCGAGAGAAAAACCCTTCCCGCGTTTGTCCCCGTCGGAAAAAGGGACGCGAAAGTCGTCCAATTGCTTGCGCTTGGCCATGTCGTTTCGTGCCTCTTCTCTTCGTTAGGCTCGCTATTCAAGCGGGCGGCACGCCGGCGCGCCCAGCCGCCCGCGACGCATGCCCGCCGCGATCGTCAAGAAAGCTTCTTCTTGAGCAACTCGTTGACCTGCTGGGGATTCGCTTTGCCCTTGGTCGCTTTCATCGCTTGACCGATCAACGCGTTGAAGGCCTTTTCCTTGCCGGCGCGGAATTCCTCGACCGATTTTGGGTTCGCCGCCAACACTTCGTCGATGATCTCTTCCAGCGCGCCGGTATCGGAAATCTGCTTCAAGCCCTTCGCTTCGATGATGCGGTCGGCCGCGTCTGCATCGGTTGCTTTCTCGTCCCAAATCGCGAGGAAGATCTCCTTGGCGATCTTGTTCGAAATCGTACCGTCGGCGATCCGCTGCAAAACGAGTGCGAGTTGGGCGGCCGAAACGGGGCACGCATCCATGTCGAGACCATCGCGATTCAGTTGCGACGAGACTTCGCCCATCAGCCAGTTGGCGGCGGCTTTCGCCTGCGCCGGGCCCGTCTTCGCCACCACCGCCTCGAAGTAGCCGGCCATGGCCTTGCTCGATGTCAGCACCGTGGCGTCGTAAGCCGTCAGGCCATATTGCTCGACGAAGCGTTGCTGCATCGAGGCCGGCAATTCCGGCATCTGAGCTTTCACGCGCTCGACCCAAGCCGCGTCGATGACGAGCGGCATCAGATCGGGATCGGGGAAGTAGCGGTAGTCGTGCGCGTCTTCCTTGCTGCGCATCGAACGCGTCTCGCGGCGATCGGGGTCGTATAGGCGCGTCTCCTGCACGACCGTGCCGCCGTCATCGATCAGCTCGATTTGGCGGCGCACTTCATAGTGGATCGCCTCCTCGAGAAAACGGAACGAGTTCAGGTTCTTGATCTCGGCGCGCGTGCCGAACGCCTTTTGCCCGACCGGGCGCACGGAGACGTTCGCATCGCAGCGGAACGAGCCTTCCTGCATGTTGCCGTCGCAGATGCCGAGCCAGACCACGAGCGCGTGCAGCGACTTCGCATAGGCCACGGCTTCGGCGGCGCTGCGCATGTCGGGCTCGGTGACGATTTCGAGCAGCGGCGTGCCCGCGCGGTTCAGATCGATGCCGGTCATGCCGGTGAAATCTTCGTGCAGCGACTTGCCCGCATCCTCTTCGAGATGCGCACGCGTCAACTGGATCGTTTTCTCGTACGCCGCCGTGCCGGCTTTGTCGTTGGCCGGAACGGCGATCGTGATCGTGCCGCCTTGGACGACGGGGATCTCGTACTGGCTGATCTGGTAGCCCTTGGGCAGATCGGGATAGAAGTAATTCTTGCGAGCGAAGATGCTGCGCGACGCGATGGTCGCGCCGATCGCGAGCCCGAAACAAATCGCGCGCTCGACGGCGCCCCGGTTCATCACGGGCAGGACCCCCGGCAATGCCAGGTCGACCGGGCAGGCCTGGGTGTTGGGCTGCGCGCCGAAGCGCGTGGACGCGCCCGAGAAAATTTTGGAAACGGTGGACAGCTGCGCGTGCGTCTCGAGTCCGATGACGACTTCCCATTCCATGTTCATGCTCCCGGAGCAGCCGCTTGCGGCGTTTGGCGATGCCAGTGCGTCACGCGCTGGAACGCATCGGCGACCTGCAGCATGCGCGCTTCGTTGAAATAGTTGCCGATGATTTGCAGGCCGACCGGACGCTTCGCATTGCTGCCGGCGCCGAAACCGCACGGCACGCTCATGCCGGGCAAACCCGCCAAGCTCACCGACAGCGTGTAAATATCGGCCAGGTACATCTGGACCGGATCGTCTCCCTTGGCGCCGAGGTCCCAGGCGACCGAAGGCGCGACGGGACCCATGATGAAATCGCAAGCTTTGAAGGCTTCCTGAAAGTCCTGCGCGATGATGCGGCGGATCTTCTGCGCCTGCAGATAGTAAGCGTCGTAATAGCCGTGCGAGAGCACATAGGTGCCGACAAGGATGCGGCGCTTGACCTCGGGGCCGAACCCTTCCGCCCGCGATTTCTTGTACATGTCGAGCAGATCGCGGTACTCGCTCGCTCGATGGCCGTAGCGCACGCCGTCGAAGCGCGACAGATTCGACGACGCCTCGGCCGGCGCAATCACGTAGTAGACGGGAATCGAGAGCTCCGTTTTCGGCAGCGAGACGGGCACGAGCGTCGCGCCGAGCGCCTCGTACTGCTTGAGCGCCGCATCGACGGCCGCGCGCACGTCTTCGCTCAACCCCGCGCCGAAATACTCGACGGGCAGACCGATGCGCAAGCCCGACAGCGGCTTGCCCGCCGGCGCGTCGGCGGCAAGAGGCTGCCCCAGGTAACGCGCGTAGTCTTCGTCGGCGCGCTGCAAGCTCGTCGAATCGCGCTCGTCGAAGCCGGCCATCGCGTTGAGCAAGAGCGCGCAATCGGCGGCGCTCGCCGCCATCGGGCCGCCCTGATCGAGCGAGGACGCAAACGCGATCATCCCGTAACGCGAGACGCGCCCATAGGTCGGTTTGATGCCCGTCACACCCGAGAACGAAGCGGGCTGGCGAATCGAGCCGCCCGTGTCGGTCGCCGTCGCGGCGGGCGCGAGGCGCGCGGCCACGGCGGCCGCCGAGCCGCCCGAGGAGCCGCCCGGCACCGCTTGCGCGTCCCACGGGTTGCGCACGGCGCCGAATGCCGAGTTCTCGTTGGACGATCCCATCGCGAACTCGTCCATGTTGGTCTTGCCGAGCGTGACCATGCCCGCGCGAGCCAACCGCTCGACGACGGTCGCGTCGAACGGGCTTTCGTAGTTCGCGAGCATTTTAGAGCCCGCCGTCGAATGCCAACCGCGCGTCACGAAGACGTCCTTGTGGGCGACGGGCACGCCCGTGAGCGGCCCGCCCTCGCCCCGCGCGAGCCGCGCATCGGCGGCGCGCGCCTGTTCGAGCGTGCGCTCGGGCTCGACTTCGATGAACGCGTTCAGATCCCGCGCCGCGTCGATCCGCTTCAAATACAACTGCGCGAGTTCGACGGCCGAAATCGCCTTGCCGGCGAGCGCGCTCGCGAGTTCGCTCAAACTTTTCTCGTACATGTCGTTAACTTTTCCGTAAGTCATGCGGCCGAAGACGGTTACTCGATCACCTTGGGGACCAGATAAAGCCCGTCTTGCGTGGCGGGCGCGCAGCGTTGGTTGGCTTCGCGCTCGACGGTTTCCGTGACGGCGTCGTCGCGCAGCCGCAACGCGACGTCCTCGATCTGCTCGATCGGGTGCGCGAGCGGCGCGATGCCGGCGGTATCGACGGCCTGCATCTGTTCGACGAGTCCGAAAAACTCGTTGAGCTGAGCGAGCGTGTGCTCGCGGTCGGCATCGGCCAATTCGAGCCGCGCGAGGTGGGCGATGCGTGTCACATCGGTCAGGGTCAAAGCCATGCGTCTCACCGGGATCTAGAGCGCGGCGCAACGCGGAAAAAACTGTGTTGCGCCGCGGGGTTAGGGCATCGGACCGCGCCCTCGGACATGGGGGCTGGAACGGCAAAAAGGACCGCCCGTTTACTACAAATAGGTCGAAATTATAAGGTATCATTACGCGTTCGAACCAAACCCGGACCGGCCCCGTAGCGGCCACTAGGCGCCTTGACGCTAAGCCGCCGCCTCCCGTGCCGCGCCCTCCGGTCGAATTCTTTGCAGCTTCGCGCTCGCGTGGCGGCGCTCGAACGGCAGCCGCTCAGAACCCGAAGCTTTTATTTTTTCCGCCGCCGCGCGGCGCCTTGACGGCGAAGCGAGGCCTCTCCCGCGAGACAGGATTTCATGTTCGGCTTTTTGCGCAGCTACTTCTCCAACGACCTGGCCATCGATCTCGGCACCGCCAACACGCTGATCTACATGCGCGGCAAAGGCATCGTGCTCGATGAGCCGTCGGTCGTGTCGATTCGTCAAGAAGGCGGCCCCAACGGCAAGAAAACCATTCAGGCAGTCGGCCGCGAGGCCAAGCAAATGCTCGGCAAGGTGCCGGGCAACATCGAAGCGATCCGGCCGATGAAAGACGGCGTCATTGCCGATTTCACCGTCACCGAGCAGATGATCAAGCAGTTCATCAAGACGGCCCATGAATCGCGCATGTTTTCGCCGTCGCCGCGCATCATCATTTGCGTGCCATGCGGCTCGACGCAAGTGGAGCGCCGGGCGATCAAGGAAGCGGCGCACGGCGCCGGCGCCTCGCAAGTCTATCTGATCGAGGAGCCGATGGCGGCCGCGATCGGCGCGGGCCTGCCGGTGTCCGAAGCGACGGGCTCGATGGTCGTCGATATCGGCGGCGGCACGACCGAAGTCGGCGTGATCTCGCTCGGCGGCATCGTCTATAAGGGCTCGGTGCGCGTCGGGGGCGACAAGTTCGACGAAGCGATCGTCAATTACATCCGCCGCAATTACGGCATGTTGATCGGCGAGCAAACGGCCGAGGCCATCAAGAAGGAAATCGGCTCCGCGTTCCCGGGCTCGGAAGTCAAGGAAATGGAAGTGAAGGGGCGCAATCTGTCGGAAGGCATTCCGCGCAGCTTCACCATTTCGAGCAACGAAATCCTCGAAGCGCTCACCGATCCGCTCAATCAAATCGTCTCCTCGGTCAAGATCGCGCTCGAACAAACGCCGCCCGAACTGGGCGCCGACATCGCCGAGCGCGGCATGATGCTCACGGGCGGCGGCGCGCTGTTGCGCGACCTGGACCGCTTGCTGGCCGAGGAAACCGGCCTGCCGGTGCTCGTGGCCGAGGATCCGCTCACTTGCGTCGTGCGCGGCTCCGGCATGGCGCTCGAGCGCATGGACAAGCTCGGCAGCATTTTCTCGTACGAGTGACGTTGCACGTGAAAGCGGCGCCGCGCTCGTTCGCCCCCGATCGAGCGCCGGTGCGCACCTTGCCGACACCCGCAAACGTTCACGCTCTCGGCGTCGACCATGGAATACAGTCCGCCGCCTCTATTTAAGCAAGGCCCGTCCGCGCTTGCGCGGCTCATCTTCTTTGTCGTTCTCGCACTGGTGCTGCTCGTCTCCGACGCGCGCTTCAAGACGCTCGAAGTCGTGCGCGCCGTGCTCGACGCAGGCCTCTATCCGTTGCAGCGCGCGGCGCTGCTGCCACGCGATCTCGCGCTTGGCGCCGCGCAGTTCGCGGTCACGAACAATACGTTGCGCGGCGAGAATCGAACGCTCGCCGCCAAGAACCTCGAACTCTCGCTGAAGGCGAACCAAGTCGCGACGCTAAGCGCCGAGAACGCGCACCTGCGCGCGCTGCTCGATCTGTCGCACAACGCTTCCACGCAGTCCATTCCCGCCGAAGTGCAGTACGGCATGCGCGATCCTTTCACGCAGAAGGTCGTGATCGGTCGCGGGTCGCAGGAAGGCGTGCAGAACGGCTCGCCTGTCGTCAGCGAGGACGGCATGGTCGGGCAGGTCACGCGCGTGTTTCCGATGCAATCCGAAGTCACGCTGCTGACGGACAAGGACGAGGCCGTGCCCGTCGAAGTCGTGCGCACGGGATTGCGCAGCATCGTCTACGGCACGCCCGCCGGCGACACGCTCGAGCTGCGTTTCGTGCCGATCAGCGCCGATGTCGTCGCCGGCGACGAACTCGTGACGAGCGGCCTCGACGGCGTCTATCCGCAAGGGTTGCCCGTCGCCAAGGTCGTACGCGTCGATAAGCAAGCCGACACGGCGTTCGCGCGCGTCGTCTGCACCCCGGTGGCCGCCGTGCGCGGTGCGCGCGACGTGCTCGTGCTGCACTATCGCAACGACGCACCGCCCCGTCCGGAAGAACCGGCGGCGCAGCCGAAAGACGCCAAGGCCAAGAAAGGCGGGAAGACGGCCGAGAAGAACGAGAAGAGCGAGAAGAGCGAGAAGAGCGAGAAGAGCGAGAAGAGCGAGAAGAGCGAGAAGTCGGCCGAGAAGCCGGCGGCCGACACGAAAGTCCCCGCCGCGCCGGCCAAGCGCGCCGCATCGGGAGCCGCGCGATGAATCGTCCGCAGTACATCCTGCTGCCGGTGAATCCGTATTTCATCGCATTCAGCCTCGCAGCGGCGTTCTTACTGAATCTGATGCCGTGGGGCCGGCTGATCGGCATTCCCGATTTCGTCGCACTCGTGCTGCTGTTTTGGAACGTTCATCAGCCGCGCAAAGTGGGGATGGGCATCGCATTTTTCCTCGGGCTGCTGATGGATGTCCACGATGCGAGCCTGCTCGGCGAGCACGCGCTCGCCTACACGCTGCTCTCGTACGGCGCCATCACCATTCATCGGCGCGTCCTATGGATGCCGCGCGGCCTGCAAGTTTTCGCGGTCGCGCCGCTGCTCGTCGTCGCGCAGCTCGTGCCGTTCGTCACGCGCTTGCTGACGGGCGCGCCGTTCCCAGGTTGGGGCCAGCTCGTGCACGGCTTCGTCGAAGCCGCGCTGTGGCCGCTCGCCTGCTCGCTGCTTCTCATGCCGCAGCGTCGCCCGGCCGATCCGGACGACACGCGGCCCATCTGAGCGGGCCGTCCGCCGACGCATGACCGAATTCAAAAACACCCAACAGCAACTCATGAGGTTCCGTTTCCGCGTGGCGGCGGCGGGGCTGTTCGTGCTCGTCTGCTTCGGGCTGCTCGTGCTGCGCTTTCTGTTCCTGCAGGTGTGGCACTACAGCAAGTATTCGCTGCAAGCGGACGAAAACCGCATTTCGGTCGCGCCGATCGTGCCCAATCGCGGCATCATCACCGATCGCAACGGCGTGGTGCTCGCTCGCAACTATTCGGCCTATACGCTCGAAATCACGCCGTCCAAACTCGATGATTCGCTCGATCATGTCATCGATAAGCTTTCGAGCGTAATCACGATCGATGCGCGCGATCGGCGCCGCTTCAAGAAGCTGCTCGAAGATTCGAAGAACTTCGAAAGCCTGCCGATCCGCACGCGCTTGACCGACGAAGAAGTCGCGCGTTTCACGGCGCAGCGCTTCCGCTTTCCCGGCGTGGATGTGCGCGCGCGGCTGTTTCGTCAATATCCGCTCGGCGCCACGGCGGCGCACGTGATCGGCTATATCGGGCGCATTTCGCAACGCGATCAGGAAAAGATCGACGCGGCCAGCGAGCAGAACGACAGCGACCCCGATCATTACGATCCGCGTCTCGACGCGAACAACTACAAAGGCACCGACTACATCGGCAAGATCGGCGTCGAGCAAAGCTATGAGGCCGAGCTTCACGGGCTGACGGGGTTCGAGGAAGTCGAAGTGACGGCGGGCGGGCGGCCCGTGCGCACGCTCTCGCGCACGCAGGCGACGCCCGGCAACAATCTCGTGCTGTCGCTCGACATCGGTGTGCAGGAAGTCGCGGAACAGGCGTTCGCGGGCCACCGCGGCGCGCTGGTGGCGATCGAACCGGCGACGGGCGATGTCCTCGCCTTCGTCTCCGCGCCGAGCTTCGACCCCAATGCGTTCGTCGACGGCATCGATCAGCAGACGTGGGACGAGCTGAACAATTCGCCCGATCACCCGCTGTTGAACCGGCCATTGCACAGCGCCTATCCGCCGGGCTCGACCTACAAGCCCTTCATGGCGCTCGCCGCGCTCACACTGCATAAGCGCACGCCCGAGTGGGGCTTTCACGATCCGGGCTTTTACACGTTCGGCGGACACACGTTCCGCAACGACGTGCCGCAAGGCCAGGGGTGGATCGATATGAACCGGGCGATCATGGTGTCGAACGACACCTACTTTTATATGCTCGCGCACGATCTGGGCGTCAACGCGATCGCCAATTTCATGAAGCCGTGGGGCTTCGGGCAGATCACCGGCATCGACATCGCGGGCGAAGCGCGCGGCATTCTACCTTCGACCGAATGGAAGAAGAAGAACTACCGCAAGCCCGAGCAGCAACGTTGGTACGAAGGCGAGACGATCAGCCTGGGCATCGGCCAAGGGTACAACTCGTTCACGATGCTGCAGCTTGCGCACGCGACGGCCACGCTCGCCAATGATGGCGTCGTCATGCGGCCCCATCTCGTCAAAGAAATCGAGAACCCGATCTCGCGCGAGATGCGGCTGACGGTGCCGCATGAAAGCGCCCGTATCGGTGTGAGCCAAGCCGACATCGACGTCGTCAAGCGCGGCATGGTGAACGTGACGAGCAACCCGTCCGGCACCGCCTACGAGGTGTTTCGCAACGCCCCCTATACGGTGGCGGGCAAAACCGGCACGGCGCAGGTCTTTTCGCTGCAAGGCGGCAAGTATCACGGCGGCGCGCTGGCCGAGCATCTGCGCGACCACTCGCTGTTCATCGCCTTTGCGCCGGCGGATCATCCGGTCATCGCCGTCGCCACGATCGTCGAAAACGGCGGCTGGGGTGCGAGCGTGGCCGGCCCGATCGTGCGCCGCGTGCTCGACTACTACCTGCTTCAACGCGGCAAGCCCGGCGTGCTGCAAGCCGCCGTCTCGGCGGCCGCCTCGGCCACGCAGGGCGCCGCCGGCCCCGTCATCGGCGCGTCGGATGCCGCGGACGATTCCACGCCCAGCGTCAAAATCGCCGCCGGATTCAAGCCGCTGCCGCCGCCCGCATTGCCGGCCTCGGCGCCGCACGATGCCTCCGCGCCGTTGATCGCGTCCGATGTCGTCGCCGCCGAGCGCGCCGCAGCCGGGCAAGCCGCCTCGGCCGCCTCACCCGCTTCAGTTCCGAGCGCCGTCCCGCGAAGCGCCAGCGACACCGCGACGGGCGCCGCAGCCTCTCGCTCGAAGGCATCGGCGCCGCCCGCCTCTGCCGTCGAAGCGATTCGCCGGCTGCATCGAGCTGCCTCGTCAGGCGCCGCACATAGCGCGCCCGGCGCGCCGCACAAGCGGCCCGCGTCGCCCGACGAACCCGCGAGCGCCGCGCTCACTGCGCCGCGCGAGCATCGCCCGGGTGCGAGCGCGGCTACGCCGGACGCCTCCGGCCCCAACGATTAACGGAGAAAGGCATGCCCATCGACAAGCGCGCCTGGCTCGAACGCATCAAGAAGATGTTCATCGGGTTCGATCGCCCGCTCGCACTGACGGTTTTCCTGCTGCTGTGCGTCGGTATCGTCACGCTCTATAGCGCGAGCATCGACGTGCCCGGGCGGGTCGAGGACCAGTTGCGCAATATCGTCCTTACGTTCGTGCTGATGTGGGCGCTCGCCACGGTCCCGCCGACCACGCTGATGCGCTTCGCCGTGCCGCTGTACACGTTCGGCGTGGCGTTGCTCGTGGCCGTCGCCGTGTTCGGCATCACGAAGAAAGGCGCGAAGCGTTGGATCAACGTCGGCGTCGTGATTCAGCCGTCGGAAATTTTGAAGATCGCCACACCGCTCATGTTGGCCTGGTACTACCAGCGCCGGGAAAGCTCGATTCGCTGGTACGACTTCGTGGTCGGCTTCGCCATCTTATTGGTGCCGGTGGGGCTCATCGCGAAGCAGCCCGATTTGGGCACGGCCGTGCTCGTGTTCGCAGCGGGCCTGTTCGTCATTTATTTCGCCGGGCTTTCATTCAAGCTGATCGTGCCCGTACTGATCGCGGCCATCATCGGCATCGGCTCGGTCGCGACGTTTCAAGACAAGATTTGCCAGCCGCAGGTGCAGTGGCCGCTGATGCATGACTACCAGAAGCACCGCATTTGCACGCTGCTCGATCCGACCTCCGATCCGCTCGGCAAGGGCTTTCATACGATTCAAGCGGTGATCGCGATCGGCTCGGGCGGGCCACTCGGCAAGGGCTGGCTCAAAGGGACGCAAGCGCACCTCGATTTCATCCCCGAGAAGCACACCGACTTCATCTTCGCCGTGTTCTCCGAAGAATTCGGGCTCGTCGGCGAACTCGTGCTGCTTACGCTGTATGTCGCATTGATCGCGCGGGGCCTGTTTATCGCAGCCAACGGCGCGACGCTGTTCGGCCGGCTGCTGGCGGGTTCGCTCACCATGGCCTTTTTCACCTACGCGTTCGTCAATGTAGGCATGGTGAGCGGGATCTTGCCCGTCGTGGGCGTGCCGCTGCCCTTCATGAGCTATGGCGGCACGGCGCTGACGACGCTCGGCATCGCGGTCGGCCTCATCATGAGCGTCGGCCGGCAAAAGCGCTTGATGAAGAGCTAGGGCCGAGGGCCGGTAGCCGAGGGCCTGTTCGCGCTAGTTCCGGGCTCGCGACCGCGCCTTCTCTTCTCTTTCGTTTCTCTTTCACTTCACTTGCTGCTGTTTGTTCTGATCCCTCAGCTCCCGGCTCAGCTCCTGGAACTTGAGCTTCGCCGCCGGGTCGCCCTGAGCCGCGGCGGCCGCGTAATAGGCCCGCGCGACGTTCAGGTTGCGCTTGACGCCGTCGCCGCCGCGCTCGTAGAACGAACCGGCCACGTACTGGGCGGTCATGTCGCCAGCCTCCGCCGCCTTTTCATACCAGAAGAACGCCCGCGCATTGTTGCGGGGCGTGCCGCGACCGTCGAGAAATTGATTGGCGAGAGCAAGCTCGGCTTGCACGTGGCCTTGCTGCGCCGCCTTCAAGAACCATCGATGCGCTTCGGCTGGATCGCGCGCGACGAACTCGCCGTCGTCGTACATTCGTCCGTAGACGTACTGAGCATGCGACATGTTCGCGTCGGCGGCCTTGCGCAGCCATTTGCGGCCCTCTTCCACATTGGCCGCCGCGCCCTCGCCGTTGAGCAGCATCATCGCGTAGTTGAATTGCGCCAGCCGGTCGCCGCGCTCGGCCGCCGCGCGAAATTCTTCGAGCGCAGCCGGCAAGTTGCCGGCGTTGTAGTCGGCTACGGCTGTCTGCGTTTGCGCGCCGCCATGTGCAGGCGGGGGCGATGGCGCTTGCGCCGCACTCTGCGCGGCTGCGCCGCATGCGATGGCCCAAGCCGCCGCGCCGCCTACGAGCAACGGCAGCGTGCGCGCCATGATCGTTCGTTGTTTCACGACCTCACCTCCTGCAATGCCGAGCGCGTCGCGCGGACGAGCCATATGATGTCCGCGGCGAGCGCGATGACACGAAAGCCGACTTCGCGATACTGCCGCGCGAGCGCGACGTCCAGCGCAAAGATGCCTGCCGGGATGCCGGCGCGGCCAGCGGCCTCGACGATGCGCGCGATGGCGGCCTGCACTTGCGGATGCTTCGAGTCGCCCAGATGACCGAGGCTCGCCGCCAAATCGGCTGGACCAACAAACACGCAATCGACGCCGGGCGTCGCGGCAATGGCGTCCACCTGCTCCAACGCGCGCGCCGATTCGATTTGCACGATCGTGACGATCTGCGTATTGGCGCTTTGCATGTAATCGCGGCGCGCACCGAATGCGGCGGCCCGCACGACGCTCGCGACGCCGCGCAGCCCGTCAGGGGCGGCGGCATCCGGATAACGCGTCAAGCGCACCGCATGCGCCGCTTGCTCCGCCGATTCGATGTTCGGGAACATCAGCGTGCGCGCACCCGCATCGAGCACGCGCTTGACGAGCCAGCCTTCGCTCGCCGGCACGCGCACGATCGGCTCCGTGGGCAAATGCGCCGCGGCTATCGCCCGCAATTGCGCCGTTACGTCAGCCGAATCGTTCGGCGCATGTTCCATGTCGATGCACAGCCAATCGAAGCCGGCATGCGCGAGCGCTTCGGCCGCATCCGCGCTGGCAAGCGAAAGCCACAGCCCATATAGCGGCTGGCCGTCGTCTTCTTTCAAACGCTGTTTCAGGGGATTGGTGAACGCGCTCATCGGTGTGCTCCACGCCTACGCCTCGCTGGCAAGGAACGGCGCGAACTCGCGGATGCGGCGCCCGGCATGTCTCGCTCCTTGGGGACGTCTATCGACCGGACGCGTCGCTGCGCATAGAGCCGACTCTGCCTCGATCATACCGCGACAATAAGCGGGCTCGACGCGGTGCTGCACGAGGGTTCTCGCGCTAAGGAACGGTTTCGCACCCGAGCGTCGGCGCAACGCCTCGAAGGCCGCCGCGGCCGGCTCCCGCGACCCGCATCAGCCGTCGGCAGAGCGCACGACGTCTGCCCAGCAGTTCGGCGTTTCGTAGAGGCGGACCTGATGCAGCCGCAAATCGACGCCGTAATGGGCGTCGTACACCTGCGCCAGCGTCTCGAAGGCGATCGCGGCCAGGTTTTCGACCGTCGGGACGCGGTCGATGACGACGGTCTTGTGATCCGGCATCGATTGCAGGAATTCCCGCACGCGCGTATCGCCCTCGAACACGATGAACGCGTGATCCCAGCGGCTCACGACGTGCTCCATGGCGAGCGATTTGACATCGGCGAAGTCCATCACCATGCCGCGATCCGGGGCGCCTTCCGTTTCCACCACTTCGCCGCGCAGCGTGATTTCGAGCACGTAACGATGGCCGTGCAAGTTGCGGCACTGGCTGCGGTGGTCGGGAATGCGGTGGCCCGCATCGAATTCGAGTTTTCGGGTAATCGTCAGCACGGCGAATCAGGGAATGTTCAGATACTTGTGGGTCTGCATC